>Ga0172376_10003777_pt1 | contig 17688 bp, 17 predicted proteins | sample Lak35m_FD_121114 | JGI IMG/M metagenome (GOLD analysis project Ga0172376, IMG submission 121114) | Freshwater microbial communities from Kabuno Bay, South-Kivu, Congo - kab_092012_35m | ecosystem: Environmental > Aquatic > Freshwater > Lake | place: Democratic Republic of the Congo: South-Kivu... | reverse complement strand
GACTTCGAACGCCGGTCCGGAGACCCGCTCGGGGATGTCCGGGTTCACGACGATTCGGCGCGCCCGCTTCGGCGCCTCGAAGACGAGCCCCGCCGCCGGATAGACCTGCAGCGACGTCCCGACCACGAGCAGGACGTCGGCTCCTCCGACCAGATCCACGGCGTCCGCCATCGCCGGCACCATCTCGCCAAACCAGACGATGTGCGGCCGCAGCTGGCTGCCGAGCTCGCAGAGATCGCCGAGGTGAATGTCGGAGTCGCCGAGGTGCCGAATCAGCCGTGGGTCGCGGGTGCTGCGGGCCAGCATGATCTCGCCGTGAAGGTGGAGCACGTGCCCCGAGCCGGCACGCTCGTGAAGGTCGTCCACGTTCTGCGTGACGATCCGCACGTCGTAGGCGCGCTCGAGATCGACGAGCGCCTTGTGCGCGGCGTTTGGGGCCGCTGCCCGCACCGCCCGCCGCCGCTGGTTGTAGAACTCGAGCACGAGTTCGGGATTCGCCGCCCACGCGTCGGGCGACGCGACGTCCTCGACGCGGTGCCCCTCCCAGAGCCCATCCGCACCACGGAACGTCTGCAGACCGCTTTCGGCGCTGATCCCAGCCCCGGAAAGAATGACGACGCGTTTCATGATTGAGCGGGCGAGTCTGCCCCCAGCCACCGAAACCGCGGCACGGGCCGGCCATCGACCATGACCGTCTCGGCGAACATCGCCGCCGGGCGCACCCAGAGCCCGTGGTCGCCGTACTCCTGCCGGTAGACGACGAGTGCCTCGAGTGTCTCGCTGTGCCGGGCGACGCCGAGGACCGTGTATTCGTTGCCCTTGTAGTGCCGGTAGCGGCCCGGCGTGATCTCAGCCATGCGTAGCTCCTGGTGCCCGTCAGCCGCGATTCATCCACGTGATCGAGAGCTGCAGCACCGTCGCGATCGAGACCCAGACGAAGTAGGGCACCTGCGCCACGGCCACCCAGCGATGGTGTGGCCAGACGGCCACCATCATCCAGAGAATCGTGGCCCAAACGAGGAGAATGTCGACCGCCGCGAGCGGCAGGTTCCGCATGCCGAACTGGATCGGCGTGAAGAGCAGATTCGCCACGAGGTTGATCGCGAACGGGAGGGCCACGACGAGTGGGAGCCGATCCCGGGCGGCCTGCACGAAGACGTAGCCGAACGTCGCGAGGATTCCGGGATAGAGCACCTGCCAGATGAGGCCGATCGTGCGCGGCGCGGGCGTCCACGACGGCTTGGCGAGGCTCTGATACCAGTCCATCCAGGGAACGTCTGGCATGCGTGGATCCCGTCGTGACGAGAGCCCCCGATGGTGGTGGGCTGGTACGATCGCGTCGTGATCATAGACACCCTCGCGCGGATTCCGCATGGCACGTAGCGTCGTCCTCGCCGGAGCGGCCCGTTGCCCGCGCTGCAGCCTGCCGCCGCGGTGGTGCACATGCCATGCCCTGCCGTCGGTCGAGACACGGCTTGCCGTCCATGTGCTCATCCATCGCGGTGAGACCCGCAAACCGTCGAGTACCGGCGCCCTCGTCGCGCGGACGGTGATCGGTGCGGCATCTCACGTGTATCAGCGGGCGACGCGATTCCACACCGCGCGCGGCGTTCCCGAGGCGCTCGTGCAGCCCCCCGGGGAGCTCTGGATCCTCCACCCGCGCGGCGAACCGCTCGACGTCGCGCGTGGCGTCGTTGCCGACCATCCGGGCTGCCGCAGACGCGTGCTGCTCCTCGATGGCACCTGGCGGCAGGCGCGCGAAATGCTGCGCACCGTCGAAGGCCTCGGCAGGTGCGTGCGGCTGCCGGACGCCGGCGACGAGCCGGGGCGCTACTGGCTCCGTGACCAGCCGGCGGCGACGCACCTCTCCACCGCGGAGGCGCTCGCCGGCGTGCTGCGGAGCGTCGGTGAGTGCGAGGCGGAGCGGCGGCTCCGGCTCCACTTCGAACTGCACGTCTACGCCACCCTGCTCTCCCGCGGTCGTCGGGAGATGGCTGAGCGGTACCTCGGCCTTTCACCGCTGCTCACCGACGCACCGGAGATCGTCGACCAGCTGCATGCGAACGCACGCGCTGCGTCGGATTCGCCGGCAGCGTGACCGCCACCATCGAGACCCGGGCCCAGGCATGACCATCGCGACCACCCTGACCGAGGCGCTCGTCGTCGTCGATCTTCAGAACGACTTCTGCCCGGGGGGCGCGCTGCCCGTACGGGATGGGGATGCGATCGTGCCACTCGTCAATCGCCTGCTGGAGCAGGCAGCCGTGCGCGTCCTGACGCAGGACTGGCATCCGGTCGGCCACCCGTCGTTCGCCGCCAGTCATGCTGGTGCCGCCCCGGGAGATCGCCCCATCGTGGGCGGCGTGGAGCAGACGCTCTGGCCGGTGCACTGCGTCCAGGGTACACCGGGCGCGATGTTCCACCCTGGCCTGCATGCCGACCGGGCCGACGTGGTCGTGCGGAAGGGGTTTCGACCCGAGATCGACAGTCACTCGGCATTCTTCGAAAACGACCGTACCACGCCCAGCGGTCTCGACGGCTATCTTCGGTCGCGCGGAGTCCGAGGTGTCGCCATCGTCGGTCTCGCGCTCGACGTGTGCGTCGCCGCATCGGCCGTCGATGCCGCTCGGCTCGGCTACGCGACGCGGGTGATCCTCGCCGCCTGCCGGGGCATCGATGTTCACGGTTCCCTGGCGGCTGCAACCGGCGCGATGCGGTCTGCCGGCGTCGTACTCGACACGGGCGACGAGCCGTCGTGATGCTCCGCGCGGGCCTGCGCGGGTCGGGCCCCGGGTGGGAATCGGAGCGAGCAGCTCGTCGATCGGGCTCGATGATCGCGTTTCGTCGGTCGATCGTGCGGGGTATACTCCGTGGGAAACGGCGACGACGGATCGTTTTTTGAAGACGTCCCACGGGACGCGGCACCCTGCCCTCGTGCGCGGAGGAGCGTCATGCCTTGCGAACCGCCCTCGCCCCGCGGCGATCGGAGCCCGCGTCTGAACCGGCGGGATGCCGTGCGGGCCGGGTCGATCGGCATGCTCGGCCTCGGGGAGCTTGCCCGGCTGCGGACCGCGGCAGGCGCGTCCGCTTCGCCGTCCCGCGCGGTCATCTTCATCTTCCTCTCCGGCGGCCTCGCGCAGCACGAGAGCTTCGACCCCAAGCCTGACGGGCCGCTCGACATACGGGGCGACTTTGCGGCGATCTCCACACGGTCCGCCGGCGTGCGGGTCTGTGAACACCTTCCGATGCTCGCGGCACGAAGCGAGCGCTGGGCGCTGTGCCGCTCGCTCACCCACGGCTCCAACGAGCACAGCGCCGGCCATCACATCATGCTGACGGGCCGCTCCGACCTGCCCGCGGGATTCGATCCGAGTAGGCCGAAGGCGTCGGACTGGCCGTCGATCCCCGCCCTCGTGTCGTCCGTTCTTCCGGGGCGAGACATCCTGCCGCCGGCGATCGTGCTTCCCGAGAAGATCGTGCACCGCACGGGTCGCACCGTCCCCGGGCAGTTCGCGGGCATGCTGGGACGCACGCGTGATCCGTGGTTCCTCGAGTGCTCGCCGTACAATCCCGTCACCTACGGCGCCTATCCCGAGTATCTGTTTCACCACGCCACCGGGGCGGCGACGCAGGATTCGCTCGCCTTTCGGCCGCTCGAACTCTCGATTCCCCAGTCGCTCATGGAGGGGCGCCTGCTCGATCGGATCGGCCTGCGGGATCGTCTCGACCGGCAGCGGGCCGACCTCGAGAGGACCGCCGAGGAACGGTCGTTCGACCGCTATCGCGGGATGGCCACCTCGCTCCTCCTCGATCCGCGTGTCTCCGGCGCCTTCGACATCACGCGGGCGGACCCGGCCCTGCGCCAGCGGTATGGCGAGAACGCATTCGGCTGGTCCCTTCTGCTGGCCGCGCGACTCGTGGAGGCCGGCGTCTCGCTCGTGCAGGTGAATCTCGGCAACAACGAGGCCTGGGATACCCATCAGTCGGCCTGGACGAACCTGCGGCGGTTCCTCCTGCCGCCGATGGATCGGGCCGTGTCGGCCCTGCTCGACGACCTCGGATCCCGTGGACTGCTCGAGACGACGCTCGTCACGATGGCGGGCGAATTTGGGCGCACGCCGAAGATCAGCACGCTCGCGGGAGCGACCGAGGCCGGGCGGGACCATTGGGGCCGTGTGCAGACGGCGTTCTTCGCCGGGGGCGGCGTGAGGGGAGGCGCGGTCGTCGGTGCGAGCGACCGTTTCGGCGGCGAACCGGCGAGCGATCCCCAGCGCCCCGAGGATTTCGCGGCGACGCTCTACCACGCCCTGGGCCTGCGGCCCGACACGGTGTGGCACGACGAGCTCGGCCGGCCGTTCCCGCTGAGTGACGGGCGGCCGATTCCCGGTCTGTGGGCCGGTGCCTGACGTCGGTCGGCCGACCGCCCCGCCATCCGACCCGTGGCTTCGCCCCCCCCGGGACGACCTGCGACCGATTTGCGGGGTAAGGTTCCAAGGACGGTCGTCGCGCGTGACGGCCGCGGCATCCGGGCTGGAGAATCTGCCATGCGGTGTGGGCCAGACAGCCCGTTGGGACGCGTTGTGTCGGCCGTGTGCCTCGCGATGGCGGTCGACGTGGGGTGGGCCCAAGCCACGGGTGGCACGGGAGCGGCGGCGGATCGTCCCTCCTCGGCGGCCACCGACGCGAGTGATGCGGGAACCATCGACATCACGAAAGACGGATTCGCGTCACGGGTGAATCGTGACACCGTCTATCGCAACGACCTCATCGCCCAGAGGCTCGTGCCGGTGCCTCGATCGGAGCGGAAGGCCGGTCACGTTTACTTTCGCTTCCATTCCGGTCTCGCGCGACACGTGTGGAGCATCGCCACCGCCGACGGCGGATTTCGCTACGCGCTCGGCCCAGGATCGGTCCAGCAGACGCGGCAGTTCGACCCGCGCGCCTCGACGGAGGAGCGGCAGCGGGCGCTTCAGGCACGGGCGCCCGAGATGGCACGCCTGCTCGAGATCCAGGGTACCCTGCCGACGGTGATCCTCGGTGCAGATGAGCGCTGGAATGCGCATGTCGGGTCGAGCGTCGCGAGCGTTTTCGATCTCGATACCGGCCGTCGTTGGGAATGGCACGGCATCGACCCCGTCGGCGTGATCCACAGCGGCGGTCCGCGCTGGGCGCGACAGGGTTCGGCGTATGGACCGGTCGACCCCGTCCGGCCCCCGGTCCTGCCGGTGACCGCCGCCTTCTGTCCCTGCCCGTAATTCCGCCCGGCAACCCCCAGCTTCCAGGCCGCCGATTGGCCTTCCGCCGGTCGGCACCTCCCGGTACCCTCCCTCGCCCCGACGACGGAGGTTGCCCATGATCTCGCCGCGATGCGCCGCTGGCCTCCGCAGCCCTCGATGCACCCTGTGGCTCACCCCCCTGCTGCTCGCGTGGGGCTCCGATACGGTGCGTGCAGATGACGCCGCACCGCCACGTGAACTGGCGATGCGGATGGAGAGCGAACTCTTCGCCAACGGCGGCGACAAGCCGGTCGCCCGCAGCCTGACGCTCTTTCGTGACGGCGTCGCCTGGGACTTCCTCGAACTGCCCGGCGACGATGACGACAAGACCCTGCGGCTCGTCGAGGTCGTCCTGCACGATCCTGCCCGCGATCGCGTCGTGGTGATCGATCCGAAGCGCAACGTCAAGACGCAGATCGAGACCGTGCGGCTCGAGCGGCTGGCCGTATCGTTGGCCTCGTGGGCCCGGCGCGATGACGATCGGCTCGTGCGCTGGGCCGGTGGGCCGGATTTCGACGAAGGGCTGACGAAAACGGACACCACGCTCGAGCTCGCCGGTCCACGGGTGCGCTATGCGGTCGCGCATGCACCGGCGCCGTCGAACGAAGCGGCCATGGCCTACCGCGAGTTCGCCGACACGGCGCTGCTGCTGCGAGCGCTCCTGCATCCCGGTGGCCTGCCGCCGTTTCCGCGGCTCGCGCTCAATCGCCACCTCGAGACGGCCGGTGCCATCCCGTGCGAGGTGACGCTCGAGATGGATTCGCGATTCGCGTCGCTCGGCGGTCGCACGGACCGGATGACCTGTCGCCATCGCCTCCATCCGCGCCTCCTCACCAATGACGCGGCCAAGATCGACGATGCCGCCGCCCGGAGTGCCGCTGCGGAGGCCGTCGCGCTCGCGGCCTTCGTCGAGCGGATCGTCCCGCCGGAGGAGTGACGCCCCGCGGCGTGAGCCGAAGGCCGGCGCCGTCTGCCGTCGGCATCCCGCGCGCGATCGTCACAACAGGCGTGATCCGCGAAGCTTCGCCCGCCCCGAAGATCGGCGGGCCCGCCGGACGATGTTGCCTATGGCTCGTATCTTTCCTGACCGCGCGACTCGCCCAGGGTGCAGGAGGCGGAACGCGATCGGGAAACCTGTCGAACGGGGGGACGGGGAGCCGCGGGTGCACGCTCACGGACCAAGGCCGTGGCGGCGACGTTGACATTTGTACATGCGTTTCGGTACGTTCACGCACAACATCCATATCAAGGAACGGAGGCTTTCGATGCTGGTGCTGTCCCGCAAACAAAACGAACGGATTCGAGTGGGTGACTCGGTGGTGGTGACGGTGGTCCGAGTCAGTGGCGACAAGGTGCGGATCGGGATCGAGGCTCCGCCGGAGGTGCGGGTGCTGCGCGACGAACTCGAGGATGAGTGCCTCGGTCCGGTCGTTCTCGATGCCTCGGCCGAGCTGCCGATCCCGCGGCTGCTGGGAGTCGCCGGCTGACGACCGGCCGACGGACCCGCGATGCACGCGAGACGGAGTGTGGCCACCACGTCCTCCCGGCACGAGTCCCTCCTGAACCAGACGACGCCGCGGCCGCCCACAAGGCGGCCGCGGCGATTGGTCGTGGGGACGCTGATCGTGCTCGGTTCGGCCGGCGTGGCGGCATCGGGCGGCATGCTGGCCCTCGCCCACCGGCCCGGTTTCCATGCGATGCGGGCGTCGCACGCTCCCGACCCGGCCGCCGCCCGTCGCTTCATCACGAAAGCGGCCGCGCTCCGTGACTCCGCCAGTCGTTCGGGCTCGTGGGATCAGGCCTTCACGGAGCAGGAGTGCAACGCGTGGCTCGCGGACGATCTGCCGCGCCGGCACCTGGGCCTTCTGCCGGCGGGTGTGGTCGAACCCCGTGTGCGGCTCGGTCCCGGCACCGTGGACATCGCCGCAACGCTCACCGAGGTGTCACCCCTGCCGGCGTGGCTGGCCCATGCGATCCGGCCGGTCGTCTCCCTCCGGCTACACGTGCGGCTCGCGGGGGTCGGACGGCTGGAATGTCGGCTCGCCACCGCCCATCTCGGGGCGATTCCGTTGCCGAAGGGTAGGCTCCTGCACGCGGCGGCGGACCGTCTGCGACGACTGGGCCTCACCTGCGACATCCCCAGGGTGGACGGCCAGAGCGTGCTTGTGGTCACCTTGCCGACGGGCGGGACGGGCCGCCCGTCGATGCGTGTCGCGGCGCTGGCCGTCGGCGACGGTGAAGTGCTCGTGGCGGGTTCGACGGTGGAGCCGCGATGACGACGATCTCGTTTCTGGGTGCGGCCGGGGTGGTCTCCGGCTCACGGCATCTGCTCACCGCCGGTCGGAGGAACGTGCTCGTCGACTGCGGGCTGTTCCAGGGGGAGAAGCGCCTGCGCGACCGCAACTGGGCCCCCTTTCCCGTGCGCGCGGAGACGATCGACGCGATCGTGCTCACCCACGGGCACATCGATCACTCCGGGTTCTTGCCGCGGCTCGTCCGTGAGGGCTTCACCGGCGCGATCTGGACCACGGCGGCGACCGCCGACCTGCTCGGTCTGTTGCTCTACGATTCGGCGAAGTGTCAGAGCGAGGACGCGGAGTATGCCAATCGCAAGGGCTATTCCCGCCACCAGCCGGCGCTGCCGCTCTACGAGGAGCGCGACGTGCAGCGCACGCTCCGGCTCCTGCGCACCATGCCGAGGCTCGAGTGGTTCACCCCGACCGAGGGCGTCCGCTGCCGCTTTCACGACGCCGGCCACATGCTCGGCAGCTCGTTCGTCGAGACGGAGGTCGCTTCAGCGGACGAACGCGCCCCCCTGCGGATCGTCTTCTCGGGCGACATCGGCCGCTTCAGCGCGCCGCTCTACCACGATCCGGTGCCGCCGCCGCCGTGCGACTACCTCCTGCTCGAGAGCACCTACGGAGACCGTGATCATCCGCCGAGCCGACCGCTCGACGAGCTCGAGGGTGTCGTCAAGGAGGCCATCGCCAGGGGTGGTGTGCTGCTCGTGGCGTCGTTCGCCGTGGGGCGTGCGCAGCAGCTCGTCTACCTGCTGCGCACGCTCATGGCGGCGGGCCGCGTGCCGGATGTGCCGATCTGGGTGGATTCGCCGATGGCGGTCGATGCCATGGAGGTCTTCCGCCGGCACGGCCAGGAGCACGACTTCACGGAGGCACAGGCCGAGGGTGTGATCACGTCGCTCGTCAGCCCGTTCGTGCGGCTGTCGCGGACCGCGGCGGAATCGAAGTCGATCAACGACCATCGTGGCCCCGGCATCGTCATCGCATCGAGCGGGATGATGAACGGGGGCCGCATCCTCCACCACCTCGCGCGTCGGCTGCCCGACCCGCGGACGACCGTGCTCGTGGCGGGCTTCCAGGCGGCCGGCACCCGCGGCAGGACGCTCCTCGACGGTGCGAAGGAACTGCGGATCCACGGGCGGGACGTGCCGGTCGCGGCCGCGGTGAGGCGCATCGACGCCCTCTCGGGGCACGCGGACCGCCGCGAACTCGACCGGTGGCTCGGCGCGCTGCCGGCGCCGCGGCGCACGTTCCTCGTGCACGGCGAGCCGGCCGCCGCACGCGGCATGGCGGAGATGCTCCGCGCGTCGCGAGGCTGGGCCACCCACGTGCCCGCGCTCGGTGAGACCGTCGAACTGGAGACGTGACGCATGGCGAACGAACACCGTCCCACGGACGGGCCCGATCCCGGGAATCCGGGGACCGGCCGGCCGCCGAAGGCATGCAGCATCCTTCCCGACACGATTCTCGGCGACGACGTGGCGCTCGTGGCGGAGAACATGGAACGGATCCTGTCGTCGCCGAGCTACCGCCTCGCCCAGGAGGATCCGGCGCTCCTGACGCGGGTCGAGATGCGTGGCGTGCGGATGCTGCTCGAACTCGGCAAGCCGGAACTGGCCTTTCTCGCCGACAACATCCACTCCACGGTGATCGTCTTCGGCGGGACGCAGATCGTGGAACGGACCGCGGCCGAGCGGCGGCTCTCCGAGGCCAGGCGGGCGGCGGCTTCCGCGCCCCATGACGCACGTCTTCTTCGGGAGGTCGAGCGCAGCACGCGGCTCCTCGAGTTTTCCCGTTACTACGACGCGGCCCGCGAGTTCGCCCGGCTCGTGTCGATCGACAACCAGTGTGACGCCGACCGCAACCTCGTGGTCGTCACCGGGGGTGGTCCCGGCATCATGGAGGCGGCCAATCGCGGCGCCTTCGACGTGGGGTGCAAGTCGATCGGCCTCAACATCCGCCTCCCGTTCGAGCAGCAGCCCAATCCGTTCATCACGCCGGAGCTGTGCTTCCAGTTCAAGTATTTCGCGATGCGGAAGTTCCACTTCATCCTGCGGGCGGCGGGCGTCGTGCTCTTTCCCGGCGGCTTCGGCACGCTCGACGAGATGTTCGAGACCCTCACGCTGCGGCAGACGCAACGGATGCAGCCGGTGCCGATCATCCTCTTCGGACGCGAGTACTGGGACAACGTGATCGATTTCAGGTTTCTCGCGGAGGTCGGGGTGATCGCGGATCACCACCTCGACCTTTTCAGCTACGCGGAGACGCCGGAGGAGGCGTGGAAGCAGATCCTCGACTTCCACGCCCGGCCGCGGCCCGGCACGGCGTCGTGAACCGCGCAGGTCACGCGTTCCTCGCATCCACCGGGAGTCGTCCATGCAGGCGGCCGACATGTCCGAGAGGGCGGACGCATCCCCGGCTGACACGGGAAACCCGGCGACCCAGCCGGTGGCGCTCGTCACGGGCGGCGCGCGGGGACTCGGCGCCGCCGTGGTGCGGACGCTCGCGGCCCGGGGCTTCGCGGTGGCGATCCACTGCCACGGATCGCTCGTCGAGGCCCGCGCCCTCGCGGCGGACGTCGAGCGCGTGGGCCGGCCCGCGCTCGCGGTGACGGCGAACCTCCGGGACGACGGTCCGGTGCGTGCGATGGTGCACCGCGTGGCCGATCACTTCGGCCGGATCGACGTCCTCGTGACCACCGCGATGATCCGCAGGCGCACGGTGCTCGAAGAGGTCACGGCCGACGACCTGCGATCCCATTTCGACGTCACCTGCATCGGCGCCTTCGTCTGCGCCCAGGAGGTGGGCGCCGTCATGTGCGATCAGGCCACGGGGGGCGCGATCGTCCTGATCGGAGACGACGCGGCGACGCACCCACGTGCGGACGAGGTGGCCGCGGCCTGCGCGGCGGGGGCGATTCCGGCCCTCGCCCGCGCCCTGTCGGGTGAATTCGCCCGCCGCCATCCACGGGTCCGGGTGAACGCCGTCGTGATGCGGGGAGCCCCGTCGCGCGACGGTGCGACGGACCCCGTGCCGTCCGGACAGGCACATCCTGGCGGTTCCCAGGTCGCGGAGGCGGTCCTCCGCCTCGTCGAGGCCCCGGACGTGTCGGGACGCTGCCTGGCGGTCGAGGACGGAGCCCCACCGTCGCTCCCGTCGTGACGCGATGGGGCCGGTGTGTCGGAGCCGGCTCAGTCACGCGCGAGCGGCAGTCGCATCGTGAAGGTGGTGCCGACGCCGACCGTGCTCTCGACCGTCACCGTTCCTCCGTGTGCCTGCGCGATGTGCTTGACGATGGAGAGGCCGAGGCCGGTCCCGCCGAGCGCGCGACTGCGGGCGCTGTCCACGCGATAGAACCGCTCGAAGAGCCGTGGCAGGTGCTCGGGGGCGATGCCGCGGCCTTCGTCGCGGACGGAAAGGACGAGCTGCGCGGTCCCGTCGACGCCCTCGGCGACGGCGTCGATCGTGGTCGTGCGGCCGTCGTCGCTGTATTTGATCGCGTTGTCGGCGAGATTGATGAGCGCCTGCTCGAGGAGGGGCGGGTTGACCTCGGCCGTCAGATCATCCGCACACGAGGTCACCAGACGGATCGACTTGTCGGCGGCCCGCGGCGCGCACTCGCCGACCACGGCCGTGAGCACGTCCGCGATCCGGGCCGGCTCGAGCGGCAGCGTGCCCGCCCCCTCGCTCTGCTCGATCCGTGACAGGGCGAGGAGGTCCTCGATGATCGCCGCCAGACGGTCGGCCTGCTTCGCGACGATCTGCAGGAACCGGCGGTTGTCGACCGGATCGTCCGCCGCGCCGTCCAAGAGCGTCTCGACGAACCCCTTGATCGAGGCGATCGGAGTCTTCAGCTCGTGTGAGACGTTCGCCACGAAGTCTCGACGCACGTTCTCCAGCCGCTGCACATCGGTGACGTCGTTGAGGACGATCACCGCTCCCCCCTCCCCCGACAGATCGCGGAGGGCCGTGCCCCGCAGCCGGATCGTGCGGTCCCGTGGGCCCCGCAGCACGAGATCGTCCTCGACCGGATCCCGACAGTCGATGGCGAGCAGGGCGAAGCGCCGCAGGTCGGCATTACGTACGATCTCCTGGAGCGGCCGGCGGACGGCGTCCTCCACGTCGAGGCCGAGCAGGTCGGCAGCGGCGCGGTTGATGCCGAGAATCCGCTGGCGGGCATCGATCGCCAGCACGCCCTCCATCATGCTGCCGAGCACCGCCTCCTGCTGCGTGCCCTGTCGTCCGATGAGCAGGCCGCGCTCCTCGAGCTGTTCGCGCAGCGTGGCGACGGCGCTGGCAATCGTCGCGAGCTCGAGGACGTCACAGGCGGGCAGACGGACGGCCGGCTGGCCATCCGCGAGCCGCGCCGTGGCGGAGGCGACGTCCCGCACCGGTTCGACGGAGCGGCGACAGAAGACGTACCCGGCGGCGAGGGCGGCGGCGGCGCAGGCGAGCTGCCCGCCGAGCAGCAGCCTCTGGGAGCGGGCGAGATCGCGGTCCGACTCGCTCGTATCCCGACTGGCGCGCACGAGGGCGGTCGGTGCCTCGGGCGGTCCGTGCGGCACGGTGACGGAGAGAAACCGCCGACCCGTGGTGACGTCGAACCAGCTCGCCGCGCGCGCGCCGTCGCCGGCCCGCGGTCGGCGGGCCACCGCGTCGGCCGGCCGGTCATCGGCAGTGCCGGCCTGACCCGCCCGCACCCGCAGGCCCCCGTCGGGTCGGAGCAACTCGACCACGACCGGCGCCCCGCCGAGCACGCTCCGTGCCCGCTCGACGAATGCGTCGTCAGCGGGCGTCGCACCGGCCGGCACGCCGTCGAGCACGGTCCGGGCCACCTCCTCGAGACGGTGTCGCTGGGCCGCGTCGGCCAGGTCCGCCAGCCGCACCGAGGCCAGCCAGTAGCAGCAGACGAGCACACCCGCCACCAGGGAACACCAGCCCGCGAAGAGATGCCAGAGGAGGCTGGTGCGGGGCATGACCGAAGTCTGGTGTCAGGCCCGGAAGCGGTACCCCACACCACGGACCGTCTCGATGTAGGTCCCGTACGCGCCGAGCTTCTTGCGGAGGCCGGCGACCTGGACGTCGACCGACCGTTCCGTCACAGGATAATCCTCCCCCTTCACCGCGTCGACGATCTGCATCCGGGTGTACGCCCAGCCCGGGCGCTTGGCCAGAAACTGGAGCAGGGCGAACTCCGTGTAGGTCAGCTCCAGCGGCTGACCGGCGAGCATCACCTCGTGCCGTCCCGGATGGATGGCGAGCTCGTGCACCTCGATCGTGGTCTCGAGCTGCTCGCGGCGGCGGGCCTCGTGACGTCGCAGGAGCGCACGCACCCGGGCGGCGAGAACCTTCGGGCTGAACGGCTTGGCGATGTAGTCGTCCGCACCGCGCTCCAAACCCACGATCATGTCCGACTCCTCACCCTTGGCGGTGAGCATCACGATCGGGATTTCGCGCGTCTTCGAGTCGCCCTTGAGCCGGCGGCAGACCTCGAGACCGTCGACGTTCGGCAGCATCCAGTCGAGCACGATGAGATCGGGCGGCTGTCGTCGGGCCGAGCGGAGCGCCTCCTCGCCGGTGCCCGTGCACTCCACCTCGAAGCCTTCCTTCGTGAGGTTGTAGCGGACGAGCTCGAGGAGATCGTCCTCGTCGTCGACGACGAGGATGCGCTGGGCAGGCAGCTGACCGGCACCAGCCTTGGACTTGGAGGCCGACTGTTTCGCGTCCGCTCGCATGGGAAAGACCGTGGCGTTCATGATGGTGCGGGTGGGGCTGTCGGGCCGAGACGGGCCTCGGTCGGCCGGAGGATCGTTTCGACGCAAAAGAACGACTTCGGGCAGGGTAACCGTCGATCGATGCCGCTGGAAGCGTTAGTTTTGCGTGAGAGAATCGACGACGGAGGTCGCAACTCCATCGTTGGAAGGCATGTTTTTCGCGTTTTTGGACGCATTCGATGCGTTCCTATACTCCAGACATGAGTGCGGACGAGTCCGACACGCTCGCGAGGACCGTGGAGAAATGCCTCGCGCAGCTCGCCGCGGGTGACGATTCGGCCCGCGAGCGGATCCTCGAGGCCTGTGATCGGCGGCTTCGCGCCCTGGCCCACAGGCTGCTCGGCGGCTTCGCCAGGGTGCGCCGCTGGGATGACACGGACGACGTCTCGCAGAACGCGGCCCTCCGGCTCTACCGCGCGTTGGGGGATACGGTGCCACGCACCGCGCGAGAACTCATGGGACTGATGGCGTTGCAGGTGCAGCGGGAACTGCTCGATCTGGCACGCAAGCACGGAGGGCCGACCTCGTACGCCGCCAACCATGGCACGAACGTGCGGTTGGATGGCGAGGGAGCGGTGTTCCTGGTGGACGAGGTGGCGGATCAGTCCACCGGACCTGACCCGTTGCGAGGCCGGTGGGAGGCGTTCCATGCAGCCGTCGACGGACTCCCCGACGAGGAACGCGAGGTGTTTCGGCTGGTCTGGTATCTCGGGCTCGAGCAGGACGACGTGGCGAAGGCGCTCGACTGGTCGCCACGGACCGTCCGGCGGCGCTGGAAGGATGCCAGGGACAGCATTCGCCGCGCCGTCGACGTGGCGGGCTGACGAGCGCACGGACGGGGGACCACTCGGGAGGGTCGGGAACGCCTCAGTCAGGGGCGATTCCGCGATTCACCGGCCGTTCCGGCCGGCGGCCCGCGATGCCCCGGCCCCGCGCCGTTTTGTGCCTGCCTTGGTCGGGCCGGACTTCATCACACGGGGCGTTTTCGCGGCCGCTGCCGCGCCCCGCTTCGCCGCCTTCTTCGGGTCTTTGGCGCCGCTGGCTTTCTTCACGCCACGCTTCTGCGGACCGACGGCCGAACGGCCCACCGGCTTCGTCGTGGCCGCAGGGCGCCGTGCCGGGACACGGCGTGGTTTTCGGGCGGCCGCCACGTCGTCGAGAAACGACTCGGCGGCGTCGCGCAACGCCGCTGCGGACAAAGGCTCGACCTCGTCGACGACGAAGATGAAGAGTTCGCCCCGCTGTTCGGCGTCCTTGAGCTGTTCGAATTCCTGAAGCGACAGGTCGTCGTGATCGTCCTTCTCGCTCGAGAGGAACTCGAATCCCACCCGGGCCTTCGCATCCCATCCGTCGATGTCGAATGAGATCCCCTTCTCGCGGAAGGCGACGTTGCGGCGAATCGAGTAGCCCCGCGCGCGAAACAGCTTGGTGAGCAGGGCACAGCCGGCAGCCTCGGACAGTGGCTCGGACACGAGACAAACTCCTCGACGGGGATGACGATGGAACGGGGGTTCCGACGATCCAGAGCATACCGGATTCCCGTGCGGGGACTCGTGGGCCAGAATGCCCGGCGGAGGGTGTCGCTATGCTTTCCACCTCGCGGAGTATCTGCTGCAGGTGCCGGCCAATCGCATCGGCTACACGCAGCTCTCGCTCGGGCAGCTCAAGATTCTCCAGGAGGTCATCGCCCTGTCGGTCTTCGTGCCGTTCGCGGTCCTCTACATGCGGCAGCCGCTGCGACTCAACTACCTCTGGGCGGCCCTGTGCATCTGCGGGGCCGTCTCCTTCGTGTTCCGCGAGGGCTGATGTCGGCCGGGTATGGCCCCGTCTGGCACACGGGGGCGTGCCGCGGGCCCGATGGCTCCCGCAGCCTGATGCCGCATGAGTGACGTGCGCCCCGACCTCCCCGTCGACGAACACCTCCCCCGGATCGTCGAGGCCTCGCGCGGCGGGGCCGTCGTCGTCACGGCGCCGCCCGGATCGGGGAAGACCACGCTCATTCCCGCCGCCGTGCTCGACGACCTTCCCGATCGGGGACGTCTGCTCCTCCTGCAGCCGCGCCGGCTGGCCGCCCGGGCGGTGGCGGGGCAGATCGCCCGACTCCGAGGCGTGCGGCTCGGCGGGGAGGTGGGCTACGTCGTCCGATTCGACAGCCGCGTCGGTCCCGAGACCCGGCTGTTCGTCGAGACGACCGGCGTGACGCTGCGGCGCCTCGACGACGACATCACCCTCGACGGCGTGTCGGCCGTCGTGCTCGACGAGTTTCACGAGCGCTCGATCGAGATCGACCTCGTGCTCGGGCTGCTCGTGCGGCTCCGCGAGCTGCGTCCCGGGCTGCGCGTGGTCGTCATGAGTGCCACGCTCGATCCCGGCCCGGTGGCCCGGCTGCTCGGCGGGTGCCCGGTGATCGACGTGCCCGGTCGGCTCTTTCCCGTCGCGATGCGCTACGAGAGGTCCGGGCAGCGCGACGAGCTCGACGCCCTCGTGCGGCGTCGCGTGACGGACGCCCTGCAGGCGACGGCGGGTCACGTGCTCGTGTTCCTGCCCGGCGTCGGCGAGATCGGCAGGTGCGAGCGGGCCCTCGCCGACGTCTCTCGCGCGGGCGGGCACGATCTCGTGCCCCTGTTCGGCGATCTGCCACCGGAGCGACAGGATGCCGCGCTCGCCGACACCGGCCGCCGACGGATCGTGCTGGCGACGAACGTCGCCGAGACATCGCTCACGATTCCCGGCGTGACCGCGGTCGTCGATGCGGGCCTGGTGCGTCGGCTCGCGGTGGATGCGGCGACCGGCCTGCCGCGGCTCGAACTGTGTGCGGTATCGCGCGCCTCGGCCGACCAGCGTGCCGGCCGCGCGGGGCGCACGGCCGCCGGCATCTGCTTTCGGCTCTGGGACGAGGCCGGGCACCACCGGCGCGAGGCGGCCGACCCGCCGGAGGTGGTCCGCGGCGACCTCGCAGAGCCGCTCCTGCGGCTGGCCGCACTGGGCGAGCCCGTCGCCGCCGATGTCGCGGAACCCTTCGCGTGGCTCGATCCGCCGCCGCCGGAGGCGCTCGCCCGTGCGCGGGACACGCTCATGCGCCTCGGCGCGCTCGATCCCGCCGGCCGCGTCACCCCGCTCGGCCGTGAACTCGCGAGACTCCCCGCGCATCCCCGGCTCGCGCGGTTGCTCGTGGCCGGCGCCGCGGCCGGCGTCCTGCGCGAGGCGGCGGTCGCCGCGGCGCTCCTCTCGGACCGTGATCCGTTCCGGCAGGCCGAACGCTCGGGCGGCGGTCCGCGTGACCGGGAGATCCGGCGTTCGCGTTCCGATCTCGTCGATCGGGTCCTGGCGATCCAGGCCCTCCATGCCGGTGCCAGCCCCGAGCAGCTCGATCCCCGGCCGCATCCGCAGGCGGCGCGCGGCGTCTTCGCCGCGGCGGACCAGCTCGTGAGGCTGGTCGAGTCGCCGCGTGCGGCGCGTGCGGCCGAGCCCGACGTCGCGCTCGCCAGGGCACTGCTCGCCGCGTTTCCCGACCGCCTCGTGCGCCTCAGGCCCGGGTCGCGCGACCGCGGCACCATGGTCGGAGGCCGCGGTGTCAGGCTCGATGCGGCATCCCGCGTGCGCGACGAGCCGCTGTTTCTCGCGCTCGATGTCGACGACTCCGGCAGCGAGGTGCGGGTGCGGCTCGCTTCCGCCGTCGAGCGGTCGTGGCTCGATGATGCACCCGGCAACCTGCGGCAGTGCGACGAGATGCTCTTCGCGCCGGCCCGTCGTCAGGTCGAGGCACGGCGACGAACGCTCTGGTTCGACCTCGTGATCGACGAGACGCCCATCGCGATCGGCGATGCGGCCCGGGCGGCGGCCCTGCTGGCCGCGGAGGCGCGTCGGGAGCTTCACCGCTGGCTGCCGCCCGGCGACGCTGCGGCCGGCAGCCTGCTCGCGCGGGCCCGCTGGCTCGCGTCGGTGCTGCCGGAGCTCGGCCTGCCCCCGCTCGATGACCAGACGCTCGGCGGCATGCTCGAGTCGGTCTGCCACGGGCTGCGCGGTCTCGACGAGATACCGTCGGCGGACTGGTGGACGCCCATCGTCGGCGTGGTGGGGGCCGAGCGGATCGCCGAGATCGAGCGGCTCGCGCCGTCGCGGATCGACGTCGCGGGTCGCTCCCGACCGCTGCTCTACGAGACCGACGATTCCGCTCCGGCCCGGCCGCCGGTGCTGGCGGTGCGTATCCAGGAGCTGTTCGGCGTGCGCGAGACGCCGCGCGTGGCCGGGGGGCGTGTGCGGGTGCTGCTCCACCTGCTCGGGCCCAACATGCGCCCGCAGCAGGTGACCGACGACCTCGCGAGCTTCTGGGCCACG
>Ga0172376_10003773_pt1 | contig 17696 bp, 14 predicted proteins | sample Lak35m_FD_121114 | JGI IMG/M metagenome (GOLD analysis project Ga0172376, IMG submission 121114) | Freshwater microbial communities from Kabuno Bay, South-Kivu, Congo - kab_092012_35m | ecosystem: Environmental > Aquatic > Freshwater > Lake | place: Democratic Republic of the Congo: South-Kivu... | reverse complement strand
GCCACCAACGCCACCGCCATCGGCTCCAATGCCACCGCCAACGCTGCCAGTGCCTTCGCCGCTGGTCTGAGCTCTCTGGCCTCCGGCGCCAATGCCGCCGCCATCGGTTCTGCGGCTACCGCCTCCAGCACCAACGCAACGGCAATCGGCACAACGGCGACAGCCAACGGCACCAATTCGTTCGCCTCTGGTGTCAACGCCCTCGCCAGCGGATCAAACGCTTATGCCGGCGGCAGCAGTGCCACTGCATCCGGGATGAATGCCACTGCAATCGGTGCTCGTTCGCAGGCTTCTAACAGCAACACGCAGGCCTTCGGCACCGGTGCTGCGGCCACCGCAGGCAACGCCAGTGCCTTCGGCACTGGCGCGGCAGCTTCCGGGCTGAATTCGTTGGCTGCTGGTACAGCGAGCGCGGCTCAGGGAGAGTCGAGTCTCGCAATCGGCAACGCAGCGTCGAGCACCGGATCCAGCTCGATTGGGGTTGGTACTCAGTCGTTTAGTTCGGCCATCAACTCGATTGCCATCGGCAGCTCCTCGGCCGCAACAGATGTGAATACCACGGCCATTGGTGCCAGTGCGTTCGCAACGAATACCAACGCAGCCGCCTATGGTGCCGGCGCCATTTCTCGCTACTCCAACTCAACGGCAATCGGTGCAGGAGCAAGCACGGATCGCAGCAATCAGATCTCCATTGGCACTGAGGGGCAGACCTATCAACTCCGAGGCCTCAGCAACGGCGGGCAGTTCGTAGGGAAGTCTTCTCAAAGCGGTACAACCCGTGCGGTGACCGTTGATTCCAATGGCACCCTCGGCACGTCCTACAACCTCGACCAGGGTTTCCGAGGTCTTGGCGCCGGCATCAACGCCATGGGTGCCATGACAGCTGCCATGTCTGGCCTTCCAACCTATGTTGGCAGCCAGGATGAGTGGGGCCGTTGTGGTGTCGGCGGGGGCGGATCTGGAGGGATCGGAGCAGGTGCTATCGGTTGCGCGATCCGCATCGGCGATCGGGTTCACCTGAATGGTGCGATGGCCTTTGGACCCTCCCAAGACTATGACGCTGGCACCACAGCGCCTCTGACCGGCCGTGTTGGACTGACATTCCCCCTCGGGATCATCCACAAAACCAAGCCAACCACCGTGGCCGTTTTGCCGAACGGAGAATCCGTGGCCAAAGCAATCGGCGAGCGTGACAAGCAGATTGCTGCTCTCACCTCGCAGATCAACAGCCTCCAGACCCGTATCAGCAGCCTCACCACCGTCGCTGCCTCGGAAAAGCCAAATTCGGCCACCGATGCTCTGGTGCGTGATCTGCAGGCGCAGGTCAAGGCCCTCAGTGAGCAGCTGGCCTCGACCCGCAACGTGAGTGCCGCCAACACGCAACTCCTCAATCGCATCAAGGAACTGGAGGCACAGATGTGGCAGCTCCGCCGCACTGCAGCGGCGCAACCCGCAGGACCCGGAGGTCTAGCCCCTGCGAGTGTCAGCTCGCTTGAGAAGCGGATCAATGAGCAGGACATCCTCATCAGGACCCTGATCGAACGACTCAAGACGGTGACAACGTTCACGGCGCCAAACCAGACTCCACCTGCCGCGCTCACACCCCCTGCGGCTGAGCCGAAGGGTCCTCGGATGTCGCCCTTCGTGCCGAGCGCCACCAGCAGACAGGCCCCCCCTGTGGCTCCCTACAGCGCATTGTTCCCCGAGCAATCTTCTCTGCTTCCCTGAGTCTGATTTCAGAGAATCTTCTGGGGGCGCCATGCGCCCCCTTTTTTATGATCGAGGCCCTCCCTGGCCAGCCTCCCGCTGAGGCCAGCCTCCCGCTCACTGCCGCATCAACCGGCGAGGCCATCGAGATTCAGGCTTGCCTCGGCGCTCAGCCCTCGTTGCGACGTCGCTTCAGGCGGCAGGGCACCCCGTGGGCGATGCTCCAGGGTGGGATGGAGCGGGTAACCACGCTTCCGGAGCCGATCACCGAGTGGGCCCCGATCGTGACACCCGGCTGGATCACGGCATTCATGCCGATCCAGACATCGTCTTCCAGCACCACAGGCAGAGCCAGCACCGGCTGCTCGCGCATCGGCCGGCTGGGATCGTCCAGGCCGTGCTGCACGCCACTGATGCACACCCCCCCGGCGATCATGCAGTGGTCGCCGATCCGCAGACCAGCACGGGTTTCGTAGATCTTCACCCCTGGCCCGAAGGAGACATCGCGACCGGTTTCCATCCAGCCCTCGCGCAGCCGGATCACCACATGCGGGTAAAAGGTGTTGCGCTCTCCCAGCGTGAGTCTGGCCTGCTCGCCGATGCTGATCACGCAACCGGCCTCGATGTGGGTGCTGGGCGGCAGGATCAAGCCTCCTGAACACTCCAGAACTGCACTGGGGTGAATCGAGGGAACCGGCTGTGCACCCATCCTCAACACGCAGCCCCGTGATGGCGCCATCCTGGCAGCATATGGCCCTCACCCGGCTTCCCCCACGATGCCCGCGCGCCTCCTCACAGCTGATCAGCGCTTGTCCCTGGCGAGTGCCCTGCCCGCCTGGCAACTGCATCAGGACACACTGGTGCGCGACTTTCGCTTCGCCGATTTCTCGGAGGCCTTTGCCTTCATGACCCGCGTGGCCCTGGCTGCGGAAGCCATGGGCCATCACCCGGAGTGGAGCAATGTCTGGAACCGGGTGACGATCGCCCTGACCACCCACGACAGCGGCGGCCTCACCGAGCTGGATCTGGATCTGGCGCGGCGCATCAACGCGCTGGTGGACTGAGGCCGGCCAGGATCGGCAGGAGGGCGATTACACCAGCGCCGGAATCGGCCCGGTGAGCGTCGCCGGCTCGGCGACCGCAAAGGCCAGCCGCTCATTCTCGACCCGCACCGCGATCGTGGCCCCTGGCGTGAAGGTGCCGGCCAGGATCGCTTTGGCGATCGGCGTTTCCAGCTCGCGCTGGATGGCTCGCTTGAGCGGCCGGGCGCCGTAGACCGGGTCGTAGCCCACACCGGCCAGCCAGTCGAGAGCGTCGGCCTCGACCCGCAGGTCGAGCTTCTTCTCCTCCAGCCTTCGAGCCAGCCGCTGCACCTGCAGGGCCACGATCTGGCGCAGTTCCTCGAGCCGCAGGCTGTGGAAGATGATCGATTCGTCGAGGCGGTTGAGAAACTCGGGCCGGAAGTGGGCCCGCAGGGCCTCATTCACCCGCTTCTCCATCTCGGCGTGGCGGGCCGGATCGCCGGCGAGATCAAGAATCGAGGCGCTGCCGATGTTGCTGGTGAGGATCAGGATCGTGTTGGTGAAGTCCACCGTGCGGCCCTGGCCATCGGTGACGCGGCCGTCGTCGAGGATCTGCAGCATCACATTGAACACATCGGGGTGGGCCTTCTCCACCTCGTCGAACAGGATCACCGCGTAGGGCCGGCGCCGCACCGCCTCGGTGAGCTGGCCGCCCTCCTCGTAACCCACGTAGCCCGGAGGCGCTCCGATCAGGCGGGAGACGGCGTGCTTCTCCATGTATTCGCTCATGTCGATGCGCACCATCGCCTCCTCGCTGTCGAACAGCTGGGCGGCCAGGGCCTTGCTCAGTTCCGTCTTGCCCACGCCGGTGGGCCCGAGAAACAGGAAGCTGGCGATCGGTCGGTTGGGATCACTGAGGCCGGCGCGGGAGCGCTGGATGGCGTCAGCCACGGCGCTCACAGCCCGCTGCTGGCCGATCACCCGCTGATGCAGCTCATCCTCAAGATGCAGCAGTTTCTGCATCTCGCTCTGCACCAGCTTGCTCACAGGAATACCGGTCCACTTGGCGATCACCTCGGCGATGTCGTCTTCGGTGACCTCCTCGCGCAGCAGTGTCTTGCCGCTGTGGCCGCTGCTGAGCTCGGACTCCTTGGCCGCCAGCTTGCGGTTGAGCTCACCGAGGGTGCCGTATTCAAGCTGGGCGGCGGTGTTGAGGTCGTAGCTGCGCTTCGCCTGCTCGATCTGCAGCTGCACCTGCTCGATCTCCTCCTTGATCGCGCTCAGCTCATCGATCGAGCCCTTCTCGGCCTGCCACTGGGCATTGAGGGCGCTCTGCTGCTCGGAGAGTTCGGCCAGCTCCTTCTCCAGCCGCTCCAGCCGGTCGCGGCTGGCGGTATCGGATTCGCGGCCGAGCGAGAGCTTCTCCATCTCCAGCTGCAGGATGCGGCGATCGAGTTCATCGATCTCCTCCGGCTTGGAGGTGATCTCCATCTTCAGGCGCGCCGCCGATTCATCCATCAGATCGATGGCCTTGTCGGGCAGGAAGCGATCGGCGATGTAACGGCTGCTCAGCACCGCCGCCGCCACCAGGGCGTTATCGGCGATGCGCACGCCGTGGTGCACCTCGTAGCGCTCCTTCAGGCCGCGCAGGATCGAGATCGTGTCTTCCACCGTGGGCTGATCCACGAACACCTGCTGGAAGCGGCGCTCCAGGGCCGGATCCTTCTCGATGTGCTGGCGGTGCTCATCGAGGGTGGTGGCGCCGATGCAGCGCAGTTCGCCGCGGGCCAGCATCGGTTTGAGCAGGTTGCTGGCATCCATGGCGCCGCCGCTGGCGCCGGCACCCACCACGGTGTGGATCTCATCGATGAACAGCACGATCTGGCCTTCGGAGGCGGTCACCTCCTTGAGCACCGCCTTGAGCCGCTCCTCGAACTCACCGCGGTACTTGGCGCCGGCGATCAGGGCGCCCATGTCGAGGGAGACGAGCTGACGGTTCTGCAACGCCTGCGGCACGTCGCCGTTGACGATGCGCTGGGCCAGGCCCTCCACGATGGCGGTCTTGCCGACGCCGGGTTCGCCGATCAGCACCGGGTTGTTCTTGGTGCGCCGCGACAGAATCTGGATCGTGCGGCGGATCTCCTCGTCGCGGCCGATCACCGGATCGAGCTTGCCCTCGCGAGCGGCGGCGGTGAGATCGCGGCCGTATTTCTCCAGCGATTCGTAGGTGCCTTCGGGGTTCTGATTCGTCACCTTCTGGGTGCCGCGCACCGCCTGCACCGCCTCCTTCAGCGTCCTGGCGTCGGTACCGGCCTGGCTGAGCAGCTGCTTGCCGCAGCGGTCGTCGATGGCCAGCGCCAGCAGCAGGTGTTCGATGGCGATGTAGCTGTCGCCGTATGACTCCTTCAGGCTGCTGGCCTGATCCAGCACCGTGTTCAGGCCCTTGCCCAGATAGACGTTCTCCGGCGGGGCGCTGAGGCTCGGCTGAGCGGCGATGAAGGCCTCCACCTTCTGCACCAGGGTGCCCACCTCCACGTCGGCCTTCTCGAGGATGCGGCTGGCGAGGCCCTGCTGGCCCAGGAGGCTCGCGAACAGATGCTCGCTCTCCATCTGCTGCTGGCGCTTCTGCTGCGCCAGCTGCTGGGCCGCCACGATGGCGCCCCAGGCCTTCTCGGTGAACAGTTCGGCGGTGGGATGCATGGAGACCCTCCGGTTTCGGCGCTGAGGTGGAACTGGAGGAACCGTATGAGGTCTGAGCCTGCTGGGCCCCCAGGGCCTCCGAACCGCGGGGTGCGGTCCTCCCTACCAGGATGGGCAGGACCGCCTTGATTGGGTGGAAAACCGTCTCGATCGCGGCAGGCTCAGCCACGGCAAGCCTGCCGCCGAGGGCCGACAGCCGGCGGTTGGCGCCGGCATGCTGGATTCAGGGGCCGCCCGGCGGCAGGGAGATCCGGTCGCCCAGCGTCTCGCCGCAGAGCCGACGGGGACAGCCATCCGGTCCGTAGACCGCGTCGGCCGGGGAGAGGCAACCCATGCGGTTCTTGAGCGGCACCTGGGCCGGGGCGAGATGAAGAGGCTGGAGGGCGAAGTTCTGGGCCGGCACGATCCGGGGGCATGGACTGGTCAGCGGTGGTGCCGCTGAGCGGATGGCCAGGGGCTGGTTGGGGCGGTTGGGGTTGAAGGGGACCCCGCCTCCAGGGAGCAGCACCGCCGGCGGTTTGCCGGAGAGGGAGGGTGTGGCGGGATCAAAGGCCCAGGCCGGATTGAGGGGGGGCGGAGGCGGCAGGGGCACGGGCTGGGCCTGCAGCCCTGGCAGCGGCAGAGCCAGACCCAGCAGGCCGAGGCCCGCAACCATGCCAGGCAGCTGGCCCGGCGGTTGCCACAGCCTGTGCGGAGCCTGCCGGGTGACCTTCCCGTGCAGCCACGGTGGCACGCTCCAGAACGGTGGCACGCTCCAGGAAGGAATGGGGCGGATCGCTGCGCGCACGCGTCAGGAACAGATACCACCAGTCTGCCGCCTGCGGCAGGATCGGGAAGGTCTTCACGGTTGCCGCCTGGGCGGCATGGCGAAGGCCTGCTCTGTCAGCCCCCGTGTGGCATGGTCCCCTCCTCCGCGTCGTCCCAGCCTGCCGCCGGCAGCGAGAGCGTCGTCAACGTGAACAGCGCCCTGGTGGAGGCTCTGGCAGCGGCGTCGCGTCGCTTTGATGCCACTGGCCCCGATCCTGAGCGCAACTGCTGGCTGGCCGTGCATGAGCACATCCATGGTGTGCTGCCCTCCGAGTACGACATCCGGGAGGTGCCCGAAGAGCTGTACCTCGCCGTGCTGGCGGTGCGGCGGCAGGAAGAGCGGGCGGGCTAACTCGTTGCGGTGACCGCGGCCAGTCTCAGGCGGTCGGAGGCAGCCAGGGATCGAGAAAGCGCAACGGAGCGTCCATCGTGGCGGAGAAGCCGAGGATGCCGCGGTCGCGGTGCGCGTAGAGGATGGTGTCGTCGGCATCGAGCAGAAAAGTGCCGCCGCGCTGGGTGAGGTGCTCATCGCTGGGCACATAGGTGCGCCAGCGGCCCAGCACCTCCTGCATGTTGCGCAGGCGCACCGTGGCCAGCTCAAACGGCCGCAGATAGCCCTCGCCCAGCGCGCTGAACGGGGCACCCTCCAGCCGTGGCGCGGCGCTGCGATCCCCGCTGTAGCCCCGCAGCACCTCCACCAGGGTGCCCGGTGAACCGATGCCAGCGCACATGAGCAGCAGCGCCGGCCAAGGGCCTCCAGGCACCCGGAGCCCCTCGTAGAGGCCGAGCTCACGGTGCAGGCGGGCGCCGGGTTCAGGCACCAGCAGGGTGCGGGGCAGCCCGGTGTAGGCACAGAAGCGCTCGGCGCCGGCCTCATCACCGATGGCGAAGGCCACCACGGCGATGCCTGCCTCCTGGAGCCGCGGCAGTGCGGGCACCAGGGCCTGGGCGTATTCCAGGCTGTCGAAGTCGCCCAGCTGGCTGAGCAGCAGCACCAGCCTCCGCCGCCCCTGGCCCAGCCCCGGCAGCGCCCTGAGCCGCTCGCGCAGGGGAGCAGGGGCAATGGAGGGCTGTGGCATGGGGATGCTGGCTGTGACGGTGATGCGGCAAGGGGAGAAGCACCCTTGCCAGCAGAAAGGCCCCGGGGGTGCCGGGGCCACGAGATCAGGCCGATCAGAACAGCTGCCTGAACGACCCGGAAGACAGCCTGGGGAAGTGCCCGGATGAGCAGAGGCTGCAGGACCCGGGGAGGGGGATCAGGCCCAACCCTTGCTGGACTGCTCGATCACGTAGGCAGCCACATCCTGGATGTCGCCGGCACTGAGCTTGCCGCCGAAGGCGGGCATGGCGTTCTTGCCGTTGGTCACCTGCATGGCGACGGCGGCCTCAGGACCATCGGCGTAGCCGGAGAGGTAGGCCTTGAGGGCGTCGGCCTTGAGGGTGCGCTCGGCGTTCACCACGTTGCCGCCGCCCATGTGGCAGGCGGCGCAGTTGGCGGAGAAGATCTGGGCGCCATGGGCGCTGTCGGCGGCGAAGCTCGGAGCGGCTCCGAACACCATCGCCAGGCAAAGAGCGAGGAGGGAAAAGAGACGACGCATGGTCGTTGCTGGAATCATGGGCAACCTGCCCAAGTTACGGGGGCGGTGCCGAGTGTTGCGAAGGGCCGTTGCATTCGCAACATTCAGCCACAACCGTCTGGCTGCAGGGGGTCTGGCGATGCGGCCGTCGCTGCCGCAGCGGCTCGGAGCGGGCGCGGGGTTCGGTTGACCGAACCTTTGCCCACCCACTGACAGGGCTCCGCTGGAGGCTCCAGTGCACCGCTCAGCAGGTTCGCTGGCGGCCAGAGGGTTGCTGCGGGCTCACCGCGATCCAGGTGCTTGCCCCTGGAGGGTCTTCAGAGGGCTGAGGAGTCCTGCTGCGCCTGACTCGCAGCTGCTCTGGCTGCGAGCCTCTCCTGTGACGTCTTCGGCCCCTGCGCCACCCCGGCCCGTCGGGGGGTCAGCCGCCCGGCAGCCGGCCGCGGTGGGGCACGCCGGCCGTTTCCAGCACCGCCTCGAGGGTGGGGGCGAAGCTGCTGAGCCCGAAGCGCTCCGGTGGACTCACCGGCTCGTGCACGAAATGCCGCTGGCGGATCGAGAAGCGGTCCCAGGCATTCACCTCGATGCGCAGCAGCTTGATCAGGCCCTCGATCAGCCAGGGGGTGAGATCCAGGCCCAGCGGCGGCTGCCAGCCGCGGCGCCAGCGCACCAGGGTGGCCACGGCGCGGTTGATCGTGATCGGCGCCTGCCCCAGCACCAGCCGCCGCACCGCCCCCTGGCCGGGCTCCGGATTGGCCTGGTGGGGCGTGGTGGCCAGATGGGCGCAGACCGTGGCGATGTCGGCGGCGTGGATGAAGTGGAAGCTGGCATCGGTGCGCAGCCATTTCGCCAGCCAGAGCCAGGGGAAGGCTTCCTTCACACCGGCGGTGAGGTAGCTGGTGGGGTGGGGATCGCCCGGCAGCACCCGCCCGCCGAACACCAGGGTGGGAAACACCGCCACGATCTTCTCCGCCAGCGGATGGCTCTCGAGATCCTGCAGGCACTGGGCCTTGGTCTGGATGTATTCGGTGCCGTAGGCCATCGCCTCGGGCAGCAACTGCAGGTCGCGGTTGAGGATGCTGGCGGTGGAGAAGTAGATCACCTGCTCCAGCCGCGCCGGATCGAGCAGCGCCAGCAGGCGCTTCACCGCCACCACATTCACCTGCCGGGCCCGCTCCGGATCGCCCCAGGCGGTGGCGGTGTGAATCACACGGGTGGCGCTGGCGATCGCCTCGGCATGGGGCTCGAGATCGCGCAGATCGCCCACCAGCAGCGTGATGCGCGGATCGTCCGCCGGCACCGCCTTCAGCTTGGCGGGGTCGCGCAGGAGCAGCAGCAGCCGGGCATCGCTGTGGCGGTAGAGGTGCTCGGCCGTGTACTGCCCCACGCAGCCGGCGGCGCCGGTGATCAGGATGCGGGCCGGTGCAGCGGACGCCTCTTCGGCGCCGGCGGGCGCGGCGGCTGTGGCGGGCGCGGCGGCGGTGGCGCTCAAACGGCCGCCCCCAGCAGCTCGTTCACCGCCTTGCCGGTTTCGAAAAACACGCGGGCGTTGTCTTCGGGCGTGCCGGGCAGGATGCCGTGGCCGAGGTTGAGGATGTGGCGGCGGCCGCGGGCCTTGCGCACCGTGTCGAGGATGCGCGCGCGGATGCCCTCGGGGCTGCCGAACAGCAGGCCGGGATCCACATTGCCCTGCACACCCACGTGCTGGGGCAGGCGGGCCAGGCCATCGGCCATGTCCACGGTCCAGTCCAGCGAGACGATGTCGATGCCGGTGCGGCCCATGCGCTCGAGCACGCCGGCGCTGCCGGAGATGTAGAGGATCAGGGGGGTATCGGGATGGGTGGCCTTCACCTGATCGATCACCCGCTTTTGATAGGGCGCGGCGAAGGTGTCGTAATCGATCGGGCTGAGCTGGCCCGCCCAGGAATCAAACAGCTGCACCACCTGGGCGCCGGAATCGATCTGGTGGCGCACATAGCTGGCGATCGAATCGGCCAGGTGGCCCAGCAGCTGGTGCAGCAGCGCCGGCTCCTGGAAGGCCATGGCCTTGATCACCGCGTAGTTCTTGGAGCTCTTGCCCTCCACCGCGTAGGCGGCCAGGGTCCAGGGGGCGCCCACGAAGCCGAGCACGGCGGCCGCGTTGCCCACATCGGCGCGCAGGCGGCCGAGCACTTCGCCCACGAAGGGCAGCGCCTCGGCGGGATTCAGCGGCCGCAGGGCATCCACCTGGGCCTGGCTGCGGATGGCGGGCTCGATGATCGGCCCCCGGCTCTCGATGATGTCGAAGTCGATGCCCATCCCCGGCAGCGGCGTGAGGATGTCGGAGAAGAGGATCACGCCATCGGGCCGGAAGGCGTGAAACGGCTGCATCGAGATCTCGTAGGAGAGATCCGGGTTCTCGGAGCGCTCGCGGAAGCCCGGATGGCGGTCGCGCAGGTCGCGGTAGACCTTCATGTAGCGCCCCGCCTGGCGCATCATCCACACCGGCGGCCGCTCCACCTGCTCACCTCGGGCAGCGCGCAGCAGCAGAGGGGCGGTCTCGGTCATCGGGAAGGCTGGAGGAGCGATCGGGCAACTTAGCCCAGTGACTGGGAAGGCACGTTCCCGCTGCCGCCGGCACCGGCCTGCCAAGCGCTGCGTGCCGATGCCCGTAGCCGGTTCGGGACGTCCGGCGGCTGATGATCAGCCATCCGAGGCGGGCCCAGGCTGATTCAGGGCCGCGGCGAGGGCTGCTTCAGCCTGGCCAGCTGGGCCTGAAATCCACGCTCCTGCCCCAGCAGCCGGGCCTCCTCCTGGGCACTGGCGAGCAGCGCCTCCAGCTCGGGCGTGAGCACGGCTGTGTCGCGGGCCAGCTCCCGGAAGCGGCGCAGGGCCGACACCGGCCGCACCAGAAGGCAGACCAGCAGAGCGAGGCCGCAGCCCATCAGGTAATCGATCCAGCGGGTGGGCACGTACCAGTCGGTGAGCACGCCGTAGCCCACGAAGGTGATACCGCTCGAGATCAGTGCGGTGCGCAGGTTCGCCTCCAGCCCCAGGCCCAGCACCAGGGCGGTGGTGCCCCCCATCACCAGGGCCACACTGACGCTGCCGGTGCCCATGGTGTTGAACACCACCCAGGGCATCAGCACCCCCAGGCTCACACCGATCATCCGGTCTCGCACTCGCAGCAGGGTGGCACCGAGGCTGTCGTTGAGCAGCAGCAGCACTCCGAAGTAGAGGTATTTGGGATTGGTCGCCCCCAGGCCCATGCCGATGCTCAGGGCCAGGGTGGAGATCACCAGCCGGCGCCAGAAGAAGGGATCCTGGAAGCGTTCGGCCAGGCTGCGCTGCGGCAGGCTCGCCTCGGCAGCGGCCTCGGCCGCATCGCCCTCACCGGGCAGCCGCAGCAGAGCCTGCAGGCTGGGGGCGATCACCAACCCCACGATCACCGCCAGCAGCTGCTTCCAGGCCCCCAGCCAGGTGGGGTTGCTGCCCAGCAGCGGCAGCACCGCCAGCAGCGCGAGCACGCTGCGCACCATCGCCAGCTTGTCTGGCAGGGCCTGGGCCAGGCACAGGGCCAGACCGGCGACCACGGCGAACCGCCAGACCAGCGGGCCCGGCAGCAGCGGATTGAGAAAGGTGCCCAGGCCCAGGCCCAGCAGCACGATCACCGGAAGCAGCAGGAAGACCGGCGCGGGCCAGTGGTCGAAGCGGGGGCGCACCATCAGCGCCGCGATCACCACGCCGTAGGGCGCTCCGCCGTTGAGCCCGAGGGCGCCGCAGACCGCCCAGGTGAGGGCACTCACCAGGCCGACGCAGAGAACCAGCCGCAGAGTCCTGGCAGGGGCTTCGGCCTGGGCCTCGCTAGGTTCCGCCGTCACGGACGGCGCGCCAGGCTCTGGAGCAGGCTCACGGTGAGGCTGATCAGCAGCAGGGTGAGCCAGAACCAGAGCCGCGGCGGTTCGGTGCGAAGGCAGAGCAGCAGCAGGAAGAGGCTCAGCCAGGGCAGCGGCTGACGCCAGGGGCTCAGCCAGCGGCGCGCCGGCAGGCTCGGAAAGGCGGGGCGGTTCATAGGCGCGATCCTGCCAGCCAGCGCCAGAAGGGGCTGATGTAGCTCAGCAGCGAGCGCCGCTCCACCTCGGCCTCCGCTTCGGCGGGGGTACCCAGGGGAAGCGCGCGCCCCGGCCCCTTGCCGAGACTCCAGCGCAATCCGGATGGGGTGGGGGCCGTTTCGAGCTCCACCACCCCCAGCACCAGCGGGGTGCCGGTGCGGTCCGGGAGCTGGCTGGTGAGGTCGCCGCCTTCGCCGAAGGAACGCTGGCGGGCCGTGGCCATCAGATGAGTGGCCGCCTCCTTGCCACCCACCTGAACGGCGACATCGTCGAGGGTGACGCTTTCCGGCGAGAGGCTCAGCAGCTTGCCGGGCACCACGCCGTAGCGCTGCTCCACACCGCCGAAGCTGTCGCGGCTGAGCAGCTGCGGGCTGAGACCCACCTCATGGCCGGGCTGCAGACGCACGGCATCGGCCGCCGTGAACAGCACCACCGCCAGTTGCCCCTGCTGCGGCCGCTCCCGCGCCAGGCTGCCGAGCCGCTGGCCGGGTGTGACCGGCTGACCCGCCTGCACGGAAAGATCGAGCACCTGGCCGCCGGCCGGGCTGAACACCTCCTGGCGCAGGGCGTCGCCCAGCAGGGCAGCGCGGTTGGCCTGCAGCTCGGCCGCCTGGGCCCGCAGGCCGAGGCGCTCGCTGCGCAGATCGGCCTCGCCGGCATTCACGGAGGCCAGCTCCGCCTTGTTGCGCAGCATCAGGTCCTGGGCCGACACCCACAGGGGGCTGTAGCGGGCGATCACCTCATCGCGGCGCAGGGCATCGAGGGCCTGCACCTGCTTGGCCACCGGCCGGTTGGTGGTTTCGATCTGGCTGCGGCGGCTCTCCAGGGCCCGCTGCTTCTGGTCGAGGGCGCGATCCTGCTGGCCGAGCACGGCGAGCTGCTGATCGATCGCCGCCAGCCGCGCGGTGCGCACCTGGGGGGAGGCGGCCTGCAGATCGCCGCCGCCGGGGCCGCTCTGATCCACCCGGTCGAGCACCAGCAGGCGTTGGCCGGCCCGCACGGTGTCGCCGACCTTCACCTCAACGCGCTGCACCTGGCCGGAGCCGCGGGCGTAGAAGCCGAGCCGCTCGGCTGGCGGGGTGAGCACCGCCATGCCATGCACCTTCACCGGAATGGCCGGCCGGCTGGCCCAGATCAGTGTGAGACCCAACACGGTGAGCGTGGGCAGGGCCCGATAGAACCTGGGCACGCTCTCCTCGTGGCGATCGGCCGGGGCGACTGCCATGAAACCCTGCTCTGCGGGCAGACTCTAGGGGACTATTCCATTAGTGTCAGGCCGCCGCAGACCGCTCCGCGAGTCGATGCCATCAGCGCCGAACGCCGCCGCCGGCCCGGCCCACGCCAGGCAGGCAGGGATCCTGAGACGCTCCTCTGACCAAGGGGTTCGGAAGCCAGTGAACCGGCCAGAGCGGGCCAGGCTGATCGAGCTGACCGGCTGCCTTTCGGCCCTGGCCCTCAGCCCGGGGCTGCTGCTCGGCCCGGTGCTGGCGGCCAGCCCGGCCGGCGGCCCAGCTGCCCCGCTGAGCGTTCCGTTGACCGTGCCGTCGGCTGCGGTGGCCTCTCCGGCCGGTCCAGCGCCAGCGCCTGCAGGGGCGATGCCCGCCCGGCCGGCCCCGGCGACCGCCCTCTCCCTGGAGGCGGTGCTGCGCGAGGGCCTGGCCGTTTCGGCGCAGCTGCGGCGCTCGGCACGGCAGGTGTCGCGCGATGCGGCCGTGAGCGGCCTCAGCCGCAGCCTGCTGAATCCGCGGCTGAATCTGATCGGCAGCGGCAGTTACACCCAGGTGGGCACCTCGATCGGGCTGATCACCGGCCTGCCGACCCTGGGGGATGTGAGCGTGGGGCTCGATCAGAACGGCTACGCCGTGCTGCAGAACACGTTCGGCAACGTGGGGCTGGTGCTCGATCTGAACCTGCTGCCGCTGCAGCAGCTGGCCCAGATCTCCGCCGATCAGGCCCGCCAGCAGGGCAGCGAGGCCTCCCTGCGGGAGAGCGAGCGACAGGCGCGCTTCGAGCTGGTGAGCACCTACCGACAGCTGCAGCTCAACCAGGCTCTGCTGCCGGTGTGGACGGCCGCTCTGCAGGCCTCCTCCTCGCTGCAGGCCGATGTGCAGGCCTTCCGGCGCAACGGCCTGGCGGCCCGGATCGACACCCTCCGCGCCCAGGCCCTGGTGGCCGGCGACCGGCAGGGGCTGAGCGAGGTGCAGGCCCAGCTGGCCGCCCAGCAGGCGCGCCTGGCGATCCTGCTGCAGCGGCCCTTGCAGCCGCCCCTCAGCGCCGCCGATCCGATCGTGGAGCAGGGGCCCTGGCCCGCTGATCTGGCCAGCACCCTGGAGAGCGCCCTGCGGCAGAGACCGCTGCTGGAGGCCTTCCGCGCCCAGCAGCGGGCCCAGCGTCAGCAGGCCCGGGTGGCGCTGGCAGGGAGGCTGCCGAGTGTTGGCCTGGTGGCCGGCCTGGGCTACAGCGGCAATCGGCTGGCTGCGCCGGTGCTGCAGCAGCAGACCAGCCTGCAGGGGCCGATCCCCCTGGCGCTTCCCTCCACCGACCTGAACAACACGCTCTCCGGTGCCTTCTACAACTGGGGAGCGGCGCTGCTGCTGCGGCAACCGCTCTGGGATGGTGGTCGCAGCGGCCGCGAGGCGGCGGTGGCCGAGCGGCAGGCGGATCTGATCGCCAGTGACGAACAGCTGGCCCGCCAGCAGATCAGCCAGGACGTGAGCGCCGCCTGGAATGCCCTGCAGACCGCCCCGCAGGCGATCGCCGCGGCACGGCTGAGCGTGGAGGCCCAGGAGCGGGCCCTGGGCGATGCGCGCCTGCGCTTCCGTGCCCAGATCGACCCCCTCACCGAGGTGCTGCTGGTGCAGCGTGACCTGCAGGCGGCCCGGGCCTCCCTGGCCACCGTGCTCACCCGTCAGGCCCTGGATCAGGCCGTGCTCGAGCGCGAGACAGGCCTGGTCAGCGGCGCCGCCCCCCGCGCCGCCGGGGCAACCGGCTCCGAGCCAGCGTCCGCAGGCGATGGCGCCGGGGCCGCTGCTGGTCGCTCCCCTGCCCAGCCGTTGCGGCGCTGAGCGGCCCCTCGATGCGGCTGATCAGCACCCCCAGCACCACGGCCATGTAGAGCGGGCCGAGCACGCTCAGGGCCACACTCGCCACCTGCAGAACGGGATGGCCGGGCGTGATGTCGCCATAGCCGACCGTGGTGAGGCTGACGAAGGCGAAGTAGTTGATCTGCTGGAAGTGGCGATCCCAGCTGAGGCTCGCCTCGGCGAGGGAGGCGATCGGCGGCAGGTTGAGGGGCTGGCCGCTGAGGCTGTCGTGGAAGCTGCCGGGATGCAGCCCGGCCAGCAGGGAGAGCAGCAGGCCACCGGTGAGGCCCAGCAGCAGGTAGCCCGCCGTGGCACCGGCCACCACCGCCCCATCCACCGTCTGTTCGCGGGCCAGGCAGAGAATCAGCCCATGCAGGCTGCGGCTGATGAACAGGGTGACCATCACCAGCAGCAGCAGGCCCGTGCCCGGATGCTGCAGGGCCCCCAGCAGCCAGAGCAGTTCCGCCAGGGTGGTGGCCAGGCCGAGGATCCGGTCGCTCCGCCCGGCACCGGGCAGGCTGAGGCTCAGGTAGGCGGTGAGGGCCAGATAGCCCAGCCACATCCCCCGCACCAGCGGCGGGGGAGTGGCCAGCAACAGCAGAGTGGCCAGGCAGAGCAGCAGAAGCACCACGTAGAAACGCCGTGGGCGGGTGCGCGCTGCAAAGCGTGGAGTAACAGCCATCGAGCCAGCCGGGGGCGGTGTCCTCAGACGCCGGCCAGCAGCTCGCGGCCCTCGCTCTCGGGCTCACGCAGCCGGGTGGGGTCGTGGCGGAACACGAGCACCGTGAGCGGCGGCAGGCAGAGGTCGAGGGAGTTTTCGTAGCCGTGGATGCCCCAGGTATCGGTGAACTTGCCGCCGAGATTGCCGAGGTTGCTGCCGCCGTAGCGGCTGCTGTCGGTGTTGAACACCTCGCTGTAAAAACCCTGCAGCGGCACGCCGATGCGGTAGTGGGCGTGGCTCTGGGGCGTGAAGTTGGCCACCACCACGAGCCAGCTGCCGCCGAGGCTCTCGCGCCGCATGAAGCTGATCACCGAATTGCTGGTGTCGTTGCAGTCGATCCACTGGAAGCCATACTCACTGAAGTCGTCTCCCCAGAGCGCCCGCTCAGACTTGTAGAAGACATTCAGATCATCGATCATGCGCTGCAGCCCCTGATGGGGCTCATGCTGGAGCAGATCCCACTGCAGATCCCCCCAGACATTCCATTCCGCCCGCTGGCCGAACTCCATGCCCATGAAGATGGTCTTCTTGCCGGGGTGGGTCCACATGTAGGCGAGCAGGGTGCGCACATTGGCGAACTTCTGCCAGTCGTCGCCCGGCATCTTGTGCAGCAGATTGCTCTTGCCGTGCACCACTTCATCGTGGCTTAGGGCGAGCATGAAGTTTTCGGTGAAGGCGTACCAGATCGAGAAGGTGACGTTGTTCTGATGGAACTGCCGGAACCAGGGATCAAGCTCGAAGTAATCGAGCATGTCGTGCATCCAGCCCATGTTCCACTTCAGGTTGAAGCCCAGGCCGCCGATGTCGGTGGGCTGGGTGACCAGGGGCCAGGTGGTGGATTCCTCCGCGATCGAGAGGGCGCCGGGGAAGTGCTGGAACAGCACGTGATTGGCCTGCTGCAGGAAGCGCACGGCTTCGGTGTTCTCGCGGCCACCGTGTTCATTGGCCAGCCACTCACCATCGGGGCGCAGATAATCGCGGTAGAGCATCGAGGCCACCGCGTCGACGCGGATGCCATCGATGTGAAACTCCTCAAACCAGAAGATCAGATTGGCAACGAGGAAATTGCGCACCTCATTGCGGCTGTAGTTGAAGATCAGCGTGCCCCATTCCTTGTGCTCGCCGATGCGCGGATCGGCGTGCTCGTAGAGGTGGGCGCCATCGAAGAAGGCCAGGCCGTGGGCATCCTTGGGGAAGTGGCCCGGCACCCAGTCGAGGATCACGCCGATGCCTTCGGCGTGGCAGCGATCCACAAAGGCCCGGAACTCGCCGGGGCTGCCGAAGCGGCTGGTGGGGGCGTACCAGCCGGTGACCTGATAGCCCCAGGAGCCATCGAAGGGATGCTCGGAGATCGGCATCAGCTCGATGTGGGTGAAACCGCGCGCCTTCACGTAGGGGATCACCTTGTCGGCCAGCTCGGGATAGGTGAGCAGGCGGGCGCCGGGCTTCAGGTCGGCGGCGGGAACCGGAGCGCGGGGGGTGCCGTCGGGCTCGATGTAGGGCTGATCGGCGGCGGCGTGCAGCCAGCTGCCGAGGTGCATCTCGTAGACCGAAACAGGCTGGTCGAGCGGATTGCGGCTGTCGCGCTGCTGCATCCAGGCGCCGTCCTGCCAGGTGTAGCCGCCGAGGGAGGCCACGATCGAGGCATTGTCCGGGCGCACCTGATGGCGGAAGCCGTAGGGATCGGCCTTGCCGTAGCAGTGGCCATCCTGGGTGCGGATCTCGTATTTGTAGATGGCTCCCTGGTCGAGGCCGGGGATGAACAGCTCCCAGGATCCGCCGAGCCGCTGCTGCATCGGATGGTGGCGGCCATCCCAGCCGTTGAAGTCGCCCAGCACCGCCACGCTGCGTGCATTCGGCGCCCAGAGGCAGAACTGCACGCCGGCCACGCCGTGGCGCACCACCGGATGGGCCCCCATCCGCTGCCAGATGTGGTGATGGTTGCCCTCGGCGAAGAGGTGGCGGTCGAGCTCGCCCATCCACTCATC
>Ga0172376_10003768_pt1 | contig 17717 bp, 10 predicted proteins | sample Lak35m_FD_121114 | JGI IMG/M metagenome (GOLD analysis project Ga0172376, IMG submission 121114) | Freshwater microbial communities from Kabuno Bay, South-Kivu, Congo - kab_092012_35m | ecosystem: Environmental > Aquatic > Freshwater > Lake | place: Democratic Republic of the Congo: South-Kivu... | reverse complement strand
TGTGGAAGTGAGCTTTCTGCGGAGTCCGTCTTCGTCGGCTGGCGTAGTGTGTAGAAATTGATGCCCTTCATTGGATCGCTGGCTGTGATCTCCAACTCAAGAGATTCTGGCACCCAGCCCACTGCGACTTCGTCATTAAAGTAGATAGCGCGAGGGCTTTTGGGGCCGATGAGATCGGGATGACGGGCGGTCTTCGAATAGACGAGTACCTGCGATGACAGTGGTACTTTTAACTCGTTGAGGACGGAGAGGAGATAACCTTGCGGCGAGTTGCCATTAAGCACCGCCGTACCGCTAGTGAGTCGACTTTGGAGACGGCTCACGGCGTCATGAGGTGGCGTACTGAAATAGTTGATCGGGTCTCGACCGTAGGGAATGAAATCGGTGATCTCGATGCGCTGTGGTTCGTCGGCGCTTAGATCTTGCAGCGGAAGGGACATGCTGCCGATTAGCAGTATCACGGTCGCGAGCAGTGCGGCGCAAAGCGAGCCATCTGACTGTGAGGACTGCGGAGTCGCCTTCTTGTCCATCACTTTGCCCGTCGCTTGACCATGCGGATTTCGTTGGCGGTCGCGTTGAACGAGACTTCGTCCATGAAAGTGCGAATCAAGAGCAAGCCGCGACCACTCACTTTTTGTAAGTTGGCTGGGTCGCGCGGGTCGGGCAACAGGTCTGGGTTGTAGCCGGGGCCTTCATCACAAATGACCCACTCTGCGGCATCACGTGACATGCGCGTTTGAATACGGACTCTCCGTTGGCAATAGGGCTCTTCAGCAGCACGTTGTTTGACCAGTTTGCCATAACTGCCGTCACGGTGTTCACGTAAAGCCGAGTCGATTTCGAGATTGCCGTGCTCGATCGCATTCACCAGGGCTTCTTGGAGTGCCGTTGAGACACGCACGATGTCGTTGTCGTCACAGACTTGCATCTGTCTTAGTTGAGCTTGCATGTGAGCGATCAACGGACGAATGGCGGCCGTTTCGTTCTTGAGTTCGAAGTGCATCTCAACCGAAGTCAGGCTGTCGAGGATCGCTTGCTCGGCGCGTTTCGCGGACGAAACCGATAACACGCTGTGCAAAGTCGTTTCGAGGTCTCGCGAGATGTTTTTCTTTGGGACATAGCTCGCTGCGCCGATTTGGAGCGCCTTCACCGCGATCTCTTCACTGCCATGAGCGGTCATCACGATCACTGGCAATGAGCGGAACTTGAGCTTGATCTGCTTGACGAGTTCGAGGCCATCGACCTCGGGCATGACCATATCCGTGACTACCGCGTCGAGTGACATCGTCGCGATGATGTCCAGTGCCTGCCGACCGTTCTCGGCGTATTGCACCTGATATCCGGACGATTCTAATGGCTTACCCGCCAAGCGCCGGTCGATACCGGAATCGTCGACAATCAAGATGGTCGCCACGGTTGCCTCAACTTTGCTGCCCGCGTGCATCAAGCACTGGCGAGTGACAGGTTCGCCTCGATCGAAGTCGTGTTGATGTGCGTATTCATTGTTTAAGTCGACTTTCTGAAACGCAATGCCTGAACTCGCTGATCACGGTTTGATCGAGTCACTCAGGTAGGCAACACGAGCAGATGTGTTGTTGTCAGCGCAAGTCTGCGCATTGCGTTCCATTCAATCTCGACCACCGCCAATCGAACATTGCCCCACCGTATGGACAAGCATGGAATCGTGACCGGCGGACGACCAACGCGAACTTGCCATTACCACCATACGACTACCAGTGGCGAGGACGTTTTCACGCAGTCCCCATGCTTCCGCTTGCTCAACGATACTGGTGGCGGAGTGATCCGCTGCGGTCGCTTCGATTGGAGTGACGCCCCATAGCAGCGTTAGCGCACGCGCTGCTTGTGGGCATGAGCAGATCGCAAGGATTGGAACGGCGGTGCGTTCTTTTGAGATCGCTTGAGCCGCTCGCCCAGAGACCGTGGCAACTGCAATCAAGTTAGCCTGCAACCGCTCGGCAGTCGCAACGGCGCCGATCGCGATGGCTTCGGTTGTTTCGAACGCTTGATGAGAGGGCAGGGCTTGATCGTTCACAGATCGCCCCAACCCAATTCTGCCACTCAGAGTCACACTACTGCGAGCTTGCTGATGTTGTTCGGCTTCATGAGCGATACGGCTCATCATCGCCACAGCTTGCCGAGGGTATTCACCAGCGGCAGTCTCACCAGAGAGCATAACGGCGTCGGTGCCATCGAGGACTGCGTTGAAGACATCACTGGCCTCTGCACGCGTTGGCAATTCGTTGCGCTGCATGCTGTCGAGCATCTGCGTCGCGGTGATGACGGGCTTACGTTTTTGATTACAGAGTTGAATCAAGCGTTTTTGGATGCCGGGCACCTGGACGATATCGACTTCAACTCCCAAATCGCCGCGCGCCACCATCACGGCGTCAGACGAGTCGACGATGGCTTCCAATTCCAGAAGTGCTTCAGGCTTTTCGATCTTTGAGACGATCTGCAACCTGGACTGTGGATTCTGTTGAGCGATTGCTTCACGCAGTTGCATGACATCAGCCACGCAGCGGACAAAGCTCAGTCCAACGAAGTCGATGCCCTCCTCAATGGCCCACTTCAAGTCCGCGCGGTCTTTATCAGTCAGGCTGGGCGTGCTGAGTGCGACACCGGGCAGATTGACACCTTGCCGACTGCGGATCGTGCCCGCGACTTCGACCACACAACGCGCCACGCCAACTTTTGGGTCTTGCTCGATGACACGCATCGCGACACAGCCATCGGCAAGCAAAATGCGATCACCTGGTTTCACATCGTCGATCAGTGGCTCGTAGGTGCAGGTGAGCTGTCTGGGATCTGCCGTTTGCAAGCCACGAATAAACGTGAACTCGGCGCCTTCTGTGCAAGCCACACTGTCTCCGGGAAGCATGCCTAAGCGGATTTTTGGTCCGGAGAGATCTCCCAAGATTCCAATGGGTCGCCGCTGATCGCGAGAGATGTCGCGAATCATGCGGACAATTTCGCTCAACCAAGTGTGTGACCCATGCGCGAAGTTCAGTCGGAAGATATCAACGCCGGCGACCACCAACTCGGCGAGCATCTCACGAGTGGAACTCGCGGGGCCCACAGTGGCCACGATCTTTGTCCGAGCCAATCGCTGTTCTTGATACTGACTGCTACTCATTTGGACGCCATTCACTGCAAGAGGGCCATCGAACCATCGCATCCCGGTTGAGTTTGGGCTGTCAGACATGAGCGTGTTCACAACTCCGTGATGCCCAACGCTCAAGCCTTCGATGGCGAGTTCAGAAAAAAGCCTCGAACAGCCAACGCTGTCCGAGGCTTGGTCGTGGATGCGGTATCCCGCCGAGGGAATCTAATCGCGGCGTTTGGGCACTGCTTCAAGAGCATCAACAAACTACTTCACACGGACCAACTTCATGATCCGACCTGAGACATTCCAGTCTTGGACATACAAATTACCGTCCTTGTCCCAATACGAGCCATGCGTCCCGCAGAAGACGCCTTCGACCCAGTCTTCTTGCTTCACATTAAAGCTGCGTGGGGACAACTTCGGATCATGGCCTAACTCGGCGATGATCTTATTGGACTTGTCGAGGATGTAGACGCGGCCTTTGAGGTCCGGCACTGAGACATAATCACCATGCACCGCGACCGACGTTGGCTGACCAAGTCCAGTGATGACTTCGTCGATGTAATTGCCTTCGAGGTCATAGTGCAGCAAACGCCCATTCGGTGTGTGGTTACGGTCGCAGATGAGCAACCGATTCGGCTCGTATCGTGTGTCGAGCGTCATGCCGTGGCAGGTGTTGAACTCTTTGAGTTCGTTGCCTTTCTTGCCGAAGTGCTTGATGTATTTGCCGGTCTTATCGAACTTGAAGATGTGATTGCTGGCATAGCCATCTGCCAAAAAGATGTCGCCGCTTGCTGCGACTGTGATTGCCGTCGGACTCCATTTTTTGAGATCGAGGCCCGAGGCTGCGGGAATGCCCAGCTTCAGCACGATGTCACCGGTGACAGAATGGACTTTGATGCCTTCACCGTTGGCGTTCCGTGCTCCGAACAAGAACTCGTCGTTGCCTTCCGAGCGAATCTCGATGTCATGGATGTTCGAGTATTCGGGACCGACGAACTTGCGGACCAGCTTGCCATCCGGGTTGAACACGAAGATGCCCAGGCTGGACGTCGTGTAGATGTTCCCGGACTTATCGATCACCACGCCGCCGTGCGTCGAACCGATGATGGATTTGCCGTCGTCACCGAGGCCCCAACTGGGCACGGTGTCGAAGGACATCGCCGGAGTTCCTAAGCGAACGGGTTTAGCCGGCTCGGCGGCGAGTAGCGGCAGCGCCACACTGAGCACGATGGACAGAGCGAGCGAAATCAAACGGCACTTCATGTGAGAGACTCCTAGCTGTGTCATAAAAGAACTCGATTCCCGAATTGGGCTGGGAGTATTCGGAGCAACGATCACCAATGCAACTCGCCTCACGGAGGGACGAATGACGTTTGGTTGAACTACTTCCAAAAGCGTTGCACCGGGCTATCCGGTCTGAAGACGGGGCGGACTTCAGACCACGGAATGAGGAATTCGTACTCGCCTTCGGCATAGGCCCCGACTGCATACGGCACAAAGTTCACACGCAGGCCTACCGGCTCAAAGGCAAACGTGCATTCGGGAACGTCGGTGAGTTCAGGATTGGGTGGTGTGAAGTGCTCGATCCCGCGCTTGGTCTTCTCGGCATTGAGATGGCGATAGATCAATTCATTGAGGGGCTTCCAGTTCGGGGTTTCGTTGGCGGTATTCAGGCAGTCTTCGATCGCGAGCGTTGTCGCGTCTGCATCCTCGGCGATCCAAGTTTCCAGGAGATTCGACCAATTGCCGTGTGCTCCACCGGAATCGTCGTGAGTGAAATATTTGGCCGAAATGACTGTTGGATCGGCAGAGATGACGGACAACTGCGTGGTGTAGTCCTCATCACGGATCGAAACGTTCGAGAGCAGCAGGTCGAGTTGCAGGATTAATTGGTCTTGCCAATCAATGGCCAAGGGCTCCGCACCGAACCAGCTTTGGGCGAGGTTGCGGAACGGCGAATCGGAAGGAAATCGCGGGATCAGAAACGTGCTCTTGAATCGCTGGCCGAAGGGACCGATACGTAGCCCCCAAACTTGTGTCGTGCGTTCGAATGTGGCGAGGCGGTTGAGCTCCACTTTGGCCGTCGCTGGTCGAGGAGTGGCGTACCGCAGCTCGCCGCGAAAGCGTCCGGTGGCGGCGTTCCAATCCCCTTGGAGCGTGCCGGCGATGTTGCTCGTCGGATCGAGCAAGCTCCACCGATGCTGGCCGTCCTCGACGCGATGAGCGGTCAAAGACCAATGCCGTCCGTCTGCGAAGGCGATTAGCGCCAACGTGTCTTTTTTCGGTTGAAAGTTGAGTTCGGCAACCAGCGGCTCACCGTCGATTGTCCCCGAGCAGACAAAAAGGTCGAGCCGTTCCACCACGGTGAAGTTGTTGCTCTTCCAAATCCCGAGCAAACCGAGCAAGAAGACCACAACACCAGCGATGAGAGCGCTCCACCAGAACCGCGCTCGTGCGGTGGGCACAGAGAGGTCGTTGTCGGCAGGTGAATTGAGATCGGGCGACGTCATGAGCTGAAACTTCCGTGTGCTGCTGGCTTCAGGCGGTCGACTTGCGTGGTCGCATCGATCCCTGTGGTAAGCGTTTTAGCAGAGACCGCTTCACAGCGAACGGACTCAGTTTTCAGATCGCTGGTGACTTTCAAATACGCAGGTTGATGTCATCACTCCGACCTGATGGCTTTCATGATCGGGACAACTTGGTTTTGACGATCGTCTTCAGAATTGGAGATGCGAGTGAGTTGATCTTGTCGGTTTGCAGGCCCACTACCGGGTCGGTTTGTCGGCTTGATGCTGGGCGATAGCATCCTACTCCGAAGCGGCAGTTAGAGACTCGACTGCTTCGGAGTGAGGACTCACGAGCGACAATGGCTCGCACTCCTGTGTTCAAAACCGAATGACGCTTCAGCAATTCTGTTGCTGGGCGAGAGATTGAGGCGCGGATGGCAGAGCTTCATGAAGAGTGTGGAGTGGCGGCGATTTACTACTTGGGTGAAGGACTCCCCAGTCGCTTCTCTCCGCCTCAGGGAGGCGAGCAAGCGTCGCGATTGATCCCACGACTGTTGCAAGAAATTCAGAACCGCGGGCAACTTGCTGCCGGTATCACAACCTTCAATGAGCATCGCAATCAGTTGCTTGATACGCATAAGGAAGTCGGCACCGTCACTGAGGTCTTTCAGTTGAGTCAGCCGGATCGGTATGCCGAGTTAGCCAAAAAGATGGCCGGACCTGCGGCCATTGGCCATGTCCGTTATGCGACCTGCGGGCTCGATGACCGCAATTACGCTCAGCCCTTTGAGCGGCCGCATATCGAGAAGACAAAGTGGTTCAGCTTTGCCTTCAATGGTCAGTTGGCGAACTATCACGAATTGCGGCACGAGATCTTGTCGGAGACAGACTTCCATCTCGCCCGCGAGACCGACACCGAGATTCTGATGCACCTCCTGTGTCAGGAAATCAAGGAGCACGGTTCGGGCAATTTGCAGTCGGTCCTCGAAGCGCTGAGTCGCCGTTTGGACGGTGCCTGGAATGTTGTCTTCCTCAATGCGCTCGGAGACATGTTTGTCGCTCGCGATCCGCTGGGAATTAAGCCGCTGTGCTACGCTGTTGAAGATCACATGTTCGCTGCAGCCAGTGAAAGCGTTGCGTTGAGCAACATGGGCTTCAGTGAAGAGTGCATCAAAAATGTGCCGCCCGGGCACGCCATCATCATCGAGAAGGGCGAGTTGCGGATGGCGAAATTCGCCGAGAGTCCGCGCACGGCTCATTGCTTCTTCGAGTGGATCTACTTTGCCAATGTTGCCAGTTCGCTCGATGATCGCAGTGTCTATCTCACTCGGAAACGGTTGGGAGAGGAATTGGCTGCTCAAGAGCGATTGACGCTTGGCGAGGATGTCGTGGTGGTCCCCGTTCCTGACACCGCCAAAGCGGCAGCCGACTCCATGGCTTATGAACTGGGAGTGCCATCGCTCGAAGGGTTGATCCGCAACCGCTACGTCGGACGGACTTTTATTGAGGGGCGTAATCGGGCCGAGAAAGTGCGCATGAAGTACACGCCGCTGCGTGAAGTGCTGGAGGGCAAACGTGTGCTGTTGGTCGAAGACACGATCGTCCGGTCGACGACGATGAAGGCACTGATCTCCCAACTGCGCGAGCGTGGTGGTGTCAAAGAAGTGCATGTGCGAGTGGCTTGCCCGCCGATCATCGCACCGTGCTTTTACGGCATCGATATGTCCACAATTAACGAACTTTTCGCGCCACGCTTCATTCAGCAGGGCGAATTGGCTCCGGCAATCGAAGACCAGATGAGCCAAGTGCTGGGAGCAGACTCACTGCGTTATCTGCCCGTTGACGCCATCGCCCGTTGCATCGACCTGCCGCGTGAGTCGTTATGTCAGGCTTGCGTCGATACGGTCTATCCAACCGATTGCGGCCAAAAGCTCTATCAGATCGCCTGGGAGCAATCGTCACGTCCGCACGAGGATGGCTGCCGCACATACGAGGCACCACTCGTGGCCCGGACGTGAAGTGAATAACGATGGACCTGACCAGCGCATCCCGAGAACTCGCAGGGCAGATCGTTCTGGCCTGCGAGTTCTTCTTCGTGCTCACGACGCCTGCTTCATTCGCTCGCGCGTTGAGAACTTGAAGCCGTCGTCGCTCGCATCGACGACGATCTCGGTGCCGGCTTCGAAGCGACCGGCGAGTAGTTGCCGCGCGAGTTGATTTTGCAGGCGTTGTTGGATGACTCGCTTCAGAGGTCGAGCACCGTAGGCCGGGTCGTAGCCTTCTTCGGCGAGTTGATCGCGGGCGTCGTCGGTGACAACCAACGAAAAACCGTTCTCTTCGAGTTGCTGCTCGAGCTTCTTCAATTGCAGGTCGACGATCTTGCGGATCTCGGTGTGCGCGAGTGGATGGAAGACGATCACTTCGTCGACTCGATTAAGGAACTCGGGCAAGAATTCTTTACGCAGCGCGGCCATGGCGGCTTCGTGAATCGCTCCTTCGTCGTTCGTGCCGCGCGTCTGAGCCAGTTGCATGATCGACTGGCTGCCGATGTTCGACGTCATCACGACGATCGTGTTCGTGAAGTCGACCGTGCGACCGTGACTGTCGGTCAAGCGCCCGTCGTCGAGCAGTTGCAGCAAGACGTTGAAGACATCGCGATGCGCCTTCTCGATTTCGTCGAGCAAGATCACGCAGTACGGCTGACGTCGAACGGCTTCCGTCAGCTTGCCGCCTTCTTCGTAGCCGACGTAGCCCGGCGGCGCACCGATCAACCGCGCGACTGAGTGCTTCTCCATGAACTCGCTCATGTCGATGCGGACCATTGCTCGCTCGTCGTCGAAGAGGAACTCGGCGAGCGCTTTGCAGAGTTCCGTTTTTCCGACGCCCGTTGGGCCTAAGAAGATGAAGGAGCCGATCGGACGGTTGCGGTCCTGCAAGCCCGAACGCGACCGACGCACGGCATCCGAGACCGCTCGCACCGCGTCGTCTTGCGACATGATCCGACGGTGTAAGTCATCTTCCATCGAGAGCAGTTTCTCGCGTTCGCTTTGCAGCATGCGGCTGACCGGGATGCCGGTCCAAACGCTGACGACCTTTGCGATGTCTTCGGCAGTGACTTCCTCGCGCAGCATCCGCTCGCCTTGAGACGCGTCGATCTCACCGAACTTCGCTTCGAGTTCCGCGAGCTGACCTTCCGCTTGCTTGATGCGTTTCTCGGCTTCGAACGCTTCGACGAAGTCTTCGTTGCGATGCGTCTGCTGCGCTTTGTGAAACGCCTTTTGATAAGCCGTGCGGAGCGACTCGATCTCTTCCTTCAACGGACGCACGCGCGAGATGACGTCCTTCTCCGACTGCCATTTCGCTTTGAGTTCCCGCACCGACTCTTCGCGATCCGCGATCTGCTTCCTCAAGTCAGCAAGACGATCGCGACTATCAGCGCTCGTCTCGGCAGCGAGCGCGGTTGCTTCGATCTGCATGCGAGTCAGTTGCCGAGTCGCTTCGTCAATCTCAGTCGGCATCGAGTCGATCTCCATTCGCAGTCGGCTCGCCGCTTCGTCAACGAGGTCGATCGCTTTGTCCGGCAAGAAGCGGTCGGCGATGTAGCGGTCTGACAACGTCGCGGCAGAGATCAGCGAGTCGTCTGTAATCCGAACTCCATGATGCGACTCGTACCGCGCCTTGAGCCCGCGCAGGATCGAGATCGTGTCATCGACGGTCGGCTCTTGAACCATCACCGGCTGAAAGCGACGTTCGAGCGCGGGGTCTTTCTCGATGTGCTTGCGGTACTCGTCGAGCGTTGTCGCACCGACGCAGTGCAACTCGCCGCGAGCCAACGCCGGCTTCAGCAAGTTCGACGCATCCATTGCTCCCTCAGACGCACCGGCACCGACGACCGTATGCAGTTCGTCAATGAAGAGGATCACTCGGCCTTCCGCTTCCGTGACCTCACGCAGCACGGCTTTGAGCCGATCTTCGAACTCGCCGCGATACTTCGCTCCGGCGATCAGCGCTCCCATATCGAGCGCGACGACGGTCTTGTCTTTGAGGTTCTGCGGCACGTCGCCCATCACGATGCGATGCGCGAGTCCTTCGACAATGGCCGTTTTTCCTACACCCGGCTCGCCGATAAGCACGGGGTTGTTTTTGCGTCGTCGCGAGAGCACTTGAATGACGCGGCGGATCTCGGCATCGCGACCGATGACGGGGTCGATCTTCCCGTGCCGCGCGAGTTCAACGAGATCCTTCCCGTACTTGAGCAGCGCTTGATACTTATCTTCGGGAGCTTGATCAGTGACGGTCTGCCCGCCGCGAATCGTCTTGAGCGAATTGAGCACATCGTGCTCGCCGACGCCGTGCAGGTTGAGCAACTTCTTCGTATCGCCCTCGCTCTGCACGAGCCCAATCATGAGGTGCTCGGTCGAGACGAATTGATCCTTCATTTGATCGGCGAGCTTCTGCGCGGCATCAAAGACCTGCAGGATTTGCGAGCTTGCTCCGACCTGAAAATCGGGCCGCGACACCTTCGGCAGGCGCCCGAGTTCAACATCGCACGCCGAGCGCAGTTGTGTCGGATTCGCACCAATCTTCTGCATGAGCGGCCGCACGAGTCTTTGCTCTTCATCGAGCAACGCCGCGAGCAAATGCAGGGGGAGTAATTGCGAATGCCCCCGATCCTCAGCCAACTGCTGAGCCCGTTGCAGTGCTTCCTGAGCCTTCACCGTGAGCTTGTCAAAACGGAATGCCATGATCAGGACTCCTCAATGAATCGAGACAACTGATTGAAGGCGATCTGCCAATTTGAGCGAGAGGCGTCGTGGGCCATTGTCAAAGTTGGCTGCTGCCGATGTGGCAGGTGCTTGAATACCTGGGCAAAAGGCGGGCCAAATCTGTTGGTACGAGCCCTGCGATGATGTGACTCTCGAATCCGGTGTGGTGGCCGACGCATGAGATGACCTGTGCGGACTCGACATCGTCACGGCGACAAGAAATGTTCGGCGATTGAATGAGCATCTGATGGCGGAGCCGTCAGACATCAGAGAATGGGTGACTCATTGAATTCGCAGAGTATCCGGCATCCTCATGAGGCGATGTGTTCTGCTAAGGTCCAGCGCCTTGTCTTCTCGTCTGTGCGAACGTTGTTGACGAGACGTTTTCGGTGCTCACGCTGCTCTTCATGTCTGACGAGCGACGTTGAAAGCGTTGGCCAGTCGCTGCGTTTTCAGAGACTACTGACTTTCATGGGAATGCCTGCCTTATGCCGCCTGCCGACGAATCGCGTTCTGATCGCAACAACCGCCGCAAAGAAGAACTCCGCTTGATCCGTGAACGCGCCGCCAAGTTGCTGCAATCAGGGGTTCATGGAACTCAAATCGCAGCGATGATTTCAGATGCGTTGGATGACTTTGTTGTCGCGATTCATGAAGAAGTGCTCGCTGAGTTCAACGCCGAGGAACGCGAACTGATTCGAGCTGGCTCGGCGCTGTTAACTGTTGGAGGTTCGGGACGCGGTGAGGTCGCACCCTTTTCTGATCTTGATCTCGTGTTGCTTTACCAACCGCATTTGGCGGGGCTCATGGATCGACTCTCCAAACGCATGGTCCCCGAGTTCTGGGATGCCGGAATCAAGCTTGGGCAGCGCGTCTTTACGATCAAAGAGTGCTTGGCCAACGCGCTGGTTGATCCGCATTTAGCGTCGTCGCTGGTGTATATCCGCAATCTGTGGGGGAACGATGATTTGGCGAGTCACCTGCGGCAGAAGTTCTATCGCAAGGTCGTTCGACGCCGCCGACGGGCTTTCATTGAGGACTGCATCAAAGGCCGGGGCGACGAACGCATAGAAGTCGGAGCGACCGGGCAGCAGTTGGAACCCGATGTGAAGCGGTCGCTCGGCAGTTTGAGAGATCTGCATCTGCTGCAATGGGTCGCGTTTGCTCGGTACGAGTCGGCGAGTATCGATGACCTCCGCGCCTGTGAAGCATTGACTCCCGAAGATGCCGCTTTGCTTAAGGCGGCAGTCGACTTCATTACGAAGGTTCGTATCGACCTGCATTTGCATGCCAACAAACCGAATGACACGCTCTCAAAAGACGAGCAACTGCGAATCGCCAATAGTCGCTCTTATGAGAACCTCGTTGCTCAGCGGCCCGTTGAGCGGTTCATGCAAGAGTACTTCATGCATTCTTCGGCGATTGAGGACATCTCGCGGCGGTTTGTGGCGCGGCATCGCCTGCGATCACTGGGATCGGTGCTGCAGCATGCACTGCTCACCAGTCGCGTCGGGCGTTACTACCTGCTTTCGCCTGAGGAACTCGATATCCGGCGTAGCGCGCTTGGAAAGGTGTGCTGTTCGCTCGAAGACATCATGCGAATCTTTCATACGGCAGCAATGTACCGAGTCGGCCTCGCACCGACTGTGATCGATCGCATCAAGCAGGTCGCTCAAACGCTGTCGCCTGAGCCGACACCGGTCGTCGGAGAACTGTTCTTAGAGATTCTCGGAGCCAATGGCCGCATGGCCGCGACGCTCCGTGCGATGCATGAAACCAATGTGCTTGAACTCATCATTCCCGAGTGGAAGAGAGTTCGCTGTCTCCTGCAGTTCAATCAATACCATCACTACACCGTCGACGAACATACGCTGCTGTGTCTGCAGATTTGTGAAGACTACGCGACTGAAGAATCAGCGGTTGGTGAGGTCTATCGTGACCTTAAGGTGAAGCCGTTGTTGCATCTCGCATTGCTGTTACATGACGCCGGCAAAGGCTATGTCGAAGAGCACTGTGAAGTCGGGCGACGATTGGCGCTCGATGTCTGCTCTCGATTTAACATGCCAAGTTCTCAAGCAGAGATCGTCAGTTTTCTCATTCATCGCCATTTAGAAATGGCGGATCTCGCGTTTCGCCATGACATCACTGACCCCCGCATTCTGCTGGAGTTCAGCCATAAACTCGGCACTCCCGAGAAGCTCAGCATGCTGTATGTGTTGACGGCGGCCGATGTCAGCGGGGTTGGTCCTGGAGTTTGGAATCGCTGGAAGGGTGACTTACTCGGTGAGTTTTATGACCGGCTCAACTTTATTGTCAGCGGCCAGCAGCCGAAGTTTCAAGAAGAAGAACGACTGCGGCAGGTTCGTGAGCATGTCTTGCATTCGATCGTACCACTCGGTGAGGAAGCTGATATTGAGCCGCTCGCTCACTGGGTCGACGAACAACTAAAGTCCTTCTCGTCCTACTACATCTCGATGACCCCTCCTCAGCGGATTGCAGCGGACCTGGACATCATTCGCGGATTGGTGCCCGGTGAGATCCGTGTGGAAGGCAAATACAATCCTGAATCACAGTGGGTGGAGTACCGGGTCATCTTGGACTCGCAGCACTCGGCTGGCTGTTTTCATCGCATCGCTGGCACTCTGACTGCGCGGCACATGGATATTCTCGGTGCTGAGATTACGACAAGCACCGGTGGCATTGTGGTCGATGTGTTTTATGTCTTCGATCAGGACTACTCAGGCGAGGTACCACTCCATCGCATTCAGGAGGTAGGTGACGCGATTCGGAGCGTGTTGACCAAGAAGACGACCGTGAAGGATCTCTTCATTCGCCACAAGCGATTTGCTTCTAGTCGCGTTAAGACCCCGATCATGCAACTTGAGAATCGAGTGGTGATCGACAACGACACATCGGATCGATGCACCGTCGTTTCGATCTTTGCTCACGACCGACCAGGATTGCTCTACACGATCTCGCGCACGTTGTTTCAACTAGATCTCTCTGTCGACCTCGCCAAGATCGCAACGCACTTTGACCAAGTCGTTGACGTCTTCTATGTCACCGACAACGCCGGACAGAAAATTCTCGGCGAGAATCGGCTCCAGGAGATTCAACAGCGCATGCTCGGTGCGCTATTGGAATTCGAGCAGACCAAACACAAAGAATTCTTAGCCTAAGGCCTCAGGCAGAGTGACATTCGACGACGTGATAGTCTTGGCTCGCTGTCGACGCCGCCACAGTAGACCCATACAGGCAACTCCTCCCAGCGCCAGCGACGAGGGTTCTGGCGTCACCGGGATTGGAGCAATATTCGTCGGATTATTGACGAAGGATTCCGTACCAGTCGAACTGAAGCCCATCATATAGACGCCCATTCGCACCGTGCCTGCCGTGATCGCATCCACGAGTTCCCCAAAGGTGCGACCTGCTGCGATGTACAGAGTGAGTCCCACTTTTTCGCCAGCATTCACGCCGTAAGACGTCGAAGTCGACTGTGTATTCAGTGCGGTATCGGTGACGAAGCCGGCTGCGTTACCACCGCTTAATGTCGACGGATTCGCTCCGGCGACGTAGTTCACACCCGTTTGATTTTGAATCCAGCTCAAGCCAGTCAACATGTTCGATGAATCATGAAAGTAGATGTCGGTGGCTGAACCGGCACTCGGCCCTGTGTTTGAAAACTCGAACCGCACTTGGTTGCCCCAACCGACATCGAACAACTCGACCTTCAACTGGTTGACTCCCACTGAAGCGTTTGACGCCTTCTTGTTGGTGATGCACGTGAAGCCGTACTGGATCGCGGCTTCGGCAGAGGTTGCCATGAGTCCTAAGCAGGCCGCTAACGCGACGATCAGGATCTTCTTCAGAGGCATTTGGTTGTCCTTGTGATGGGAGTCCACTCGAGTCAAGCGAGCTTAGCTCGCAGTCTTCATGCCGTTTTCGGATTGTCGCCGTGATGACGAAGACTGACTTCCGTAATTGCGATGAGTTTTCCTGAGCATGTTGCAAATGAGCTGCTGCCGAGTACCGATGGCCTGACTGATTCTGGCTCGCCACGACGTTGCAGTTTCGCAACCGCGCGATGTCACAGGGCTTCAAATCATTGCGTGCCTCAGGAGTGTTCCATGCCCTCCGACCGTCGTGATCTGTTCGATCCTCACGAATCGTCGATCTCTCGCACTGTGCCGAGTCGTACTTGGTGAAACTGCCCGAGTATCGATGGATGTGACGTAGCTTTGCCGCAGTCGATGGCCTGCACGTTGGGGGAGTCTTGCGCTTCACTCGGGTTGCAGACAAAGACGTCGTATCGCGATCGGACAGATTCTGCGGAACTCACTGCGATTCGTCGGCGATGCGTGACAAACCCTTTGCACCCGAACGCTGGAAACATTGCGAGTAGCGATGGTGTCGAATCTTCCGATCACGCGTGACAGTCGAACGACTCAATGGAGTCTGGTGGCGCTATTAGCTACCGGAGTGATTTGGTCGTATTGGTCCACCTTGATGGTCTTGCGCGATCGATGGAGTGCTGATCCTCTTTATGCGCACGGCTTTCTTGTGCCGTTTGTGGCCCTGGGCATCTTGTGGTGGCGCAAAGATTTGCTGAAAGACACCGTCTTCAAACCGAGCGTACTACTCGGGCTGCCAATCCTGTCTATCGGAATAGGGCTGAGGCTTGTTGCCACCTGGTTGTATTTAGAGTGGTTCGATGGGCTTTCGCTGGTGCCGTGTGTGGCTGGTGCAGTGCTACTGCTCGGTGGCAAACCATTGTTCAAAGTGGTCTGGCCTGCGGTGGCTTATCTCGTGTTTATGGTGCCACTGCCATTTCAGTTGGAGTCGGTCGCGAGCGGGCCGTTGCAAGCGATCGCGACAAAGTGCAGCACATTTGCACTGCAGTTGTTTGGCTTCCCCGCAGGGCATGAAGGCAACGTCATCACGATCAATGAAGCACGTATTGGTGTGGCAGAAGCATGCAGCGGGTTACGGATGTTGGTTGTGTTCTTTGCGGCGACTGCGGCTGTCACGCTGTGCTCGGTCAAGCCGTTATGGGAACGAGCTGCAGTTCTCGTGAGCGCTGTGCCTATCGCGATCGTCTGCAATGTCATTCGAATTACCGCAACTGGTGTCCTGTTCGAGACTGTTGGTAGCACAACTGCTAAGGCGTTTTTCCACGATTTCGCTGGCTGGCTGATGATGCTTCTCGCGATTGGCTTTTTGAAGTTGGAGCTGTGGTTCTGGGCGAATGTGTTGATCGAACCGCCGGCGCGCGAAGTTGTGCCAGTGGGAAGAGTCGGCGTACGTCAGGCCATTAACCCCGCGCCGTTGTCGCCGATAGCGACTGCTGCACGTCGCGATGCGCAGGTGACGAGTACCTCGCGGGTGATGATCGAAGTCTGAGTTTGTATGTGACTGTATTTGGCTTTTTTGTTGGCAATTCATGGCGGTTGGCAATGAGTAATTCTGGCTTCAGTAATTCCTCGCAGTGCGTTGATTCGGGCAATTCCACGGCAACGCGCGTTGCGCCGTGTTGCGAGGACTATCCGAGTTATGACTTGGGTTATGTGCCGCCTCCGGTAGCAACTGTCGTCGCGTCGGCACCTCATCGACAGACAACTGCTCCGCTACTTCCGGTATCAAACATGGCGCGGCCTGATGGGCGACGGGGCAATTCTGTTCGTCGCAGCTTGCAGTTCGCAGAGCCAATGACGCCCCAAGGTCTGATGTTTGCCTTCAAACGTCGCTGGCGACCGGCTTTGTTAATTGGTAGCCCCGTTGCCTTAATTGCTGTCGTGCTGGCCTGGCTCATGTTGCCAGCCAACTTCACGGCGTTTGCGCTGTTAAGAGTGGCTGCTGTCGAGCCGCGATTGGTCTTCAAAACAGTCGAAGATCAAGGCGACTTTCATACCTATCTCAAGACGCAAATGGCATTGCTGAAAAGTCGCTTCGTATTGAATGCCGCGCTACGGCGGCCGGGCGTTGCGGAACTAGGAATCGTTCGCGCACAAAAACATCCCGTGGAATGGCTGGAAAAGGCGGTCACAGTAGATACCTACAACAGTCCAGAAATCCTGCGTGTGTCGATTGCTGGGGATGATCCACAGGCGCTCGCGACGTTGGTCAACGCCGTCAAAGATGCATATCTCGAAGAGGTCGTACTGGCCGAACGCAAACAACGCATTGCCCGTTTGGCTGACTTGGAACGCATCTATCAAGACACTGAGAAAAAAGTTCGCCAACGAGAAGAACGGATATCGAGCCTTGCGAAGCAGCTCGGTAGCGGTGACTCCAAAGCTCTCACCATCAAGCAACAGATGGCTCTGGAATACATTGCACAACTGCGGCGCGAGCATTCACGGTTACGATTCGAGCTGATGCGTGCGCAAGTCAACGGCACGGTCTCCGCAGAACTGGGGACGTTCGCAGTCGGAAAGAGTGGTAAGAGTGGTGGTAGTGAAGACTCGTTGCTGCCAACGACCGAGGATGTTGACCCGCGAGTTGCCGCAGCACAGCGACGCATCGCGCAACTCAAGCTGCTGATTGCTCGGTACGAGCAGCAAGTCGTCGACAAGAATCATCCGTCGCTGCTCGCCTATCGGGACGAGTTGGTGTCATTACAGCAAGCCTTACAGGGCAAAACCACTGATGAGAAGGGGGGGGCAAGACGGAGACGATATCGCGATGTCTCGGGTTGAGATCCTCCGGAAGCAAGAGCAACTGTTGCGTGAAGAGCTTGAGAAATACTCACAAACAGTGAAGGACATCGGGACATCGAGTTATGAACTCGAAATGATGAAAGACGAAGTCGAGCAGGTTGCGAAAATCTCTGAGAAAGTCGGAGGAGAAATGGAAGCGCTCCGCATCGAGCTACAGTCACCGACGCGCGTCACGCTGCTGCAAGAGGCTGAGGTGCCTCAACTTCGCGATATGGGCCGCAAGAAGTCACTAGCTGGAGTTGCAGGTATTGGTGGCTTTGGACTCGTCCTTCTGGCGATGGCGGTTATCGAATTTCATACGCGCCGTATTACCGATCCGCAGGACATCTCACAGACATTGGCGCTGGATCTACTGGGTACATTACCCGCTATGCCAAAGTCGGGATGGAAGTTCTGGCAACGACCGACTGCGGGGCGATTGGCCATCTGGAACAATGCGCTTATCGAAGCTGTCGATAGTGTTCGCTCCATTTTGTTGCACGGTGAAGATGGCATCCGTCGACAAGTACTATTAGTTGCCAGCGCCAATTCTGGTGAGGGTAAGACGACGTTTGCCTGCCAATTAGCCGGCAGTCTGGCGAGAGCGGGCCGAAAGACCGTG
>Ga0172376_10003767_pt1 | contig 17718 bp, 16 predicted proteins | sample Lak35m_FD_121114 | JGI IMG/M metagenome (GOLD analysis project Ga0172376, IMG submission 121114) | Freshwater microbial communities from Kabuno Bay, South-Kivu, Congo - kab_092012_35m | ecosystem: Environmental > Aquatic > Freshwater > Lake | place: Democratic Republic of the Congo: South-Kivu... | reverse complement strand
GGGCGGGCGCGGGTGCGCAGCACCCGCTAACAAATTGGTTCAGGGGGGGCGTGGGGGGGAACGCCCCACATCTAAAAAACCACCCCTTTGCTGGGGTTTGGGGACCGCAGGTCCCCAAAATAAAAACGGTTACTCCCTCCCCTTTAGGGGAGGGTCGGGGAGGGGGTGAAAATAAACACCAGTGGGGCTAACCTCTCACCCCATAAAAAATAGTCAACGACAATCAGACTGTGTTAGGATAAAAAAATGGGGATGGCCCCAATAGTAAAGAGGGCTGAACAGGGGGAGTTGAGCTAAGGGGGAAACTCTGACTCTCTTATTCAGCCCAGGCGGTCAAGCGACTTTCATCGCCTGATACTTAATTATCGAAAATTTCAAAATAAAGTTGCATCGAATTTTCTTGATGCATCATAACCCCTCCAAATGTGGGGGCAAGATGACCATTTTCAGCTACAAAAACTGCCCCCTTTTATCTTAAGATGGATGGTAATAGGATGACTCAAAACATGCCACTTGATGGGGACGATGGGTCGGGTGGGTCGGGTGGTGGTGGATGCAATGGTCTGTTCGTTGGGGACATCGGGGGTGGAATGCACAACCAGAGGGTCTGTGCTGGGGGCTGGGGATGTCGCCCGTGATGGGGGTAATGGATGCCCGTTGGCTAGGGTCTGGATTGGGGATGGCCGCCAACAGGGCTTGGGTATAAGGATGCTGGGGGGACTTAAATACATCCAACGTGGGGCCTGATTCAACCAATTCACCCAAATACATCACCATCACCCGGTCACAGTGTTGCGCCACCAGTCCCAAATCGTGAGAGACCAACAAAATGCCCATTTGATGGGTGGTTTTAACCCGTTGTAACAAGGCCATCACCTGGGCTTGTATCGTCACATCCAATGACGCCGTTGGTTCATCCGCAATCAATAAGGAGGGCGACATCGAAATGGTCAGGGCAATCATCAACCGTTGGCACATTCCCAGTGAAAATTGATGGGGATAATCGTGCAATCGACGGTCCGCATCTGGGATGTTCACCTGGTGCAACAAGTCGATGGCCATGGATTGTGCCGTGGCCGCAGACACCCCATGATGGTGTTGAATCGTTTCGATAAAATGGGTGCCAATGGTGTAAACCGGGTTAAAACTGGCTTGAGGGGATTGAAAAATCATCCCCATTTCTTTGCCCAATAATGACCGATGGGTTGCAGGTGGGGCACCCAGTAGTTCCCGCCCCTTTAATTGGATAGATCCTGCAATACGGGCCCCTGATAGCAAGGTCATCACACTTAAACAAGTGACGCTTTTGCCTGATCCCGATTCCCCAACCAACCCCACAACTTCACCTTGGGCAACCGAAAACGACACGTCATTGACCACCCGGATCGGGGATTTTTTTGGCCCAAAATCAACGGTTAATTGAGTGACCTGTAACAAAGGGGGGGATGACATCATGGGCGTAGCATACTGCCCCGATAGGGATGTGTAAATCAGCAAGAAATCGATCAGCGTCGGGTCCAAATGAGACGATCGATTCGGTGTCGGATGGCAGCGGAGATGACATTGCGGCGCGGTGCTTTAAAAACCGGGGCCAACGTGCAACGGAGGGCCCCGCCATCCCGTCACCCCCCTCCTTGATGATGCCGTCGAGGGGTACCCGTGCATTCTTACCTAAGATTAAGTAGGCCCCAACGCAAGTGAGGGTGGTGACGCAATGGGTGGGATCAGTGGCAACGGGTGGGCCTTCCATCCCGTCACCCCCTCTTTTGATGATGCCGTCGAGGGGTGACAATCCCGTTTGATATCGGCTATTCTTTACGAGCAGACGAGCAGAATAAGACCGAAGCAGGTGGGGCCCGGATAGGGTGGGGGTTGCAATCCAAGGGTGGGGGGCGTGTCATGAAAGAGGATGCCATTTTATGGAGCGGTTAACTGAAGAAACCATCGTCGCGGTGCGACAAGCCCCCAATTGGATTGGGGTCATGTCGTCGTATGTGGCCTTAAAAAAAAGGGGACGAAACTGGCTGGGCCTGTGCCCGTTTCACAGCGAAAAAACCCCCTCCTTTACGGTGAGTGAAGACAAGCGGTTGTGGCATTGTTTTGGGTGTCAGCAGTCGGGTGATTTAATTGCGTTTATTCAAAAAATAGAGGCGGTGGGGTTCTCGGATGCCGTGCAATTAATTGCCAACCGTCTGGGTATTCCGGTGGCGTTTGATGCGGTGTCAGCCCATCAGTCGGCCCAGGATGCCGATATGAACACCCTAAGGGGTATTTTGGCCATGAGCAAAGACTGGTATCGCCATGCATACGAGGCCTCTGCCGAAGCACAAGCCTACATGACCGAGCGGGGGATAACCCCCGACATGGCGCGTCAATTTGGGATTGGGTATTCCCCCCGCACCAATGGGGTCATGCCGTTTCTTAAACAAAAAGGCATCGCAGACGAGTGGGTGCAACGGGCTGGTATGGGCACCCCCCCCTATGACCGCTTGGCACATCGGGTGGTGTTCCCCATCGCCGATGAAAAAGGACGCACCATTGCATTCGGGGGACGTGCCCTCACCCCCGCCCAACAACCCAAATACCTCAATTCAGACGACACCACCTTGTTTGCCAAGCGACGCACCCTGTTTGGATTGGACCATGCCAAGACCAGCATCAAAAAAACAGGGACCGTGATATTGGTTGAAGGCTATATGGACGTGATTCACATGCACCAGGCCGGTCAATCAAATACCGTGGCGGCACTGGGTACCGCCTTTACCAGTGAGCATGCCCGTATCTTGCAACGCATGGCCAATCGGTTGGTATTGGCACTGGATACCGATGATGCCGGAATGGCGGCCATGATGCGGGCCTACGAACTCGCCATTCACGAAGGACTAACGGTGAGGGTGGCCGTTTATGACGGAAAAGACCCTGCCGATGCCTTATTGGCCAACCCAACGGGGTTTTTAAATGCCATCGAAGACCCGCTTTCAATGTTGGCCTATCAGTTTGAACAGGTTTGCCAACATCCCCCACGCCACCTGGATGATGCGGTGGCCGTGGTCAATCGGTTTGTGCCTTTTTTAAAACAAGAGCCCGATCCCGTGGTGCAACGCCACTTTATTCGACAATTGGCCACCACCATTCGCGTGGATCCGGATGCCATCTTGGCAAAATTAACCGATACCATGCCCATGGTGCGTCGCACCATGACACCAGTCAAACCCACGCAATCACCCGTGCAACAAGCCGAAGAGCAAGTACTGGTGGCCATGGCCAGCCAGTTAAATGACCGCATTGAGATGATGTCTCAGGGGGCAGATGGGTTGTTGGTGACCCCCGAATATCGGGCACTGGCGGTCTTGATGCTGGATTACCCCTTGGTCGATGTGGCACTGGTTGAGGCCATTCCCGACGAAGCCCAACGATCATTGTTGGCGGGTTTGTTGGTGAATGCCCCCAAAACCCATCATGCCAAAGAAGCCTTGGCGTTTTTAAAGCGTCATGCCGACGAGCAAACGTTGGGGGGTTATCAAGAAGAATTGGCTCGACTTGAATCGGAAACCCCCCAGCAAGAGGCCGCCATTCAAGCAGTGTTGGCCAAGATGATGGCCGTATCCCAACGCATTAGAGAGACCGATTAAAGGATGTGCCCCGTTTTTCTCTTGTCAGTAGGGGGCCCTTTCGATTAGAATAGCCCCCACATTCACAATCGAAAATGACAACCCAATCTAGGGGGGTCATTAACATTGATTCAATGCTAAAGTGGGTTTTGGGTGCGTGTGTTGGGTAGTCGATCTGAGTCTTGGTCTGGTCATGGTTGTATTGGCGAACAAAAGACAGGCAAAACAGAAAGGTTGAGTGTGGTGTCGTCATCAGAGGTGCTGATTCCTTTTCAAGTGGGTGCCATCCCTTTCCCCGTTACCAAACCCATTTTGGTCATGTGGTGCGTGAGCCTGACCATTGTATTGGGCCTTTCGTTGGCCAATCGATCAAAGTTGGGACGTGGGATGCTGGTATTGCTCTATGATTTTGTGTCCCAATCCTTTGCCAGCAGTCTAAAAACCAACCGAAAACTATGGTTTTCTTTTTTGGTGTCCACCTTTTTGTTTGTGCTGGGATGTAATTTATCGGGGTTGGTGCCATTGTCAGAAGCCCCCACCAGTAGTTTGTCTGTCACAGCAGGGTTGGCATTGTTGGTGTTTGCCATCTCTCACGCGGTGGGCTTTATTTGTCACGGGCCATCTCATATCAAACACATTGTGCCCGCTGGCATCCCCATGGTGATGGTGCCGTTTATGTTTGTGTTAGAGCTCATTAGTCAGTTGGCCCGCCCCTTGTCCTTGTCCATTCGATTGTTTGCCAATTTGTTTGCGGGGCACCAGGTGCTCCTCATTTTTTTGGGGCTGATCGCGTCAGCCGCTCCCTTTATAAAGTTGTTGCCATTTGCCGGTGTTGTTCTGTTGTCGATGTTCGAGATATTTGTGTCGTTTATTCAGGCCTTCATCTTCACATATCTCGCCTCATTCTACATCAGCGACGCGGCACATGGGGCCCACTAGTGGGTGCAGCAACTGACTTGTCATTATTTTTTAGGAGGTAGTAAAGATGGAATCAATTGGAGCAGGGTTGGCAATTGCCATTGCAGCGTTGGGTGTGAGTGTGTCGTTGGCCGTTGTGTATTACAAAACGTTGGATAGCATTGTGCGCCAACCTGATTTGTTGGGGGCCTTTCGTGTGTTGATGTTCATTGGGTTTGCGTTTATCGAAGCCATTGCCCTGTATGCGTTGGTGGTATCATTTACAATTTTGAACTAGTGAGTTGAATTTTTTAAGAAGGTGAAGTGAACCGATGTCGACATTGTCAGTAGATTATTCAACCGTGGCATGGACCACTGTTAATTTTTTGATTGTATTGGGATTGTTGCATCGGTTCGCTTTGCCATCGTTGTATCAACTGATCGATGAAAATGAGAAAAAACGCGATCAGTTGGTGGCCGATCTTGAAAAAAAGACGGCCGAAGCCGATCGCTTGCTTGCGTTGTACACAGACAAAATGAACAAGGCAGAAGCAGACGCACGGCAATTGATTGAATCGGCAACCAAAGAGGCCGAAGAATTAAGTCGCGCCGAGAAAAAACGAATGGCGGAAGAAAAGCAAGCAGCGTTGTCTGGCTTTGCGGTTGAAATGAACCAAGAGCGTCAGCAATTGGTGGCAACCATTAAAGACAATGCGGCCGATTTAATTGTGGCGGCCACCAAAGCGGTGATTCACACCGAATTGAGTGTAGAGGCCCATCAAAAACTAATTGATGAGCGCATCGTGCAGTTCGAGAAGTTGGTGACCAATGGGCACCGCTAGTCAACTGGATATTGAAGCGGTTGTAGCCCGGGCGATCGCCCAAAATGATCTGGTGGTTCTGTCTGAAAATGTGGCACAGTGGCATGATTTGATGCAACGCAACGAGGCGTTTGGTGAGTTGATGCGACTGAAGACCATGCCCATACCCGAAAAGGTGGGTTTTTTATTCTCATTGCCTGGCTTTGGGGCATCTAAAACCTTCGAGCAACTGATGACCGTGGTGTTAACCGAAGGGTGGGTGGCAAACTGGCGTGCGATTCATGATCAGTTACAGTCACGCATCAATCGCCAGCTGAATCGGTCGGTGGCCACCGTGGTGGCGGCGGTGATGCCAACCGATCAGCAAATAGACCGACTGAAAAAGTGCATGCAGGGTGCACTGGGCGAGTCGGGCGGTGTGTTGGATATTCGGGTGGTGATTGATGACACCATCATTGGTGGGATTAGGGTGACCATGCCAGATGGGCGGGTGGTGGATTTGACCCTGTTTAATGAGTTGACCCAATTAAAATCGTATGTCACGGAGTGAGGCTGAGTTATGCAACAACAAGTAGTAGATGATATTTCGTCCTTGATTCGTCGTCGGATTGAAACGTTTTCACCCGATATTCAGGCCAATGAGTTGGGTGAAGTGATTGAAACCACCGATGGTATTGTGCGGGTAGTGGGGCTTCAAAATGCCATGTTGGGCGAAATGATCGAGTTTCCAAATGGGTTATATGGCATCGTTTTTAACCTAGAGGCTGATCAATTGGTGGCCATTATATTGGGTAAAAAAACCGATGTGGGAATTGGGGATTGGGCCAAATGCACCCGTCGCATCATGGAAGTACCGGTGGGCAATGCCTTGCTGGGTCGGGTGGTGGATGCCATTGGTCGGCCCATTGATGGGTTGGGTCCCATTGAAACCGACCAGTATCGTCCCGTTGAAACCAAGGTGCCCGGTGTATTAGATCGAACCCCGGTAGAGCAACCTTTGCAAACAGGATACAAGGTAGTGGATGCCTTGATTCCAATTGGTCGCGGGCAACGTGAGTTGATTATTGGTGACCGTCAAACGGGCAAAACCACCTTGGCCATTGACACCATTATCAACCAACGCGATGCCAATATGATTTGTATTTATGTGGCGGTGGGCAAAAAGTCTGCCTCGGTGGTAGAGGTGGTTGAAACCTTGCGGCGTCACAATGCGTTGTCATACACCATTGTGGTGGATGCATCGGCTGACGACCCGGCGGCCATGCAATGGTTGGCGCCTTTTTCGGGCACGGCCATGGCCGAAGAGTTTATGTATGCCCACCAAAAAGATGTGTTGATTGTGTATGATGATTTAACCAAGCATGCCAATGCATACCGTCAATTGTCATTGTTGTTGCGACGTCCCCCTGGCCGCGAAGCATTTCCGGGTGACATTTTTTATTTGCATTCTCGTCTGCTTGAGAGGTCCAGTCGGTTGTCCGCCGAACTGGGTGGGGCATCCATCACGGCCCTGCCCATCATTGAAACCCAAAAAGGGGATGTGTCGACCTATGTGCCGACCAACGTGATTTCAATTACAGATGGTCAAATTTTCTTGCAATCTGATTTGTTTTATTCCGGGTTTCGTCCCGCCATCAATGCGGGGATCTCGGTATCACGAGTGGGTGGCAAAGCCCAAATTGAAGCCGTGCGAAAATTGTCGGGTAAACTTCGATTGGAATTGGCGCGGTTTCGTGAAAAAGAATCATTTACGGCCTTTGCGTCTGAGTTGGATGCCGAAACCCAGTTGCAGTTGAAGCGCGGGTTAATCTTGGTTGAGATTTTAAAGCAAGATAAAAATGCCCCTTTGCCAGTCGAAGCACAAGTCATCAGCATTTTCTTGGCCACGTCTAACCTGTTGGATCATGTGGACATTGCGTCGGTTAAAACCATCGAAAATGCCCTGCTCGACCGGTTGCGTGCCCACGATGTGGCCTTGTTGCAAACCATTCAGTCCACCCAAAAATTCACCCCTGATTCTGAAGCCAAGTTGCGTGAGCACATTGCCCAAGTGTTGGCGGACTTGTCGTTGAGCCCCAAGGCATAGGGGACGCGCATGCCGGATGTTTTTGAGCTAAAAAGCCGACTGGATGGGTTAAAGAGTATCCACAATATCACCTATGCCATGCAAATTGTGACCATTTCCAGGCTCAAGCGGATTGTGCAACGCCTGACATGTACCGCCGATGCCACAACAGAAGTGGGCAATGCCATGTCCATTTTATTGGCCGAAAAGCCCGCCTTCTATTCTCAATTGGTGCCCCCTTTGTCTGATCGGCCCCCTGTGATATTGGCGGTGTTCAGCAACCGAGGGTTTTGTGGGTCTTATAACCAAGATGTGTTGCAGGCGTTGCAACACAAGTTGGCAGGGTTGTCCGGGGCATCGATTGTGGCGTTTGGCAAAAAAGCCCCCGAGGTACTCAAGCGATTGTCCCCTTCGATATCGGTGACGTATTTTCAGCCCGAGCGTGATGTGTTCACCGAGTCAGAAGCGCATGTGGCATACCAGCATGTGAAAGGGTTGGTGGCCACGGGCACCCCCATTCATGCGGTGTATTATGAATTCAAATCCATTGTCACCCAAAAAATATGTGAGGCCTGTGTTAACCCACCCGCTGATTCGGTGTTGCCCGACGTGACCAACTTGCGCTTGGGGATACCCCCCTTCACCGAACCCAGTGCCACCGTTTTATTTGACCGATTGGTGGACCAATTTCAGTTTTTGAGGTTTTTAACCATTTTGCGCAATGGGGCCAGTTCAGAATTTAGCCAGCGGTTTTTGTTGATGAAAGGGGCCGTGGATAATGTGAAGGCCTTGCAAGAAGAGTTATCGATCGAGTTGAACAAGCAGCGCCAAGCTGGCATTACCCAAGAAGTATCTGAAATCATTAGCACGTTTAAGGCCCTAAGCGAGAAATAGAAGGAGTCATCGGTATGAGCGAAGAATCAAAGTCAGTTGGACATGTGGTACAGGTCATCGGCCCCGTGGTGGATGTGGTATTTCCGCCCGGACAAGTGCCAAAGGTCCGCAATCGGTTGGATATTGCCATCGAAACCAAAGCAGGGCCTTCCACCATCGTTACCGAGGTGGCCATGCAGTTAGAGGGCAACATCGTGCGGGCCATTGCGGTTAATCCCACCGAAGGCATTCGCCGGGGTGAGGCAGTGGTTGATACGGGGGCCCCTTTAACGGTTCCCGTTGGTGAGGCCACCTTGGGCCGCTTGTTTGATGTGTTGGGTGAACCCCTCGACAAAAAAGGGGCCCTCGACAATGTGTCGTATGTGCCTGTTCGCCGTGATGCCCCCACCTTTGATGTGATTCAGGTAGACAATCAAATTTTTGAAACAGGGATTAAGGTCATCGATTTGATCGCCCCTTACATCAAAGGTGGTAAAACGGGACTGTTTGGTGGGGCAGGGGTGGGCAAAACCGTTATCATTCAAGAATTGATTCACAACATGGCCAAGCACCATGGTGGGATTTCGGTGTTTGCGGGGGTGGGGGAGCGAAGCCGCGAAGGCAATGACCTGTGGATTGAAATGAACGAATCGGGTGTCATTGATAACACGGTGTTGTTGTTTGGGCAGATGGGTGAGTTACCTGGGTCAAGACAAATTGCCGGGTTGGCGGGCCTAACCCAAGCTGAATATTTTCGGGACCAAAAAGGCCAAGATGTGTTGTTTTTCTTGGATAACATTTTTAGGTTTGTGCAAGCAGGCTCTGAGGTATCGACGTTGTTGGGTCGCATGCCCTCAGCGGTAGGGTATCAACCCACCCTGAACGCCGAGGTGGGACGCTTTCAGGAGCGTATTGTATCCACCAAAAAAGGGTTTATTACCTCGATTCAAGCGGTGTATGTGCCGGCGGATGACATTACCGATCCCGGCACGGTGGCCATTTTTAGTCACTTGGATTGTTCAACCGTGTTGTCGCGAAAAATTGTGGAGCAAGGCATTTATCCGGCCGTTGACCCCTTGGCCTCTACTTCGCGGGTGATGGATCCCTCTTACGTGGGCAAGCGGCATTATGGCATTGCCCAACGGGTGTTGGCCATTTTGCAACGCTACAAAGAATTGCAAGACATTATCTCTATTTTGGGTACCAGTGAATTATCTGAAGAAGACAAGCAAACGGTATTTCGTGCCCGTAAAATTCAAATGTTTTTGTCGCAACCGTTTTTTGTGGCAGAATTTTTTACGGGCTTGCCTGGCAAGTATGTGAAATTAGAGGACACACTATCGGGGTTTGCCGCCATTTGTGATGGCGAATACGATCACATTCCTGAGCAGTATTTCTATATGAAAGGTACCATTGAGGAAGTGAAAGAAGCCTATGACAAATCTCGAGGTTAGTGTTCGCTATTTAGATGGCCAGACCCTTCAGTGTTCGGCCAAGCGAGTGACCGTGGTGGATGAGGCCTTGGTGTTGTCGGTTTCCCCTGGGCATGCCCTTTTATTGGCCCCATTGGCGCAATCAACCGTGACCATTCATGGGGATGAGCCCCATACCCTTTCGGTACAGTCGGGCTTGCTTCGGGTTGAGCCGGATCGCGTGTCCATGACGGTTTTCCATTAATGGACACCATCCAACTTGTATTGGATCGTCTGATTCATCTGGATCAGAATTTGTTTTGGTTGGTGGATACCTATCACCAATGGGCGTATTGGATTTTAGGTCTGATTGTGTTTTTAGAAAACGGGGTGGTGTTGGCCCCCTTTTTACCGGGTGATTCACTGGTGTTGGTCTGTGGCACCTTGGGTGCGGCTGGGGTGGTTGATTTGGTGTGGCTTTCAATCATTCTGACGGTGGCAGCCATCGTGGGCAGCACGTTTAATTATGTGGTGGGGTATTTTTGTGCGGATTTGGTGCGGGCGGGTCGCATGCCGTTTGTTAAAATGGCCCACATTCAAAAAACACAGGCCTATTTTGACCGTTATGGGGCCATTACCATTGGGATTTCTAAGTTTTTGCCAATTGTACGAACCTTTGCCCCCTTTTTATCGGGAATGGGTCGTATGAACTTTTGGAAATTTTCGGTGTTTAATGTCATCGGTTCGGTGGTATGGGTGGCAGTGTTTGCATCGGCTGGATACTATTTCAGCAAGATTCCGGTGATAAGGGATCATCTGGTCATGGTGGTGATGGGCATTTTGGTGGTATCAGTGGCCCCGGTATTGATTCAGTTTTGGCGGGCAAGGCCGTTTCAACATGACGACTAAGTCTCCCACCATGACGACTAAGTCTCCCACCCCCTGTATATTGGCCTTGTCGGACGGGTCAACCTTTCGGGGGTTTTTTTTTACGCGTCCGGGGGTTCGAACAGGGGAAGTGGTATTTAATACCGCATTGTCGGGATACCAAGAAGTGGTAACGGACCCGTCTTACATGGGTCAGATGGTGGTCATGACCTATCCCATGATTGGGTCGTATGGGGTGGTGCCATCAGACCATGAGTCATCCAAACCACGGTTACACGTATTAATTTGCAAGGAATACATCCCCTTTTATAGCAATTGGCGTGCCACCCACTCACTGGGCGACTACCTCGATTCAGAAGGTGTCATCGGCATCGAAGGGATTGACACCCGCACCCTCACCCGTCGCCTGCGGGATCACGGGGCATTAAAAGGGGTGGTGGCACCAGCCGATACCCATCCCGACACCTTGGCGGGGTGGTTGGCGGACGCCCCTGATATGACCGGCCAAAATTTGGCGGACCGTGTGTCCGTCACGTCAGCCTATACGGTGCCAGCCAGTGGGGCATCCGAACAGTTTCGGGTGGCCGTCATTGATACGGGGGTTAAGCAAACCATTTTGACCCAGTTGGCCCAGCGGGGATGCACCTGTGATGTGTTGCCCAGCAGTACCCAATGGGCAGCCATACAAGGGCGATATGATGGGCTGATGTTGGCCAATGGGCCGGGCGATCCAGCGCCCGTAACGGGGGTATTGGCACTGATACAAGCCGCCTTGGGCAACATGCCGGTGTTTGGCATTTGTTTGGGGCATCAGTTGCTTTGGCGGGCATTGGGGGGGCAAACGTACAAGCTCAAGTTTGGCCACCATGCCGTCAATCATCCGGTGAAGCAGTTGGCCACGGGACGGGTTGAGATTACCTCGCAAAACCATGGGTTTTGCATCGACCCCACGTCTTTGCCGGGAGATAAGGTGGCGATTACCCATGTCAACCTGAATGATCAAACACCGGAAGGCTTTCGTCACCTCACCTTACCGGCGTTTTCGGTGCAATACCATCCCGAATCGGCCCCTGGCCCCCATGATTCAGGGTATTTATTTGATGAGTTTGTGGCCCTGATGGCAACACATCGGGCAAAGGAGCAGGCATGAGCCAAGATGGGTGGAAAGAAAAATGTGGGGTGATGGGTATTTGGGATGTACCGGGTGCCGCTGAGTTGTGTCGGTTGGGCCTGTATGCCTTGCAACACCGTGGACAAGAGAGTGCGGGCATTGTGTCGAAAGACCGAAACACGTTTTATGTGGTCAAAGATGAGGGGTTGGTCAGTGAGGTCTTTTCACCCGATCAGATGGGCTATTTAAAAGGCAAAGCGGCCATTGGCCATGTGCGGTATTCCACCACAGGCGAATCCAATTTGGCGAATGTGCAACCGCTGGTGACCAAAACATCCAAAGGCAAGGTGGCGGTGGCCCATAATGGCAACCTGACCAATGCCCGCACCCTGTATCGACAACTCAAAAAAGAGGGGGCCTTGTTTCAAACGACGGTGGATACCGAGGTCATTTTGCATTTATTGACCCGTTCGGCCCATTCACAACCCGAGGCCTTGTTTCGGGATGTGTTGACCCGTTTAGAAGGTGCGTTTTCGTTGGTGTTTTTAACCGAAACCTACTTGGTAGCGGCACGCGACCCCCATGGGTTTAGGCCCTTGGTATTGGGACAGTTGCCATCGGGTGGGTGGGTGGTGGCCTCCGAGACCTGTGCATTTGATTTGATTGGGGCGACGTATGTGCGCGAAGTGTTGCCGGGTGAGGTGGTATTGATTGATCAGAATGGCCTCAACAGTATGATGTTGGATGCGGCCTCACGGCATGCGTTTTGTATTTTTGAGCATGTCTATTTTGCTCGTCCGGACAGTGTGGTGTTTGGCGAATCGGTGCACATGGTACGAAAGATGATGGGGCGCCAATTGGCCCGGGATTATCCCGTGGCGGCTGATTTGGTGATGGCCATCCCTGATTCAGGTAATAGTGCCGCCCTTGGGTATGCCGAAGAATCGGGGATTCCCCTCGAAATTGGCATGACCCGCAATCATTATGTGGGACGCACGTTTATTCAACCCGAACAACACATTCGCGATTTGGCGGTGAAGGTGAAATTAAACCCCATTAAGGCGGTATTAAATGGCAAACGGGTGGTGGTGGTGGATGATTCGTTGGTGCGTGGCACCACCTCGAAACAACGCATCGAGGCCATTCGTTCGGCGGGTGCCAAAGAAATTCATTTGCGTATTTCGTCGGCCCCCATTGTGGCCCCCTGTCATTTTGGCATTGACACGCCCAACAAAAACCAATTGATAGCCAACCACAAGTCGATTCGGGATATTTTGGCGTATGTGGGGGCCGATAGCATTGGGTATTTGACCCCGCAGGGAATGGTGGATGCGGTCACGTCGTATGAATCCCATCACTTTTGTACGGCTTGTTTTACCGGAAAATACCCGTTGGATGTTCGCGACAAAGGAAAGTTTGCCATGGGATCACGAAAGATCAAATTATATGCCGAAACAAAAGGACATTAACAAAATCTTATTGATCGGGTCGGGCCCGATTATTATTGGGCAAGCCTGCGAATTTGATTATTCGGGGACCCAAGCGTGTAAAGCACTCAAAGAAGAAGGGTGCGAGGTGGTCTTGATCAATTCAAACCCTGCCACCATTATGACCGATCCAGAATTGGCGGATGTGACCTATGTCGAACCGCTCACCCCTGATTTTTTGGCCCAGGTGATTGCAAAAGAAAAGCCCGATGCGTTGTTGCCCACTTTGGGGGGGCAAACCGCTTTAAATTTGGCCATGGCCATGGCCAAATCGGGGGTGTTGGCCCAGCATGGGGTGGCCTTAATTGGGGCCAGTGTGGCGGCCATTGAGATGGCCGAAGATCGCAGGGCATTTAAAGCCGCCATGGATAAAATAGGATTGGCATCGGCACGGTCTGAGATTGCCTATTCATTAGAGGAAGCGAAGCAAGCGGCCCTTTTGTTGGGGTATCCGTGTGTGGTGAGGCCATCCTTTACGATGGGGGGAACGGGTGGGGGGATTGCCTACAACCAAGAAGAGTTGGAGTTTATTGTGGGGTCGGGGCTTCGCAACAGTTTAATTGCGGAGGTATTGATCGAAGAATCCATTTTGGGTTGGAAAGAATACGAGCTGGAGGTCATGCGTGACCGACATGACAACGCGGTGATTGTGTGTTCAATCGAAAACATGGATCCGATGGGGGTTCATACGGGGGATTCGATTACGGTGGCGCCGGCCCAAACCTTAACCGACAAAGAATACCAACACATGCGAACGGCGGCCATTTCGATTTTGCGTGAAGTGGGGGTTGAGACGGGGGGGGCCAATGTGCAATTTGCGGTGAACCCAAAAGATGGTCGATTGATTGTGATTGAGATGAATCCCAGGGTGAGTCGCTCGTCGGCATTGGCATCGAAGGCCACGGGGTTTCCGATTGCCAAATTTGCGGCGAAATTATCAATTGGGTATACCTTAGATGAATTAACCAACGATATCACCCAAAAGACCCCGGCTTGTTTTGAACCCAGCATTGATTATTGTGTGGTGAAAATCCCACGCTTTAACTTTGAAAAATTTCCCCAAACATCACCCGTATTGGGTACGGCCATGAAGTCGGTGGGCGAGGCCATGTCGATTGGGCGGACGTTTAAAGAGGCCTTTCAAAAAGCCATTCGCTCGCTCGAGACCAAACGGTTTGGGTTTGGGTTTGATGGGCACGATGCACAGGGCTATTCTGATGATGAGATTCGGGCCAAGTTGATTACCCCCAATCCTGACAGGGTGGCCATGATGGTGGTGGCCTTGCAACGGGGCATGGCGGTAGAGACCTTGTGTGAATTGACCCATATTGACCCTTGGTTTGGTCATCAATTGCATCAATTGGTTCACTTTGCCACGACCATGACCCGTGAGGATGTGGCCAAAGCCAAATCCTGGGGATTTGGGGATGTTCAGTTGGCCCATATTTTGGGGTTTCAAGACGAAATGGCGGTCAGAAAATGGCGCGAATCACAGGGAATTCGCCCTACCTTTGGGTTGGTGGATACGTGTGCGGCCGAGTTTGAATCGGTGACCCCTTATTTTTATTCGACGTACGAAACCGAGTCTGAACACCGGGTATCGTCGCGCGACAAGGTGATGATTTTGGGTGGGGGGCCCAACCGCATTGGCCAGGGCATCGAATTTGATTATTGTTGTGTGCATGCGTCAATGGCGTGTCGTGAGGTGGGGGTTGAAAGCATCATGGTGAATTCCAATCCCGAGACGGTATCAACGGATTATGACAGTTCAGATCGGTTGTATTTTGAGCCGTTGACACTCGAAGAGGTATTGTCGATTTATGAGGTGGAACAACCCCTGGGGGTGATTGTGCAATTTGGGGGGCAAACCCCATTGAATTTATCCCAATCATTAGAAGCGGCGGGGGTTCGCATTTTGGGGACCTCGTCAAGTAGCATTGACATTGCCGAAGACCGTGACAAATTTAAAACCCTCATGACAGAATTGGGGATTCAGCAACCCAAAAGCGGGATTGTGGTGTCACTTGACGATGCGTTGGCAGTATCCGAATCCATTGGGTATCCGGTATTGGTGCGGCCGTCTTATGTGTTGGGGGGGGCATCCATGGAAATTGTGTATGATGCCACCGAACTAACCCGCTACATGTCGACCACGCGGGTTGAAATATCAAGTGCCAAACCCTTGTTAATTGACCAATATTTAGAAGGGGCCATTGAGGTGGATGTGGATGCCTTATCCGACGGGCAAGCGGTGGTGGTGGCGGGTGTGATGGAACACATCGAAGAGGCGGGGATTCATTCTGGTGATTCGGCGTGTGCGTTGCCCCCTTATTCGTTGCCGGGTGCCATTGTGACGCAGATTGAGGATGCCACGGTGGCGATTGCCAAGGCGTTGCGGGTGGTGGGGTTACTCAACATTCAATTTGCGGTTAAAGCGGGGGGGGTCTATGTGTTAGAAGTGAATCCCAGGGCGTCGCGTACGGTACCGTTTGTCAGCAAGGCCACGGGGGTTCAGTGGGCCAAATTGGCCACCAAGGTCATGTTGGGGGCCAGCATTGAATCGTTGGGCATTAAGCGACCGTTGGTGGCGCATACGGCGGTTAAAGAGGCCGTGTTTCCGTTCAACAAGTTTCCGGGGGTCGATACCTTGTTGGGGCCCGAGATGAAATCCACGGGTGAGGTGATGGGCATTGATCGCACCTTTGGCAAGGCCTATTTAAAAGCCCATTTGGCGGCAGGGCAGGGGATTCCCACTTCTGGGCGGGTTTTCTTATCGGTTAAAAACACCGACAAGCCCATGATTGGGGAGGTGGCCCATGAGTTGGTGGCCATGGGGTTTGATGTGGTGGCCACCCAGGGGACATCCGATTATTTGGGGCAATTGGGGATTGCGTCCACGCCCATTTATAAGGTGTATGAGGGACGACCCAATATCATTGATGCGATTAAAAACGGGGATATTCAACTGATTGTGAATACCCCGAGTGGTAAGAATCCGATTAAGGATGAGATGTTGATTCGTCAAACGGCATTGGCCCTGAATGTGCCGGTGATCACCACCATGTCGGGGGCATTGGCGACGGTAAAAGCCATGAAAGACATGGGCAACGACCCCTTAACGGTGGCGTCTTTGCAGTCTTATTTTCCATCAAAGATGGTGGGGCAACGCGATGACCGGGTGAAGCAGGCGTCAAGAAAGGGAGACACATGATTCCATTATTGGATTTACAGGCCCAATATGAGGGGATAGAAGACGAGGTAATGGCGGCGATTGGGGGGGTGGTGGCATCCAAGCATTTTATTATGGGGCCGGATATTCCGGCATTTGAGTCGGCGCTGGCCCAATATGTGGGGGTGTCGCATGCCTTGGGGGTATCATCGGGGACGGATGCGTTGTTGTTGGCATTGATGGCATTGGGGATTGGGGCGGGTGACGAGGTGATCACCAGTCCGTTCAGTTTTTTTGCCACGGCGGGTGCGATTGTGAGGGTGGGGGCCACGCCGGTGTTTGTGGATATTGACGACACGTATACCATCAACCCGGCGTTAATCGAGGCCCGGATTACGCCCCGAACCAAGGCCATCATGCCGGTGCATTTGTTTGGACAGATGGCGAACATGGACCCGATTATGGCCATTGCCAAGCGGCATGGGTTGGCGGTGATTGAGGATGCGGCCCAGGCGATTGGGTCACGGTATCAGTCGCAAGATGGGCGGGTATATGCGGCGGGGTCGATGGGGGATGTGGGGTGTTTTTCATTTTTTCCCAGCAAAAACTTGGGTGGCATTGGGGACGGTGGGGCCGTGACCACCCAACGCGAAGACGTGGCAGGGTTGATGGCGATTTTAAGGGTTCATGGGGCCCAGGAGCGGTATTACCACACGATGGTGGGGGGCAATTTTAGGTTGGATTCCATTCAGGCGGCGGTATTGCGGGTGAAGTTAAAGGGGTTAGAGGCCCAGCACGAGGCGCGGATTCAGAATGCGACCTGGTACAACCAGCAGTTGGCCCATACGGGGGTGGGGTTGCCGGTGGTAAGGGGGGGTGGGGGTCGGATGATTTATAACCAATACACGATTCAGGTCACCGATCGGCAGGCGGTGATGGACACGTTATCGGCACAGGGGATTGGGCATGCGATTTATTATCCGGTCCCGTTGCATCGGCAGGCGTGTTTTGATGGGTTGGGGTATCAAGCGGGGGATTGTCCGGTGGCTGAGAGCAGTGCGGGGCGTGTGTTATCCATTCCGATTTATGCTGAATTGACAACGGATCAGTTATCGGAGGTGGTATTGGGTATCACGTCGGCGATGAAGGTGTCGGTGCAGGGGGTAAAATAAAAGGGTTAAAGGGGTTTCACCCCTTTAAATCCCCAAGACATGGGCCCAGCATCATAAAAGTCTACGATGACCACCGATCAATTTTCACACCCTACTTCTTAATCGAATGACACGCTTTAATTTCCCCTATCTCTAAGGAAGATCCCTCCCAACGCCGCAGTTAAGGGAGACAAAAGCCCTTCCCATATGTTCTCTAGGGCAGGGGCTGCAGG
>Ga0172376_10003766_pt1 | contig 17719 bp, 15 predicted proteins | sample Lak35m_FD_121114 | JGI IMG/M metagenome (GOLD analysis project Ga0172376, IMG submission 121114) | Freshwater microbial communities from Kabuno Bay, South-Kivu, Congo - kab_092012_35m | ecosystem: Environmental > Aquatic > Freshwater > Lake | place: Democratic Republic of the Congo: South-Kivu... | reverse complement strand
GGGGCGATTACGACGCAGCATCGTAATCGAGGAGGCTTGGTGGACCCAGCGAGCGGGGAATCACCCGCTTGCGATGGGCGGAGCGAATGGCGTCGGCCACTTGCCGCAACAGATCGAGCCGCTGGCCGGTTTCGAGCTTATGGCCATGCGTGGAGAGGAAGTGATCGAGGCGGACGGCATTCGGGTCGAGGTAGCGGAACAGGAGGGCCGGGCCATGCTCGTGTTCCTTGTAGTCCAAGACCGGCAGAATGTTCGTGTGATCCAACGTCTGGATGATTTGGAACTCACGAGCCGCCGCCCGCTTGAGCCGCTGGCGGTCGTCTTCGGATGAGGCTTGAGCGACGGTGTATTGCCGCACCCGACAAAACACGTTGTCGAACGAGGCGTGCTTGGCGAGACGATCTTGGTAGCCCGGCCCGTCGAAGATCAAGTCGCCGAGGATGTAATCACCCACTCGTCGGGAGCGCTGCGATGGACGAATGCCCGCTTGCTCCATCGCACGGGAAAGAGCCTTCGCCACCTTGATGTCGATGGCACCCCGCAGATCGGCGTCGATCCCCGGACCATCCCTATTTATGAGGGCGGCGAGGATGCCTTTTTGTTCGGGGCGAGTGTCGGTCTTGGGCCGGTCCTTGAGCAGCACCCGATTGCGGGTGTTGCCGGTCAAGTCGCACTGAAGATCGTCAGCGGAAAGAAAAACCAGCGCATCGAGCCACGGGAGGCGCATCTTGGCGAGAGCGGGCTGGCCCTTGAGCAGCGAAGCGAGAGCTTTCGCCTTACGGTTGGCAAGCAGCACCGGATTGTCGTCGGAATGGAGCCTGCCATCGTGCGAGCGAGTCCATGTGCCGGTGTCGCCCCAGATGCGACCCGACCACGCCTTGCACTCCACGAGCCAGAAGCCTTGCTTGGTCAGAACGAGCAGGTCGATTTCGTAGATGGCTCCGTCAGCGGTCTGGAACTCGAAGTTGGCCCATGCCCGATAAGGATCGTGGTCGGGAAGACCCGTTCGGATGAAATCAAGACCACGCCGTTCCCACTCGAATTGAGAGGGCGTGATGATGTTCCAGCGTGGCGATTCCATAAGGCTCCCCCGACAATCTTCCGATGGCACCGTATCCGCTTCGTCACTTGGCCGCTCTTTTGCTCGCTACCGCTACTTGCTTCAGCAAGGAGTCTAGGTCTGCTCGCTTGAAGAGGCGGTAGTCGTTCACCGGATGGCGAATGGCCACGACCTTCCCAGCGTTGACCCAATTGCGGAGCGTGTTTGGAGAAACGCCCAAATACTCAGCGGCCTCGGAGATGCGGAGGTAATCCGATAGTTTTTCCACTTCGGCGCTCCTCGACCCGTTCGACCCCGGTTCAAAACGAAATCCGACTCTCCCAACCTTACCAAGTTTTGTTATACTTGCCAACGAGCCGAGCGGCGAATTTGGGGGAAGAAGTGGTCCCACTCGACGGAAACCCGGCGGCGGTGTGGCGAGGATTTCGGAAAGGGAAAACGCATGTCCACAGGCATCGGGAATCCGGCCCCTGCGAGCAAGTTGATCTACGTTCTTCCCAGAATTCGGCTTTCGGGTACGGCCTACGGCCAAGACCGCTTCTCGATTTCCAAGGCGAACTTCCTGCCCGATGAACCGAAGTCATGGGCGGAAGTCATCCAGCTTCCACGCCCAGACTGGCTCGACATCTACCGCCAGTTCCCCCACCTTGATTCCGATGAGCCTGCCGAACCAGCCCGTGGAACGCTCATCATTTCGGACGATGAGGAATGGCTCAGGAAGCATATTTCCCGATTGATCGCCGTGGTGTACATCTTGGGTCTGGAAGAGTCCCAATGGCGAACACCCGCCGATGCTTTTCACTACTCGGCATTCAAGGCCACCGAGCAGCCGCATGATCTCGTGACGCTGTTCACCAAGAGCGGTGGTAAGACCGAAGACCTTCGTTCCATTCAGCTACTTCCACCGCTCGAACTCCGGGCTGTGTCGAGTTCGTTCCGAGTGAACCTTCGAGACGAAAAACACGCTGAACTCATTCGCAGGTTCGATACGAACCCCTATGACCGCCTTGTTGTAGCGTGCTACCACCTGTTCCGCAGTCAGTTTGATAATCCAGTGGTGGCACCGTCCGAACAGGACTTCTCGGCGTACTGCGCTTGCTTCGAGGCAGCACTCGATGTTAAGGGACCGGACTACTCCAAGGAGCTTTCCGACAAGCTCACGGACGTTTACGGCAAGCACAATGCGATGGAGCGGTGGATCAAGGGCTTGTATTCGGAGCGATCCGTCTTCAATCACGGAAGCTCAACGGAACCCACTCTGGACAGCCCAGATGATAGGGTCAAAGCGCTTGCTGAATTCCGGCAAAAACCACTCAGTTGGGACGTTCTCAGAAAGCTCTGTCTGGATGTCATCAACGAAAACCTTCAAGATTCGCTCGACAGCGTGAAGCGAGAACTTGCACGGCTGATGAGTCCGACAAGAACGCTGCTCCGGCAGTTCTTCTTTTCGGAAGACATCTGGGCCGAAATTGCGAAGGTGTTCACTCAATCGAAATCAGTTGACACGATTCGAGCGTTGACCGGCGACGATCATGACGACTTCATCGAATTGTGCTGCTCATATCTCAACGGGCATAACTGGCAAGCGATGAAGGGCAAAGCTGAGGCAAAGAAGGTCTTTGAATCCTTGAAGTCGATGGCGGCATTATTCGGAGAGGCAGGCAAAGCGGCAAATAACGAAGAGGATGTTGCCGCCGCTCACGAACTGTTTCAAGCAGCAAAATCGGAAGACGGAGACGCAATTGCTCGTTGGGCAAGGAATCACTCTCAGTGGGAGAAATTGCTGGCGGCAGAAAACATCGGTGATGCGGCAAAGGCAGTAGCTGCCCACACTGCTCGGTTCTTCCGAACGACGCCATGAAAATCCTCTTCCTTCACGGTTGGCACTCGATTCCGGGCGGCGTCAAACCGACCTTCCTAAAGGATCACGGCCACACCGTCATCAACCCGGCCCTTGATGACGACGATTTCGCCGCCGCTCTTGCGACCGCCCAAGAAGCATTCGACCTGCATCAGCCCGAAGTTGTCGTGGGAAGCTCCCGTGGTGGCGCTGTCGCCATGAACATCAACAGTGGCATCGCCAAGCTCGTCCTGCTGTGCCCGGCATGGAAGAATTGGGGAACGGCCAAGACGGTGAGGCCCGATACCGTGATCTTGCACAGCCGGGCCGACGACGTGATTCCATTTGCCGACTCGGAAGAACTGGCTCGAAATTCAGGGGCGATGCTGATCGAAGTCGGAAACGATCACCGATTGGCCGACCCAGAGCCGCTGGCGGCGATGCTGAAGGCGTGTGAGGGCGATCCCGTAAAATGACGCACAAGAAGCCAAATCTACCCACGAAGATTTGCCCGGCCTGCAATCGCCCATTTGCTTGGCGAAAGAAGTGGGAGAAAGTGTGGGTGCAAGTGAAGTATTGCTCGGAGGCGTGTCAGAAAAGGAAGCGACAAGGGGAAACACCATGATGCGTCACTTTATCTTTGCCTTGATCGCACTCGCCACGGCTCAAACCGCCCTTGCTGCAACTCTTCGTGTTCCGCAGGACCACAAGACGATTCAAGCCGCCATCGACGCTTCGCAGGCGGGCGACACAGTTCTCGTTGCTCCCGGCAAGTATCGGGAGAGCATCCGGCTCAAGTCGGGAATCATCCTGCGGAGCGAAGGTGATGACGCCAAGGGAACTGATGGACTGAAACGTGCCGAGGCGACCATCATCGACGGCGGCGGCAAAGATGCGAAGCTCCCCGGCGTCGTGATGGCCGAGGGCAACACGCTCGATGGCTTCACGATCACCAACGTCGGTGTCTACGACGATGCTCTCTGGAAGAAGCACTTCGATTCGCATGGAGAAGAGTTGGGCGATGAAGAAGGCTCAGTCCAAGCGGAAGGGACCACCCCAGCCATCAGCATTCAAGGCGTGAATTGCACCGTCACCCATTGCGTCGTTCACCATAACGGCGATGTGGGGATCGGCATTCTCGGCAAAGAAAAGACGAAGACGGCCCCGCTCATCACCGACAACTTCGTATATCGCAACATGGGCGGCGGCATCGGCGTGGCGGAAGGAGCCGAACCGATTATTCGAGGCAACACTTGCAAAGAAAACCTGCGAGCCGGGATTGGCTGTCGCAAGGCGAACCCGATTATCACTGACAACGTGTGTTTCCATAACATTCGGGCGGGCATCGGTTGTCGAGAAGGATCGAAGACAGTCATGCGGGGCAATAAGTGCTACCAGAATCGGCGGGCAGGCATCGGCATTCGCATGGAAGGCACGTCCCCGGTCGTTGAAGGGAACGAGTGCTACGAAAACGACATGGCCGGGATCGGGTGCCGGGACGGAGCCAGCCCGATCTTGCGCAACAACATTTGCCGTAAGAACAAGATGGCGGGCATCGGTTGCATGAACGGGGCTAAACCACTGATCGTCGGGAATGAGTGCCGGGAAAACGAATTGGTTGGGATCGGCGTGCAGAAGAAGGCTACGGCGATCATCCAAGGGAACAAGTGCATCGACAACAAGCTGGTCGCCATTGGCGTGACCGAGGAATCGACGGCGACGATCACGGACAACGAGCTTTCCCGCACCGGAGGAATGCCGCCGATCATTGCGGTGAAAGATGGTTCTACCGCCACGATTCGTGACAACCGCATTTCGGGCGGCGGTGTGGCGGCAGTTCTGGTGCAGGGCAAAGCCACGATCAGCGGCAACACGTTGACTGGTGCCGGTGCGAAGCAAGGCAACGCAATTTGGGTCTGGGAGAATTCAACGGCCACCATCTCCGACAATGCTTTCGACGGCTACCGGGCGGCGGTGAATGCCACGAAAGCCACCGTGGTCGTCACCGGCAACACGATCAAGCAATTCCAAGGGACGGCGATCATCGTCAAGGACAGCCAGAAGCCCGCCCACGTCTACGGCAACACGGCGACTTCCGCTGACCCCAAAGCGAAGGCGGTTGATGTGCAAGGGCCGTCAGGGATCATTGACGAGAACGTGTTGAAGAAGGAGTAGTCTGTGGCCTTCAGCGAATCCCTCGCCAGTCGCATCCGTGATGTTCTGGTCCGCAAACGGAACATCGAAGAAAAGAAAATGTTCGGCTGCATCTGCTTCTTCCTCAATGGCAACGCATTGGTTGGCGTCTGGAAAGACCGGCTCATTGCTCGACTCGGCCCCGAAGAGGGCGAAGCGGCGCTGCGGGAGCCATACGTTCGGGAGTTCGACATTACCGGCAGGGCAATGCGGAATTGGGTAGCGGTCGAGCCAGAGGGTGCAGAGGACGACGGCCAGTTGACCAACTGGATTCAGAGGGCAACGGATTTCGTCGGGACATTGCCAAGGAAAGCGGGGAAATCAAAATGACCACCTACACCCACATCCTCGATCTCGCCAAAGAAGCCGAACCGCCTGCGGACGGCATCCTGAGCCGAACGATCTTCCAAGACGACAAGATCAAGGCAGTCGTTTTCGGTTTTGGACAGGGACAGGAGCTTTCCGAACACACGGCGGCGAAACCGGCCATGCTGTTCTTCGTGAAGGGCGAAGCGAGCGTCGGTCTGGGCGACGACACTCAAGAGGCGCAAGTCGGAACTTGGGTCCACATGCCAGCGAGCCTCAAACACTCGATCAAGGCGAAGACTCCCGTGGTCATGTTGCTCGTGCTTTTGAAGTGACGCAACAGAAGCCGAATCTGCCCACGAAGATTTGCCCGGTCTGCAAGCGTCCACTCGCTTGGCGGAAGAAGTGGGCAAAGGTCTGGGAGCAGGTTCGATATTGCTCCGAGGCGTGAAGGAAGCGGTCAAGACGATAATGAGTCCGTTACAGCACTTCACTCGAAGGCACCAGCTTCACCCGTGTCGAAAGGGCGTGGAGTGCGATCAGGTGCAGAATTTCGCTGACGGTCGTGCAGCAGTCGGGCAGGATCGTCACGTCGTATTTCTCTGCTGCCTTTGAGATCGCCGTGTGCGTGACGCAGTTCTGGGTCATCATCCCGCACACCAGCAAGTCGGTGACACCGAGCTTGGCCAGCGTTTCTTCGAGGTTCGTCTTATCGAACGAGTCGGCGTACTCCTTCACTACGATGGGGGCATCCGGTGCTGCGGCACGGATGCGGGGGTGAATTTCCGCTCCCGGCGTCCCTTCGTTGAAGAAGGGAGCAATGCCCTGCTTGGCGACGTGCTGAACGTGGATGACGGGAATTCCGCTGGCCTTGGCCCTGCTGATTGCTCGCTCGATGCTCTCAAGCACGGTGTCTGCGTTCCATAGCGGGAACTTGCCACCGCTGAAGTAGTCGTTCTGAAGATCAATTACTAGCAGTGCCTTCGCCATCGAAAACCTCTCTTGTGAGATTACCTCAGATTATTTCCCCGTCCGCTCCATCTTGACCCATTCGACTTCCATTTTGAATGGCCCGGCTTTTTTATCGCTGAGTCCTGCCGCCCGGATCAGCAATTCCTTTTCCTTCCGTGACAGAGCCTTGATCGCCAACTCTCTTTTCAGCGCATGGCTGTGGCTGGCCAGTGCCTCCTGATAGACCAAGACGGCGGGCAGGCGGCTGCGGGTGTAACGTGAGGCAGTTCCGGCGTTGTGCTGGACCAATCGACGGGGAACGTCATTGCTGATGCCGGTGTAGAGCGAGCCGTCCGCACACCGCAGGAGATAGACAAACCAAATTGTTTCCGGCTGCCCGTTCTTCAACTCCGTCCTCAGCTTCTCCACCGCCACTTCTTTCGCTTTGGCTTCAACTTCGATGGTGATTTTCTTTCGCCGCCAGCAATCAGGGAAGTCGTTCACGTCGATGAAGTCGTGATGTCGTTCGGGCTTCGGGCCGTCCCAACCTTCAATCGGGCTGGAAAGATGGAACATCGGCTCCCGATCCCATGTCGCCAACGCCTTCTTCGTGGCTTGTTCGACGCTCAGGCCATCGGGATTACAGCGGTGATGATGCACGTCGTACACCAGCGGGATGCCAGTCGCTTTGCAGATGGGAAGCAGATCGGCTGGCGTGAAAATCTTGTCGTCATTCTCGACGGTCAATCGGCTTCGGACACTTTTTGAAAGCCGGTCAAGGTTGCAGGCGAAATCAGCGAGAGCCTTCGGTTTGTCGCCGTAGGCACCGCCCCCGTGAATGTTGATGACATCGGCCCCGATCCATTCGGCCACTTCCGCTTGGTATTCAAGTTCCTGCACCGACTTCTCAACCACGTCGGGTCTTGGTGAGTTCAGCACAACGAATTGATCGGGATGGAAGCACGTTCGCAGTTTGTGCTTTTGGGCGAACTTGCCGCACTCCTTGAAGCGGCGAATGATCTCGTCGCCATCGGGCAGATCGCCCACGGAATATCCGCAGGTTGGATGCGTCTTGATCGGAAGAATTTGGCTGTTGACCCGAAAGCAGCCGATCCTGTTCTCGGCACAGAACTGAAGGGCAGCGAGTAGAGCGTCGGCATTCTCCATGCAAAGACGGCTCAGTTTTGCCAAGGCGTCGGGCCGCTTCATTTTGCCGATGGATGTCGCCGTCGTGGTGACGAACTTGATGGGCTGGTCCCGAAACAGACAGCAGAGGCCGAGACGCATCATGGCCTACCCCAATTCATCGCCGTGATCGACAGTTGCAGCACGGTCGCCAACGACACCCAAACAAAATACGGCACTTGGGCCACGGCTACCCAGCGATAGTGCTTCCAGATGGCGATCATCATCCAGATGATCGTGCCCCAGACGATCAGGATGTCCACCGCCGCCAGCGGCAGGTTTCGCATTCCGAACTGGATCGGCGTGAAAATCAAGTTGGCCACGAGGTTGATGGCGAACGGCAACGCCACAAGCCACGGAACTTTGCGCCGCACGGCCTGCACAAAGACGAACCCGAACGTGACGATGATGATCGGATAGAGAATCTGCCAAATCAGCCCGATGGTCGCCGGGGCGGGCGTCCACGTCGGTTTCGCAAGGCTGACGTACCATTCCATCCATGTCATCGGCTGCAACTCTTCCTTCGTTTGGGCAATCTCGTTGTGGTCTGCGTCCGTCCCCACCGTGAAGACGCAACTCTTGCTGATTTTACCCGTGCCCGACCAGAAGCCCAACCTGCCGATGAATGCGGCGTATTTCCCTCTCTGATTCACCGCCAAAGTGAAAGTAAAAGCCGACTTCGGGTATTGATGGGAGAGAATCCCATGCAACACCCCACGAACATTCTTGACGCCCCAATCGCAACCGAATTGCTCCGGTTCTTCGACGAGAACCCGATTCTTTCATTCGTCGGGTTCGATCTGCTGACGTTTGCCGGGATCACGGACGAGGCTGCTTCCGTTGTTGCCGAGAGCGGTCTTGATCCGCTTTATCTCGACTCGCTGAAATTCCTTTCTCCCGAAGCGGCACGACGACTCGCCCGATTCAAAGGCGGCTTCCTCAGCCTCTGCGGACTGGAAGAAATCTCGCCGGAAGTCGCCGCCGCCATTGCCGAATATCGAGGAGCGGTCCTTTCCCTGAATGGGCTGACTCACCTTGCCCCTGAAGTCGCCGCCGAGTTGAGCGCCTTCCCCGGCCTGCTGACCCTCAACGGCATTATGGCGATCTCTGTCGCAACGGCTGCGTCTTTGGCCTCTCACCGTGGCGATTTAATTCTCGATGGGCTGCTTCATCTGCCCGCTGACGTGGCCGAGGCGTTGAGCAAGCACAAGGGGAAGTCGCTCTCTCTTGAATCGCTGCGGTTCATGTCCGATGCGGCGGCAAAGGCGTTGGCGGGGTATCGGGGCAAGTTAGAGTTGGCGGTCGATGAAGTGGAAAGTGCTGAAAAACAGGGCCACAAGTGAAAGTAACGGGGAACTTCGGGGATTGTGTGTGACGGCTCGAATAGGTCGGGCCAAGATAAACACCAGCAAGCGGAAAACGAACGATGGCTAAGAAAGACGTAATTCTCAACATTTTTGAGGAACGTGGATTGATCCCCAACAGCTTTGTGGCGGAGCGTCTGAAGGTGATCGGGTACACCGTCAACAAGAATACGCTCGCTGAAATCGAGATGGTCCGACACGATTACGTTGACCGTCTTCGTCAGGAGCTTGGGGCACTGAAGGACGTTCTGGATCACTTTGGGAAGAAACCGTTCGCTGCCCTTGTCCTGATTCATGTCCAAGCCGAGCGGATTAAGTCGATCTTGAACGAAGACCTCGAAAAGTGGGTTGCAACGGCCAGAGGTCAATCTGAATCTGAGCTTCGATTAGTTGGGTAATCCGACTACCAAAACGGAAGTTCAAATCGAAGTAGCCGCCCCCGCCGCTACCTTCCCCAATTCGTCGCCGTGATGCTCAGTTGCAGCACGGTCGCCAGCGACACCCAGACGAAGTACGACCCTTGGGCAAATGACCAAGGGTTGGTACTTCCAGATCGCCACGGACATCCAGATGATCGTGCCCCAGACGATCAGGATGTCCACGGTGGCCAGAGGCAGGTTTCGCATCCCGAATTGAATCGGCGTGAAGATCAGGTTCGCCACAAGGTTGCAGAAGCAACATAGACCTCTCGTATTTGCTGCCGCATTTAAGTGTGGTTGCGTGAATGATGACCTTGCGGGCCGTCCGTGGCCGCAGGTGGTGTCTAGGCGGCGTTTCTGATGATGGTCATGGAGAACACACCCCGCACGAACTGCCGGGGATGAGCCAAAAGCCAGCGAATCCGACCATGACTAACGCAACTCCATCCCGACAGTGTTCAGTGTGAGCTGATCGACCCCGCCGTTCTCGGGGCCGCCGATGATGTCGAGTCGTCCTTGCGCTAGTTGAATGCGCGTGCCGGCACTGACGACTCCAAAGTCGAGCGACTCGAACTGCTGAGCGGCATTCAGCGAGATTCGATAGCTGCCGGGCACTAACTGATTGAGGTGCAAAAACGCTCGACCTGATTCCGGCTCTGGTTGCAGTACCACCACATCGAGCAACCCATCGAGATTGAGATCGAGCGCCGCTGACGAAGGAGCGATGGCACCGCTCAGCACGCCTTGTCCGGTTGAGTCCGCGGTTTGGAATTGCCCATGGCCCAGATTCAGCAACTGCGTGACGCCACCGTCCACGAGCGTGGTGACGACGATGTCAGGTAAACGGTCACCATTCACGTCACTGGCCGAAATCGACGCCGGTTGAGGCCCAACCAGCAAATGCCGCCCGTCCTCGAAGGTGCCGGTACCACGATTCACCAACAACGTCACGCGCTGATCGAGTACGTTCGTCGCGACCACATCGGGATAGCTGTCGTTATTGAAATCCGCGACTGCGAGTCGATACGGCTCGCTGGCCGTACCTTTGGTGAAGACGCCGCCTACATCTGCCGTGAGAAAGCTGCCGTCCGTTTGTTGTAAGAAACTGCGAACCGACTGCGCATCGAACTGAGCGACCACGAGATCGCTCGTGCCGGATCGGTCGAGATCCGCAGAGATCAAGTCGATCGGCGACGCTCCCGTGGTCAGCGTTTGAATGAGCGAGAAGTTGCCGCTGCCGTCGTTCCTCAGGATGTAAATCGAATGACCGAACTCACTGGCGACCGCGAGATCGATTGCCGCATCCGTGGGCCCGAAGAAGCCGGTCACGAGTCGTGACGTATCGCCGACGCCCAAGCTAGGTACGCTGCCAAGCGTGAATCCGCCCGTCGCGCGACTCAGCAACACCGTCGGACGATTGCGCGATTGATTGCCGATCGCGAAGTCTGGCAATCCATCGCCATTGAAGTCCGCCGTCTTGATGTCTGACGGTGAGCCAAGACTGGCGAGGATCTCGGGCGTCGCCAAACTGACAGCGGAACTGAACTGACCTTGCCCCGAGTTCGCAAACATCAAGACGTCATTACGTCCTTGAGTGATCGCGATGAGATCCGGCAGCGAGTCGCCGTTGATGCTCGCTCCGACCAACCCCGTCGGCCCGACTCCTGCCGGGAGTTCGCTGACGGTGAACTGATTGCTCATTGGCGAACTCAGCGTCATACCGTTCGGCAGAATGAGCGTGACCTCGTAAGCCTGCTCGGCAAGATTGTCGAAGCGATACCGCCCCGCTTCATTGATCGTGGTCGTGAGCGGATCATCTTCCAGAGTGATCTGCCGAGGCTCGAAGACCGGACTCTCGTCGAGCACTCCGTTCTGATTGAGATCTAAGAAGACGGTGACGCCAGGCAACCCAGACTCATTGGCATCCGGTTGGCGATCGGCATCAAGGTCATTGAACACACGTCCGCTGAGTGAACTGGACCCTGTCCCTTGTCCGATCGTGATGTCGGTGACTCCAAAGTCGGCGCCGCTCAATCTCTGAGCGGGCTGCGGAACGAGCGTGTGCTCGTTGCCATCAGGAGCGGTTTGAGACAGACCGGCCCGCACGACGATCCGTAAGCGAGACTCTTCAAAGGGGGGCACGTCGACCAGTTCATAAGTGCCGCTGGCCGCAGTGCTCACACTCAACTCATCGGGATCGAGTCCGCCGTTGCCATTGGAGTCGATGAAGACGTCAACTTCCGGCACACCGAACTCACCCGGATCTCGAGTGCCACTCTGATTCGCGTCCAAGAATACTGTCCCAGAGATCGTCGCGGCTACTGGTTGCGCCCCGAGATCTAGACCGCTTGCCGCCTGCCCCGGTCCGAGCGTCACCAGCCAAGCGGCATCGCGCGCAAACTTCGTTTCCCGAGGTCGCCCGAACACGATGTAGCCCTCGTTGGACACCGCACCGTCGGCTCGCACCACAACATCGTCGAAGCCATCGGCGTTGAAGTCGCCTATGAAATTGATGTGGCTAATCCGTTCGGCAAAGCCTCCCGCCAATAGGGTGTGCCGGCTGGCATCAGACGTTTGCAATGTCACCGAGATTGGCAACAGCAGGTCATTGGGTCGACCATAACGAACCGTTGCGAGCCCTGTGCCTTGCACGTTCGGAATGAATCCAGACGACGAACCGAGCAGCGCGTCGGTCAGTCCGTCGCCATCGAAGTCACCCGTCAAGCCTTCGAATTGCGAGAGTGAGTCGACTCGAAAACTCCCCACCTGCAAGGTCTCAAAGTCCGGTGGCACAGCTTGTTGGTTGGCACGCATCAAGGCGTTGCCGGGAATGATTCTCGCTGTCGAACCAGTCGCCACCACGATGTCCGCGATATCGTCGCCATCGACATTCATCGTGTGTAAACGGCGAAAGCCGGGCGTCGAGCGGAGATGAAAACCCAGTGCACTGGGCGACTCGATCGTCGCGGCATTGAGCACCGGATCCCAGTTGGGGCGACCGTAGAACACATAGAGCAGCGAAGTCTGAGTGACATCGCGCAATGTTGCTGTGGTGACGGCAATGATGTCATCGATGCCGTCTTGATTGAGGTCGCTTAAGACCAGTCCTGATCCCAGCCCATCGCCGGGAAAGGCGCCCTGAATCTGATAGCCAGGATTGTCTGTGCCATTGGTGAGCGTGATGCGCAGGCCATCGGCAAAGCCCTCGAAATCTTGCGACCGTAGTACATAGATCAGCCCAGCATTGCGCTGGGTTCCGACCTTCGCATCGCGAACGCTCAGCACAATGTCGGTGGCACCGTCACCATCGACATCACCAATCGCGACCGCTCCAATCGCGTTGCCGACTGCCGAGGCATCAATGATCGCTCCGCGCCGCGCGTCGAAGTTGTCGACAAAGCCTTCGGTGAATGTGTCCGCTTCGACATCTGGTCCAAGCTGTAAGAACGCGTGCTGATTACTCACACCGACGATCAGCTCGGTCGGTGTCTCAACGACGCCTGCGAAGTTCGTGACCGTGGCATGGATGATGGAAGCCGAGTCCGGTGACTCATAGATCGTGCCCAGTTCGTCGCCGACAAGTGACAGCACATCGAGTGGTTGTGGGTAGCTCGAAAGATCGGTCGGACCATGCAGTATGTAGCTGGCACCAAAGTCCGTGCGCACCAAGACCGAGTCACCGCTGGATATTTCAGGATCGAGTTTTCCGAGTCCGAAGCCCGTTCCGAAGTCACCAACAAACAACACGCCTTGCGAGCCATCGCCGCCGTTCTCGGGTCGCACCAAATTGAGATCGATCAACGCTTCTTGGGGATTGCGAAGCGGGCCAGTGGGAGTCCAACGCGAGGACGTCGCTTCGCGGACGACGTACTCACCCGGCTCAAGCTGAGTGAACGAGTACAAGCCCGACTCGTCGATGTCGTCGGTTTGCGGGTCATCGGCTTGGGAGATTGTCGTCGGCTCGTCGGCGTCTTGAACACCGTTCGTATTCGCGTCGACATAGATGGTGATGCCGGACTCTCCGATCTCGCCTTCATCACGCACGCCGTTGCCATTGTTGTCTCGGTAACGCACTCCGCTGAGTTCAATGAAGTAACGTTCGACAGCACCTGCATCGGCTTTGAATGGCACGTTCACATGCGGAGCTTGAGGTCGCGCAATGCCACGCTGATCCTCGCCGGCAAAGTCGGTTGGATGTGCCCCGTTGACAGCGGGGCTATTGGCAAACGGCTCGTGAGTCTGCGTCAGTCCACCGTAATTGCCCAGCGGCTTGAGCAACGCATCCAGCGGCTCAGACTCGCTGCCAACGTGATTTCCATTCACACCATCAATAAGTCCATTCGTTGCTCCGAGCTGACCGATGACGTTGAACTCCGACAGAGTGAATCCACCGCGCACGTCGGGGCTTGTGCCACCGCTGTTTCCGGCAACGATCGAATTATCGAGGACCATCGTGGCGCGACTGTGCTTGGCGATACCGCCGGTCGAGTCGCTGGCCGAGTTGTTGGTGATCGTCACATGAGACAGCCGCGCGATTCCGTCGGTCACGTTCAGGGCACCGCCTTGAATTGCCTCGTTACCAGAGAGGGTGACGTTCGTCAGGATGAGCGATCCGCCAGTCATCGCGATTGCACCGCCGGTCATCGCGTTATTTCCAACGAACAAGCTGCGGTCGATCGAGACCGTACCTCCGTTGACTCGTAGGCCTCCGCCACGCGTTGCTGACTGGCCGCCTTCGATCGTCAGGTCGAACAGTTCGACGCTGGCTCCATCAAACACATCGAACACGCGATCGTTGGCACCATGAATTCTCACAGTCGCGCCTTGGCCGAGAATCACGAGGTCGTCACGGATATCGAGGTCACCGGTCGCTGCCGAGTTTTCGTTGTCGCCGTCGATCGTCAATTCATAGATGCCCGGTTGCAGTACGAGCGTGTTGAGTCCCGGAATGCGATTCGCCGTTTGAATTGCCGCGCGAAGCGTACTGCGTCCCAGCACATCTCGACTGAGGCCATCTGCCACGCGTGCATCGGCGGCGTCTTCAAATGAGTCCACTTCGATCTGCCCGGCGTAAGTGATCGCGACCGTGAACTCACCCAAGACGCCTCCGTGAACGCCATTTGGAATCTGCTCACGCACGTCGGTCACCGCGCCATCGTTCAAGAAGATCTGAAACACACCGTTGTCGGTGAGATCGAACCCGCCTGGCGGGGTGACTCGATAGGTGATGCGCGGTTGATTGCCCGTTTGAGTGGTGTCGGAATCGAGCACAAAGTTCGAAACAACCGCGCTGTATTGAATGTCGGGTTGGCCCACGGGTGAAACGACCACGTCGTCGGAACCGATCGATTCAAACAACACACCGGCGTTGTCGCGATAGACAACATCGAATTCATAACGGAGCGTCTCGCTGGTGATCGCCGACGCCTCTACCAGAGTGGCTCGCGGTGCGTACGAGTCGGCGAGCAGCGATTGATGCGCATTCAGTCGTCCATTCGAAGCCACCACACCGGTCAGCGCGGTCGTGACATCGACACCTTCCAAGAGCGCGCGACGCACTTCGCTGGGGGTGGCATCCGGCACGTGCGAGAACAACAACGCCGCCGTCCCCGCGACATGCGGAGCGGCCATGCTTGTGCCATTGCGATAACCGTATTTCCCATCGAGTTCTGTGCTGAGAATGCCAACGCCCGGTGCGGTCAGGTCGATCGACTCGGAACCGAACTGCGTGAAGACCGCGAGGTTGTCTCGCGCGTCGCTCGCGGCGACGGCCACGATGTGTTCGAGGTCGTAAGTCGCCGGGAAGAAGCTGAACTCTTCGTCATCCAGATCAATGCCGCGTCCGGTGCGTCCGATTCCGTTGCCCGCTGCTGCGACGAACAAGACACCTGCAGCTCCATTGGTCTCGATCGCCGTGCGCAGGATCGGATCAAAGTCACTCAGCGAGCCCCAACTGTTGTTGCTCACGCGCACGGGAACTCCGGACTCCGCCATCTCGGTCGAGTAGTTGATCGCTGCAATCGCCTGAGACCGCGAGCCAGTCAGTCCCTGTCCTGGCAACTGATCCAAAAACCGCAACGGCATCAGCAGGCTATTCCAAGTGACTCCTGCCACGCCCAGCCCGTTGTTGCCAACCGCCGCGATGGTGCCACCCACATGAGTACCATGCCCCTGTTGGTCGAATGGGTCGTTGTCGTTGTCGCGGAAGTCCCAACCGATGAGATCGTCGGTGTGACCATTGGCGTCTTCGTCGCTGCTGTTCTCCCACCGCACGTCAGCCAACAGGTCTCCAGCATCGATGTAACCCGTCTGATTGAAGTCGGTCACGAAGCCGGCATTGGCGATGCGATTGAGATCACGAAACGTGATCGTCCCATCGTTGTCCGCATCGACCAGTTGAGAACGCAGCGCGGCGGGCAGTTCACCAGGATTGAGCCACACATTGAGATAGAGATCGGGATGTATGTAATCGAGTCCCGAGTCGATCAACGCGACGACTACGCGGGTACTGCCCGTCGTGATGCCCCAGGCTTCGTCGGCGTCAATGTCTGCATCAGTCAGTCCGCCATTCGCGCCGGCGTTGACGAGTCCCGTCATCTCTTGAGCGACGAATGGGGGGTCATTCGGTAGCAGTTGGCCGAAAACTACTCCATCGCGCGCAATGCTCGTGACGCTTGAGTTCGACCGCAAATGTTCTTCGACGGTTTGCTCCCACGATTCCGTGGCGTCACCTCCACCGCCTAGCTGCTCTGTTTGAAGACAAGCAGTGATCGAGACGAGTCCGAGTGAGCCCAATCCTTCGTGAGCCAGAATCGCGAGCTCTGGTGTGCTCAACAACGCACTAACTTGTTCCAGCGACGTCACTCGCTGAGCGACTGCCGGCGCGATCTGGACGACCCACTGTGAGGCACTGGCTGCAATTTCTGGCTGAGTGGTCGATGTCCAAACGGCAGCCAGACGCGAAGTCCCGGCGTCCAACACCAATCGGGTTTCGAGAGATTCAATTCGCTGATGCTGGCGCCCAGTTCGCACACGACTCGGCCTGTGTGAATTCGCCAGTCGTTTTAGAAACATCGTTCGCCAATCTCGCAGCATGAGACGCCTCGCTGAAGTAGCAACTCAGAAGAAACACCGTATCGAGTCTCGACGCGACATTAAAAATGGCTCTCCGCCATTGGTCTCGCTCACCAAAACGAAGACAGCCGCTCAGACACGCTTCGTTTCCTATGAGCCAAACGAAGTCGAGCCCGAGCGGCTGCTGTCTGAATTCGAATCCCAACAATCCCCAACGAATCTGTTTTGTGGCCTTGGCCTGTTTGGCTTTCTTAGCCCCACTTTCCAGCGGAGGCCCCTCGAAACCTCAGCCGCAACGACCGCTACTGGCTAAACGTAACTCGCCAAGAAGTCGAACGGCAAATTTTTGGGACGGATACTGGGATTAGAACCGAGAACGATTTCAAAAGTTCTGATTTCGATCGTCGACGTAGTGACAGCTTTGACCTGCGCCACACCGGCACACAGGTCGCCCCCCCGTACCGTCGCAACCGCCGACGGCTCTGATTGCGGCATCGCTGGGTTGATCGTGATCGTGACCTTACCGATGCCTACGTTTGTCGAAGACCAGCCAGCACCAGTGGCCATTCCACTAACGGGCACAGATCCCGCGATGTGTTGCACATCTCTGACTGTCATTACCCCATTCCTCCCACCCCGTTTTGTAGTGCGGTCAATGGTCTGTTACGAAATTGAGAGGTCGAGCCAGGGCGATCAAGACCATCCAAACGATGTCGCTAGACCACATCAAGTTGGCACTTTTTCTAGGCGTGCCATTGGAGCCAACTCTTATTTGCTCTTCTTCGCTTTCTTGGCAGCCTTCTTCACGGTGACGCGTGAGTCGTTACAGACCGCGACGAAGGAGAACGCTTTGTCTCGAGCCACCGGGGCAGAAGTCGTGCTGACATAATCAAAGGCTCGAATCACAACCTTGTCGCTACCTGCGAACGTTTGCAGTGTCGTCCAAGTATTCACGTCACCAACGCTGGTTACGACAACTGCGGGGGCCGCAGCCATGTTGCCGGTGAAAGCGATTTCATAGGTTCCCAGTGCGGTCCTGGTGACGGTCCAGTCTCCAGAGCCGGCTCCTGTAGCCGCAATGGTGCCATCAGGGGCGACCGAACCGAACCGAATCTCGGTAGGCACGCCAATGAGGAATTTCCGTTTGCTTTTCTTCGAAGCAGCTTTCTTTTTCGCCATGTTGCGCACCTCTTTGAGTGTTCTGATCCGCGCGGCCCATGTGGCTGGGAGCAACATTGCTCACTTAGCTGAGCTCACAGAGCGCCTCTCAATGATCGAGCGACCGCAGTGAAGCCCGATAACCTTGGACAGCACCATAAGCAGGCCG
>Ga0172376_10003765_pt1 | contig 17724 bp, 12 predicted proteins | sample Lak35m_FD_121114 | JGI IMG/M metagenome (GOLD analysis project Ga0172376, IMG submission 121114) | Freshwater microbial communities from Kabuno Bay, South-Kivu, Congo - kab_092012_35m | ecosystem: Environmental > Aquatic > Freshwater > Lake | place: Democratic Republic of the Congo: South-Kivu... | reverse complement strand
GAATAACCAGATCAGCAGCTTTGGCTTTTGCAAGAGCTCCTGCAAAATTTGATTTTTCCTTTCCTTCAATATCACAACCTTTCACAAAATCAATAATCAACTTCCCGGCAGCTGGATGTTGCTTTAATCCCTGCAATAAACTCACACAATGGCGACCTTCACCGGAGCCGGACCATGCTCCTATGAGATTCTGTTGATCGTCACCCAAGGGACCTACAACAAGTATCCTTTTAACTTTTGAATCGACAGGTAGTACCTTATTGTTTTTAAGTAAAACCACTGATTTTCTGGCAATATCTCTGGATGCTTCCAAATGATCTTTTGCAAGTATAGTAGCTTTCTCTCTTTCTGAATCGGAAAACTTATACGGATTTTCAAACAAACCAAGTTGCTTTTTAAGTATAAGTATTCTTCTGACGCTCTCATTTATTCTTTCCTCGGAAATACGCCCGTCCTGAATTCCTTTTTTTATCAGCTCCTGAAAAGTTGCACCCTGCATATCCATATCCACCCCTGCTTTTACCGCCAGAATACCTGCCTCTGTATCATTTTCTACAACACCATGATTGACCATTTCATTAATTGATGTATAATCTGACACTATAAATCCTTTAAAATTCAGTTCACCGCGTAAAAGATCGGTAAGCAGGTAGGAGTTTCCTGTTGCAGGAACTCCGTCATATTCATTAAAAGAAGTCATTACCGTCAGTGCCCCTGCTTCGAGTGCCGCTTTATAAGGAGGTAAATAAACTTCCCTGAAATACCGTTCACTCATATCGACTGTATTATAATCTCTGCCGGCCATTGGAGCACCATACGCAGCAAAATGCTTGACACACGATACTAATCGATCAGATTTATCAAAACCATCACCCTGAATACCCCTGACTCTGGCACGTGCAATCAAGGATCCAAGGTAAGTATCTTCACCTGCACCTTCCATAACACGTCCCCAGCGTGGCTCCCTTGTGATATCTACCATGGGAGCATATGTCCAGTGCAGTCCTGCAGCAGCTGCCTCCTTGGACATGATATATGCACTTTTTTCTATCGCCTGTAAATCCCAGCTGGCAGATTCACCCAGCGGAATCGGAAACATTGTTTTATATCCATGTATAACATCATACCCAAACAGCAGCGGTATTTTAAGCCTGCCCTCCTCAACAGCTATCTTTTGTAATCTCGTCGTAAATGCTACCGTGTGACTGTTAAAAAGAGCCCCACATCTTCCTGTTTTAATATCATTTTCGTATCCCCCACGAATTGTTGGACCTGTAGATTCCCAATCCGTAGTAAACAGCGTCATCTGACCCAGTTTTTCGTCAAGTGTCATCTGTCCAATTAATTGTTCAATCTGAGCATCTGATGATTCTGATACCTGTGCATCTAAAATACTCCAGGAGCAAATTGTTGCCATAAGGCAAAGGAAAAAGGATGGTTTTAACGTTTTTACCATTTATCTATGCTTTAATTTATCTGTATAAAATTAAATGTTGTTTATTTTTCAGAACCCTTTTATTCATTTGAATTTTTTCATTGCCAGGATTACTTTCCTTCAAGCCAGCCGCCTTTAAATCCTGCTTTCTTCAATCCGGCAACAATGTATAGATTTTTTTTCATCACATTCCACAATAAACCATTTTCGTGATTCTGTATCTGCAACAATATAGGACCCTGATCAATTCCAAGGTAATCAACATCAAACCATCCTTCAGGATGCTTTTCATCTGTATAGGTTAGGTTAAATGCATCCTTAAATCCATATTCCCCAATTAAACGGGTATAATAGGAATTCCACATGTTTTGTAAGCAAGCTTCCGAATATTCGGGAGTAAACGGAAAAGATCCTCCGGCTGCAGTGGGAGCAATAGTCCCATCATCTACGACCTGAATACTTGCGGCACCCCTGGCACGATAATCAAAAAATTGTCTTTCTTTTCCATCTATCACCATTTTATTATTGGCGGGACCATCGCAGGCTGTTAATCCCCAGCAATGGGAATCGTAACCCTTCCAATCCATAGGATTATCTATACAGTATAACCTGTTTGCCAATGTTGCTTTTTTTGAATTTTCAAAATAATCGCTATCTGCATTTTTCATAAATTCATCCTGAATCCCCTTAAAATCTATCCAGATATGACTATACTGGTGCCCAAACAATGGATCAAATTGTACATGACCCATACCATAGAAAGTATCTACAGGATAAGTAGAACACCACTTTGACCATGCATCTGCCGGTATGGGATGTGTTGGTGACCCCATAGCCATTATCAGTAAAATCATGGCTTCATTATATCCTGCCCAATCACTGTCTATAAAGCCTTTTTCAGGATGCCACCCCATACTCATTTTACCATTTGGCTTCATCATCCAGTCCCATTCAACCCGCAAAAACAAATTATCTGCAAGTTTTCTGATATTCCTTTCTGTATCATTATCCAAATCAAAATAAGATTGACAACTCAAAATTCCAGCCATCAGAAGTCCTGTATCTATGGAGGACAATTCAACCTCCTTAAACCTTCTGGCGTCATGCAGATTTAGAAAATGATAATAAAATCCTCTGTAGCCACTAATTCCCGAAGCAGATGCCCCCTGAGGCAGATCTGACAGTACCTGCAGTGTTTTTAACACCCTTTCTGCACCTTCTGCCCTGGAAATATACCTGTTTTCAATGCCGATAATATAACTGCTTAATCCAAAACCGGTAGCCGCTATGCTGGAAAATGTTAAGGATGGATATCTGTCCGGAACCTGCCAGAAAATCGTATCCGGTGTTTCCCAAAAATACCTGAATGTTCTAATTTTTAAGTCTTCTCTCGAGTAGGGAACAACCGGAGATTGCCCCATGACCAATGAAGCAATCAATACAACTACCGAAATTAATGCTATTTTTCTCAAATGATACTTATTAATACGTAAAACCTAAAATGTCCAATCCTCTTTTAATATCATCATTCTTCATGGTATAATTCCAGATTAATCCACTTCTGTGGTTTTCTATCATAATTATAATCGGACCCTGGTCGATGGCTAAAAAGGAATTCGCAAACCATATATGGTGAAGGTTAAAGGCGTCTGTAAAACCATATTCCTTAAATATTTTGTCTCCAAGGACATAGTAAAAATATCGTATTGCCCTCATTGATGGCTCCGGCGTGAATGGTAAAGAGGAAATAGCGGCAGTTGGTGAAATTACACCCCTGTCATTGGTTGGACTATGCGCCGTATATCCATGATTAGTGTCACTGGCAGTTAATCCCCAGCATTGCTCACTATAACCATAATACCCTCCCGGATTTTTAACACAATAGGAATAATTTATAAAGGAATGGTTGAGCAGTTGCAGGTTGTAATCTGCAAACTGATCTTTGAGTTTTCGCGGATCTATACCAAGGAAACTATAATGTGAAAAAAATAAGGGGCCGCCATAATCAGGACCAAGAGGTAGATTCGTACCATAAAATACCCTGCCATTTTTCATGCTCCCATTGCTGGCCCATCCTTTTTCGTAAACTGCTCTGTTAATCGGATATGTAGGTGATGATGCTGCAAGTATATATGTTATTAATGCCTCGTTCCAGCCTCTGATCTGATGATTCATTTCCCATTGATATTTTGGTGACCAGTGCCAGTACAATACATTTTCTGTTCCCTTGGTATGCCAGTTCCATTCCACTGACTCCCAGATTCCTTTGATTGTTTGTCTCAAATCAATTTCCTTTGGTGCCGAAAGATTGAAGTATTCAGAAGCACACAACAATCCGGCAATTAGAAACGATGTTTCCACCAAATCACCGCCGTCATCCTTTTGACTGAATGGAATTGTTTTTCCGGTATTTCCATTTAACCAATGGGGAAATACCCCGTGGAACCTGTCTGCTTTATCATGTAAAAAAGTGGCTATTTTTTCAATCCGCTCCAATCCCTGTTGTCGTGTAATAAACCCTCTTTCTACGGCCACTATTACAGACATTACCCCAAATCCCGTTCCTCCTGTAGTTACGAGGTCTCCTGATGTATTCCTTTCCCTCGCCATGCCTGACACAGGGTGTCCAAAATCCCAGAAATATTTGAATGTTTTTTCCTGAATCAGTGTCAATAAATCATCGTCTTCAATACGCTCAAATTTATCTGATGCCTCAACCTGCGTTGAAAATGATACTTCTATTCTGGAAGAGAGCCTGGATCCTGAAATGGAAGTTAAATTTTGATCTACAACCAGGTCATATTCAGTCAAATATTCAAGTTTTATTTCCGGCTTGATGACAATGTTACTATCATTATTGGTTAATGTAATATTAACCGGTATTTCCTGGGAGTTGCCAAAAATTTTTACGTTTTCTTTTAAGCTTTTTTCATCTGGTATTTCTGAAAAAGAGATCGTTATTTCCGGTTGGATGCTTGTTCCTTTAGCATTACTATTTTGAACACCATCAACAGTATATTTTATAAAGTTAAATTGCTTCAAGGGTTTATCTTCCTTTTGGCAGCTTAGCAATAAGCAAATAGTACAAAGAAAAATTAAATGCATGTGTGACATGTCACTAAAACTTTATATAATGATGTAAATGCCGTTGCTTTGAAACATTAATATACAGGAATTCGACTCAGGGATTATCAAAATCGTCAGAAACTTCTGGCAAAGAGCTTCAGATATTAATGACGTAAATTTATGGCAAATTTTGCTTTTTATTAAAGTTCAATCTGTTTTTGGTAATTCGTATTGCGTATAAATTAAACTGCCCTGGAAAATTGATTATTATAACAAGGGGAGATTGTTGATCTCCCCTTGTATTTAATAAAATCATTATCTGCCAGCCAGTTCTAGTTGGTATAAAGCACTGATTTCTGCATCTGTTAGTGCTTTGTTATAAACTCTTAATTCATCCAGTGATCCGGTCATAGGCTTCTGCCATCCCTCAGCTGTTCCGCCTCCTGGTACATTAACACCCCATGCACCAATTACAGGTCTTGTTGGGCTGTAAAAATTAAGTGGTCCTGTAGTACCTCTTACTTCCCATTCAGGGTTGCTGATTTTTACACCATCAACATAGATCTTAAAGTTGGAATTTGCTCCATCCCATGTCATCACCATGTGATGCCACTTATTCACGCCTTTTGGTACCTGTACTCCACCTTTGCTTGGTTCATTTCTGGAATCCTGCCATGATGGGTTACCATCCTTGTTGGTTACTACCAATCCTTTTACAACCAAAGTATCATTACCCGCTTTTTTCCAGCCGGTTTCAGCTAAAAAGTTGATGTTACCTGCCCACTCATTTGGTCTTGTAAGGGTAAAAAAGCATGATGGATGACTGCCATTGTTGTCATACTTTGCCCAAAGAGAAACAGTTGCATTTGGAAGTGCATTTAATGCAGCAATTGCATTATAGGCTATATAACCATCTGTAAGTTTTACTCCCTTACCTTTTGCACCTGTCTCAAATGTCGCATTTACAGTACTTGCCGGGGTAGCCCCTGACTTTTTCTCCTTTCCGTCACCTTCAAATGTCCAGTGAGCCTGAAGATTAGTTGCTGCTACTTCGTCCGAAGAATTGAATCCACCAATAGGAGGAAGATCATCTTCTTTGTCACAAGATGTCAAGCCAAAACACAAACTGCCTGTAAGTCCTGCTATCAGACAATAGTTAAAAAATTTTGATTTCATGTTAAAACGTTTTAAAAATGAACAATTTAAAAATATGTAATAATAATGAATTAATATCCTGGATTTTGAGTGAGTCTGCCCCCGCTAAGTTCAATCTGAAGTGCAGGAATCGGTAAAAATTCATGTTTTCCGGCCACAAAATTTTTACCTGCAGCCTGCATTACCTGTGCAGCCCTTCCTTGTCTCACCAAATCAAAAAACCGGTCATGCTCCATCGCAAGTTCAAACCTCCTTTCTTGCCAAATGGCTTCAACCAAGGGCAATCCATATTGAGTAACCGGAGAAATACCTGCCCTCGACTGAATTTTTTCGAGATTACTTAACCCAAGCGCCGCATTGCCTTTTAAAACTGCTGCTTCCGCCTGCATTAGCAATATGTCTGCATACCTAAGAATATGGATGTTTTTTTGCTTATTGTCCCTGTTACCAAGAAAAGGTTCAATATTATTGTTTTCACTATGATATGCCTTATAGTTGTAAAAGAAATTTTCGATGGAATCCTTGCTTGGAATTCTGTAGCCGTCAAAAAGAATAGTTCCTTTGTATGTTCCGGATACATCTATTTCAATTACTGTTGATAATCTCCTGGTGTCGTTTGGTTGATAGGCATTGACCAGTTCTCTGGTCGGCGTGCAAAACCCAAATCCCAGATCTCTCCAGCCTCCTTTGCCCCCTACTCTTGGCCCCTGCCAAACACAATAACCTCTGACACCGAAGTCCGTGCTATTGAAGGTTCCTGTTTGAATTTCAAACATGGATTCACTGCTGTTGTTTCCCTCAAATCTCCAGATTTTGGCATAGTTCGGTAAAAGGCTGTATTCACCTGACTGTATAATCTCATTTGTAAGTTCTAATACCTTATCGTAATTTTTGCGATATAGATATACCTTTGCAAGCATGCCCTGGGCTGTACCTTTATGTATCCTACCCTTGGCACCTTTACTTTTTACCGGGGTATTTTGTGCTGCAAAAGTCAAATCATCTGTAATAACCTGATAAATTTCATCAACAGTAGCCCTTGTTTGAAAAGTAACATCTGCATTGGCATCAGCGGCACTTTCAGGAACTCTTAATACTTTAGGTACTCCCCCGTAATATCTGACAAGATTGAAATAATAATATCCTCTTAAAAATCTGACTTCGCCTATCCATCTGTTTTTAGTCTCTTCATCAACCTGAGCTGTTTCCAGCGCCTTTAAAGCCTGATTGCATTTGGCAATAGCCCCATAATGACCATTCCATATAGCCCCTACAAAAATATTGGTAGGTGTATGCAGAAAGTTATCCAGTTCACCAATAATACCAATCTGATCATTAGGGGTGCTGCCTTTATCTGCATCATCAGACATGATATTGGTTGTCGAAATAAATGCAATTCCATGCGTATCCCCACTTCCAAAAGCATCACCGGATATAAGACTGTTATACACTCCTGTAACCAGATTTTCTGCCAGTGAAGGATCAGATGCTGCTGTGGATGCGCCTTGTACCGGCACATTTAAAAATTCTTCACTGCAGGCAGTGAGCATTAAACTTAATGAGGTAAAAAATATTAATTTATGTCGATTCATATCAGCGTCTTTAAAGTTAAAAGGATACATTAACTCCTGCGGCTATCGTTTTATTGGTTGGATAGGCGTTTGTTTCAATTCCTGCCCTGGTTGGCGTATCATCAGGCAATTCTGGTGTGAATCCGGTAAATTTTTTCAGCGTAAGTATATTTTGTGCGGTAACAAATAAACTGGCAGCTGAAATATTTAAATTTTTCAATTGATTTTGGGAAAGATTATAACGCAAAGTGACATTGTTGATTCGGACAAATGACCCTGATTCCACATAATAGGTAGATGCAGGAAGAAATCCACTGTTTGCTGCAGGCTCATCCTGAATACCTGATCCTGGCGTCCAGCGGTTGTAAGCCAGTGAAGATTCTACGTTATCGTAAGCACTCAACCTCAGGGCTTTTTTACCATTATATACAACATTTCCTGTGTTTCCATAGATATCCATGGACAGGTCAAAGGCTTTATAGGTAAATTCTGCATTCAAACCAAAATAGGCCTTTGGCTGATAAGAACCTGCAAACACCCTGTCTTTATCGTCAATTTTACCATCGTCATTTGTGTCCTGATATTTAAAATCCCCTGGAGAAGCATTTGGTTGAATGATTTTACCTCCGGAAGAAACGTGTGCATCTATATCTGCAGCATCCTGGAATACACCCAGTACCTGAAGTACATAAAAGCTGCCCACTGGCTGCCCATTATCTGTTTTCGTTGTATAAATCTGTCCGGCCCCTATTCCTCCGTCCAGAATGGGCTGACCGCCATTCAATCCAATAACATTGTTTCTGTTAAAAGTAGCGTTTCCGCCCAGGCGGTAGGAAAAATCTTCATTGACTCTTGTACGATAATTTAATGATAATTCAAGACCGCGATTCTGTATGGACGCAGCATTTGTCAGAACGACACCATCTTCATCACCAATGACTGCAGGAACTTTAACATTTATCAGCAGATTTCTTGATTTTTTATCATAGAGTCCGATTTCACCAAAAATTTTACCTTCCAGTAGTGCATATTCAACACCAAAATCAAGTTCTTCCGTAGTTTCCCATTTTAAATCAGGATCTTTGATCTGTGTTATAGCGCTACCGGGTGTAGCAATACCCCCTCCAAACGGATAAGCGAGGTTTGGTCTGACTGTTACTGTAAAAGCATCTGAAGGCACCCTGTCATTTCCAACCTGCCCCCATGAAGCCCTTAATTTGAGTGTTTCAAAAAGTCGCTGGTTTTGCATAAATGGTTCTGCGCTTATCAGCCATCCAATGCCGGCTGAAGGAAAATAGCCCCATCTGTTTTGGGGTGCAATTCTGGAACTTCCATCTGCCCTCAGGGTTCCTGTAAACATATATTTATTATCAAAACTATAATTTACCCTTCCCAGATAGGAGTTTCTTGTCCATTTATCTCCGGATCCATCATTTGTTGATGTATTGGCATTTCCGGTAGTAATATACCATAGCTCTTTACTCTCCGGCACATGTAATCGTGAGGCTGAAGACCAGGCGCCCTCAAACGCTTCAGCGGTACTACCTCCGATAACGGTCAGATTATTTTTGCCAAAAGACTTCTGATAGGTAAAAATATTATCCCATACCCATCTGAGGCTACTCTGACTGCCAACATTCAGGGAACTATTAGGATTGCGCTGATTTCCTCCTGCGTTTATGAATGTAGTTTCGTCGTTTTCAAATTTATAATTGTAATTGCGCTGAAAACCATTTATGAGGTCTGTTCCTATATTGGACTTAAATGACAGACCATCCCAAATTTTAACATTCACAAATGCTGATGTCTGAATTCTGTGCTGAACGTTCCTGTTATCATTATTATTCAGGTCAAGTATTGGGTTTCCCACATTCTGATACACCGACGTATTGCCATACCTGCCTTCTACTAATGACGGAATAATGGGTGCTGCCCTATAGGCATTGTTGTATGCTGCACCCAGATTGACGTCTCTGCTGCTGCTATTTGAATATGAGGCTAAAATTCCAGCGTCCATTCGCTTATTTATCCTGTATTCCAGATTATTCCTAAGGTTTAACCTGGAAAATTTGCTGTTCAGTACAATGCCCTCGTCCTCCAAATAACCTACGTTAAGATAATTTGTCATTTTATCCGAACCGGAAGTAATGGATAAATTGTGGTTGTGGGTAACTGCTGTCCGAAGTATTTCATTATACCAGTCAGTATCAAAATCGCCCTCCTGTATCAGGTTGCCGGACGCGGCAGAGGCATAATTTGCATACTCGCGTGCATTTGCCATCTCAACGAGATTTGAAGCCGATCGAAATCCTACAAAGTTATTGTAATTGATTTTTGTTGCCCCGGATTTTCCCTTCTTCGTTGTAATTATAATGACACCATTTGCACCTCTGGCTCCGTAAATTGCTGTTGAAGAGGCATCCTTTAAAACATCCATAGTAACTATTTCAGACGTATTTATGTTGGAAATATCATCTGTCAGCACGCCATCAACCACAAACAGCGCTGTTGTTCCTGCAAGTGCCGTACCAGTACCTCTTATGCGCACACTGGGAGAAGATCCCGGTCTTCCGGCATTTATAATCTGTACTCCCGCTACTTTGCCTTGTATGGCCTGAGTAGCCGTAAGGACAGGTTGTTTGGCAAGTTCTTCTCCCTTTACGCTTACCGTTGAACCTGTTATATCTATCTTCCGCTGTGTTCCATATCCTACAACGACAACCTGTTCCAGTAATACGTCCTGTGGCTCAAGCTGAACATTTAAAAATGTCTCACTTCCTACCAAAACCTCTTTGGTTGAGAAACCAATGTAATTGATTACAACAACATTTTTTTGCCTTACTTCCAATTCAAACAAACCATCAATATCGGATATTGAACCTTTTCCTGAGGTCTTATCCTGTATCGTTGCTCCAATTACAGGTTCTCCGGTTTTAGCATCAGTTACCCTGCCTTTCAATAAAATCTGTTGCGCAGAAATCACCTGAAATACTAAAAGAAAAAAGAAAACCAATATTTGTTTATCTCTCATCATATTAATGGCTTTAATCATTTAATGAATATAAAATTGCAAATCATATCTCCCTAAATAAATTGGGTAAACTCGTGCTTATGCAACTTTTTATCTTTAAATTTTATGTGCAATTATAACTAAATTTCCTCTCCTCTGGGGAAGTAATACTACGCCAAAACTACGCCATTTAGAAGAAAATCATTTAAAATTCTGGCGTATTGTTTTTAAATGTTGGTTTTGTTTTATCTTGAAATTAAAATTATTAAACACTTTTGATTATTTCAAAGCGTCATCAGATAATCTGTAATACTTGCTGTGGAAGAAAGTCCCAGTTTTTTTCTAAGCCTGTATCGTTTATTTTCAAGACCCCTTATACTGATATTAAACAGTGGTGCAATATCCTTTGAGGGAAGATTCATTTTCAGATAAGCCGCCAGTTTTAAATCTGCTGGTGTAAGCGACGGGTGTAGCGTCTTTAATTTTTGGAGAAACGATTCGTGGATTTGATTAAAATTCGATTCGAAAAGGTTTTTGTCATCTTCAACCTGTAAATTATAATTGATTCTTCTAATAATGGTTCTGAAATCATTTTCTGAAATATTGTGATTTTCTGTATTTCTGATGGCTTTGATTTCTTTTTTAATTTCTTCCAGAATTTCATTTTTCTGGATAAGGTGTAAAGCAGTGTTAACAAGGTCTTTGCTCTTTGTCATATTATCCTGTATAAGTCGATCATTTTCCATTTGATACATGCGTTCCCGTAGCAGCCTTGCATTTTCTTCCTCCATTTTAATTCGGGCGGATCTAAGCTTTTTTAAAAAATATCTTCTCAGAATCAGAATCAATATTGCAATAAATATTACATACAGCCATTTTGCCAGGTCAGACAAATACCATGGGGGCAAAACTGTGAAGTTTACAGAGGACACTATTGAATTAACGCCTTTAATCTCCAGCTGATATTTTCCTGCCGGAAGATTGGAAAATTCTATAAATGCCTTATCGGTCGTTTTTTTCCATTGGTGATTTAATGGTTTTAATCTATAGGTACAAGTCTTGTTATTGCTAAAATATGTTTCGTGAAAATATATTCTGAAAGAATGGTCTTTGTATGCAATTTGGATGTTTTTAGGGCTATCCAGAGGTATGCATTGCGTTTCATTGGCAAACAGGATATAATCTGGAATAATTTTGTTTTTGTGGAAAATGTCCGGTGTTTTTAAATCATTTGTCCACGCATATCCCTGGTCCAGACAAAAAATATATTGATTACCCACCTGACTAATGGCGTGGTAATCTCTATTCAATGCATAAGGATATGTCGTTTTTATTTTATTGTCCTGCATTTGAACAACTTTGTCCGTATGGACCACAAACCATTCATCTCGTTTGCCGGATCTGATGAGACAACCCGACGCTATTTCCTGTAAAAACCTATCCGGAACAAATTTGTCTTTTCTGGAATGGTATTTATAGTGGGTATTTCCATCAAATACATAAACTCCGTTTCTAAAAATATTTAAATCAAAATTGGCAAAACTGCCAAGTCCTTTTGAGGCTTGGTAATAATCTTTTTGCATCACTGTTGTCAATTCTGTATCAATTGTTAGTCGGACCACGCCGGTATTTGGACTGGTAACCCAAATGTGGTTTCCCTGCTTTACAAACTTTTTTACCGGTTCATCGTAGCCCCGTATTTTATGAACAAAGGAAATGCCGTTTAAATTTATTTCATAAATACCAAGGCCCGTATAGGTTCCCTGCAAAAGCATCCGCTTATCATTGATGATAACTTCTTCGGCAAACCAGCCTCCGGTAAGTGATGTGTTTTTTTCAACTTTGCCGCCTCGAATTGTCACAGTTCCATCATTGTGGCCACAGAGTATAAACGAACCCATATCTTTGAGATACCATACTTGTCCCTGAGTTCCGCTTAAAAGTTGAAAAGACGTATTTTCTTTTGGGGGAAATTTCTGTCTGTTGAGTTTGATAAAGTATAATCCCTGATTGGTTCCGGCATACAATACAGAATCCTTGATTAATGTGGTATAAAAGGTACCTAAAGTACCCTTTTGATCATAAAATAACTGAACAGAAGAATTAATATTTACCATAGAAATTCCCTTATCAAGGCCAAGCCAGATATTGGACTCCGCATCCTGAACAACTGATAAGACCGTATTATTTTGCAAACCATTGGCAGCATGCAGATGAAATTTCAGTGTTCCGTCGGCATCGAAGGCCAGCAAACCATCTCTAATGGTACCAAGAATGATATAACCCTCTGAGGTTGTTTTCATTTTGTTTATTTGCACTCCGGAAAAATAAGGATTGAGATCTGCCCGCCAGGAGGTCAAATTACCATCATAAAGGCTATAGATACCATGAGAATTGGTTGAAATTAGCAAAGCCATTGGATTATCGGGGTGTGCTTCTATCCCTGTAACTATTTTGCCGGAAAAAAATTCCGATCCCTTTAATGGTTGGCTGATTTTATCCCCACTTATTTCAAAAATTCCATTATCCAGCGTTTGTATGTAAAATTTGTCTTGAACATGCTGAAGAAACATGATATTTCCGGGAAGTTTAATATGGGTAATTCGTTGGCCATCATAGGCCAGCAAAATGGAAAAAGACTGAAAGTAGATGAATTTATCATCCCCGGTAATATGCCAAATTTCTTCTTTGTCAAGAATTCCGACTGGTACTTTATTATTTAAGGAGTAATATGTAAGATCCTGACATCCATCGTTTTCCCAGTATCCTATTTCTCCATATGCGCCGGTAAATATTTTATCCTTCTGACAAAATACAGATCTGATGATTTTATTGGTTTTGAGTTTATGCAATGTCCACAGATTTCCGTTGTACCGGAGTAAACCCTCCGTATTGGCCATATAAACAATGCGGTCTTTATGCTGTGATATTGCCCAGTTTTGAGGATGTGCAAGGTACTCTTTAGGGGTATAATTGATGATTTCCGGCGTATGCTGGGCATTGAGCTGTGCCATAATAAGTATGGCCAGTAAAGTCAGATACCTGCCCGAAAGAATAAAAAACTTGAACCTTTCATAAAACCATAAAGACGCCTTCATGCAGATCAATTTACCGGTTACAAAAATAGGCGGGTAAAGACTAACTTTTTCAGTTGTGTGTAACTTTTTTAGTAATTTTTTTAAACAAATTATAATTTGGTTTATTTAATATTAAAAATATATTATTTTACAAAAACGTGTTAAAAATATATTTTTTGGTATATTTAGTTTATATTTTTTAGTTGCGTAAATTATAATTTTGTCAGTATTTTATTTTGATAATGATGTTTTTGAAAATTTTTTATAATTTTTTTTGTTTTTGAAAAACAATATTTAATTTTGAATGTTATGCCACGTCATTAATATTTTTCATCACATAAAATCAAACAAAAATGATTGACTTAAACATTGTAGCGTTAAAGCCTGACGATCCGGTAGCTTTTACGTTTTTTACTGGTTACATGGCTATGTTTGCCGCATCTGTATTTTTCTTTTTTGAAAGAGGTCGCGTTAGTGACAAATGGAAACTGTCTTTACTGATTTCAGGTTTGATTACTGGTATCGCAGCGGTTCACTATTATTACATGAGAGATTATTTCCAGGCTACAGGAGAAACACCTATCGTACTCCGTTATATTGACTGGACTTTAACAGTTCCGCTCATGTGTCTTGAATTTTATCTGTTGTTGAAGCCAGCAGGCGCTAAAGGTTCTTTTATGTGGAAACTTATCGCTGCTTCTGTGCTGATGCTGGTTGCCGGATATTATGGCGAAGCGTTTACAGACGGATCAACAGGACATTCTGTAACATGGGGAGTTATTTCTACCATCGGATATGTATACATTCTGTATTCTGCATGGTTTGGAGAAGCCAAGCAACTGGCAGCTGGTAGCGGAAACGCATCTGTTCAGGCAGGTATCCAGTCTTTGGCATGGTTTGTACTTGTAGGATGGGCTATCTATCCTATTGGTTACATGTGTATGCCAGGTGGTTGGTTAAGTGGAATGTTTGATCCTTCAGATGTTAACTTATTCTATAACCTGGCTGACGCTATCAACAAAATTGGTTTCGGTCTTGTCGTTTATAGTATAGCTACATCCAACCCAGACAAATAATTCTTTTTAGAATTTAAAAATAAAAGGCACGCTTCTTTAGGGGAGTGTGCTTTTTTTTTGTTCGAAATGTAAAACGTCAATTTTAATCTTTAGCCCTACCTCTGAGCATGGTCTTTTTGTAGTTATAACAGCGATATTTGTCTTTGTATAATATTTTTCCTGCTTGTCTTCGCTGGAAATGCAGTCTTTTGGTATTTTTGTAGATATATGAACCTGTACCATCTGATCATAAAGCCCCTTCTTTTTCTGTTGCCTCCGGAAAAAGCACACCATACAACAATGTTCATGTTTAATGTGCTTTTAAGTGTTCCGGGAATGAAGACCCTGTTCCATAAATTGTTCACCATCCAGCATCCAGCACTTGAAGTCAACTGCTTTGGTTTGCATTTTAAGAACCCGGTTGGTCTTGCGGCTGGTTTTGATAAAGACGGTAAGTACCTTCATTTGTTACCTTACCTGGGATTTGGTTTTGTCGAAATTGGAACAGTAACCCCCCGGCCTCAATCCGGAAACCCAAAACCAAGATTATTCAGATTGCCAGAGGAAAAAGCCCTGATCAACAGACTTGGATTCAATAATGATGGTGCCGATTTCCTGGCTGCAAGATTGAAAACCCTTAAAAATAATTACCCGATCATTGTGGGCGGTAATATTGGAAAAAATAAAGACACCCCAAACGAGCAGGCCATCAATGATTATGTTTATTGCTTCAGAAAACTATTTGACGTAGTTGATTATTTTGTGGTCAATGTATCTTCTCCAAATACTCCGGGATTGCGTGACCTGCAGGATAAAAAACCCCTTACGCAAATTCTGAAAGCCATCATGGTGGAAGCTTCAGCTCAACATATCAAAAAGCCTGTTCTGCTCAAAATCGCACCAGACCTCAGTAAGGGTCAGCTGGATGATATTGTTGATATAGTTAAAACAACCAAAATAGACGGTATCATTGCAACAAATACTACCCTGGACAGAACAATGCTGACATCAGATACCTCACATATTGGTGCCGGAGGATTAAGTGGCCGGCCTGTAACCGGAAAAAGCAATGAAGTTTTACACTATTTATTTGAAAAATCCGAAGGCACCATTCCTTTGATAGGTGTTGGCGGTATTCTTACCGGAGAAGATGCATTACAGAGAATTCAAAGCGGCGCCTCCCTGATTCAGGTATATACCGGTCTGGTATATCAGGGACCATCCCTGGTCAAAAATCTGCTTCAATATCTGATTCATCATAAATAATACTCCATGACTATGCAAAAAGATTTTGAAGACCATTCCAGATCCCTGTGGCTAAAGCAGGCAGCGCAGGATCTAAAGGGAAATTTCAATCCTGAAGACTTTCAGTTGAGATATCCTGAAGTTTCTGTCGATCCTTTTATAACCAATGAATCGGGTAAATTTACTTTTAATCCATTAAAAAAATTCACCAATACGCCTTTTTCAGGCATATATTTAAACATCACCGAAGCTGATTCTGGCAATAAACATATCCTCACAATGCTGGAAAATGGTGCCAACTGCCTGGAATTAAAAATTTGCGGAACGCCAGATCCCGAAGTGCTATTTAAAGATGTTATTATCTCCTACCTGTTTATCATCCTGCATTTTGATCACGGCAGCCGTCATTGCATACCTTCTTTTATCGATTTTTTAAATACCACAGAAGATAGTGGCGGATTGCACACTCTGATACTTGATGATGAAAAGCTTATATTTCCTGAATCTTCTTTTTACATATGCCTGAATTCTGAAGAAAATAAAGCCTTATCTCTTTCCAGGGCACTACAATACGCTGATCAGCATAAACTTACAGATCAGAAAATCAACAGAATTTATTTTTTTACAGCCCTGGGTAAAGAATTTTTACTTGAAATTGCTTTTCTGAGAGCATTGAGGCTTCTCTGGGAAAACTATTGTGCTTTTCATGGGTATGAAGAAGATATTACACCAATAATTATGGGGGTTCCTGACATCAACACCATTCCAAACGAAGAACCCTTGGAATTACTTTCCTTATCAAGTATAACACTATCATCTTTTCTGGGAAATGCGGATGGTTTTGTCTCCAGGAGTAATTCTGATGTTCCGGAACAGTGGAAACACGCTTTCCACATTCAGAATGTTATGATCGAAGAAAGCCATATGCATCAGGTAAATGATCCCATTGCCGGTAGCCACGTCCTGGAAGAACTGACACTTCAAATAGTGGAAGCCGCATGGAAGATGTATTTTATTTCAAAAAGTTAAACCTAAAATTTCATTGGGCTTTAGAAAAAACACCTGGTTTTAAAATAGATCCGGTAAAGAATCAAAAATAAAATACTGCTTAAACGGGGCCTTTAGTGTGGGTTTTTAATCGCTTATTCGTGCAAACCTTGCCTGCATTTGGACCGTCATCAAAGCATAATTTCCTACGTTATCAGATTCTGATATTTGCTGTACAGGTTGTTTATCCATGAAGCCATTTTTCTGTCCTTTTCTGTAATGATGTCTCCGGCATCGTGCGTCTGCAAAACAATATCTACTTTATTGTAAATATTCGTCCAGTATGGATGGTGGTTTTGCTTTTCAGCATACATGGCAATGGCTGTCATAAAGGAAAAAGCCTCTGTAAAATTATTAAATCTGAATGATCCTCTTAATGCATTATCGTGTTCAGCCCAGTTTTCCATGTCAGATATTATCTGTTTAGATTGTCCATCGCAGGTTTCAATCCTGCAAAAACAAAAGTTTTTATTGCTTCTGATGCCTTATGCTTCATTTTTTCTACTGCTTCCCTTTCCTCCTGTTTCCATTTACCCAGTACGAAGGCAACCTGCTGTCCGGGAAAAAAGTCTTTGCCTATACCTGCCCTCAATCTAATATAGGCTGAATGTCCCAGTTTAAGCTCTATATCTTTAAGTCCGTTATGTCCCCCATCGCTTCCTTTGTCCCTTAGGCGAAGTTTCCCCAGATCAAGATGCATATCATCAACTACAATCATGACATGTTCGAGTGGAATATGCAGTTTCTGCATCCAGTAATGAACCGCCTTGCCGCTTAGGTTCATAAAGGTGTTGGGCTTTAGAAAATAAATGGTTCTACCCTTATATTTTGTCTCTGCTATGTGACCAAGCGTTTCCAACCGGAATGCCCCGTCAAGTGTCTTGACCGTAAAATCAACAATATCAAATCCAATATTGTGACGGGTTTGCTCATATTCAGCGCCCGTATTTCCCAGTCCTACTACCAGATACTTCATAACTTGACCAAAAGAAATTTATTAAAGACCAATTGTGGGTTCATTTTTTATTTTTCCAAACAATACGCCGCTTTACAATTTAAAACG
>Ga0172376_10003763_pt1 | contig 17727 bp, 13 predicted proteins | sample Lak35m_FD_121114 | JGI IMG/M metagenome (GOLD analysis project Ga0172376, IMG submission 121114) | Freshwater microbial communities from Kabuno Bay, South-Kivu, Congo - kab_092012_35m | ecosystem: Environmental > Aquatic > Freshwater > Lake | place: Democratic Republic of the Congo: South-Kivu... | reverse complement strand
GGCGGTGCGGCTGCGCCCGTCGCTGGTGGCCACGTGGACGCGCTCGCCCATGCGCGACAGACCACCGCGTACCAGCGCGAGCGCGATCGAGCGCTGCAGCGTCGGGCTCCAGTAGCTCGAGGTCACGTGGCCGGCCATGGGCACCGGGCCGGCGCCTTGCGGCCACTCGCCGTTCACCACCTGCGCGCCCTCGGGCAACACGAAGGCCGGGTCGTCGGGGAGCAGGCCGACGAGCTGCTTGCGGTCGGCCCGCGCGGTGTCGCTGCGCGCCAGCGAGCGCTTGCCCAGGCAGTCCTTGGTCTTGGTCACCATGGCGCCCATCCCCAGGTCGACCGGCGTGACCGAGCCGTCGGTGTCCTGGCCGACGATGATGAAGCCCTTCTCGGCGCGCAGCACGTGCATGGTCTCGGTGCCGTAGGGCGTGATGCCGAACTCGGCGCCCGCGGCGTGGATGGCCTCCCAGACCTGCAGGCCCTGGGCCGAGGGCACGTTGACCTCGTAGCTGCGCTCGCCCGAGAAGCTGATGCGGAAGATGCGCGCCTTCACGCCCGCCACCGTGCCCTCCCGGTAGGACATGAAGGGGAAGGCGGCGTCGTCGAAGTCCACGTCGCTGCACAGCTTCTTCAGCACGGCGCGGCTCTTGGGGCCGACCACCGCCGTCGTGGACCAGTGGTCGGTGACGGTGGTGAGGTAGACCTTCAGGTGCGGCCACTCGGTCTGCAGCCAGCGCTCCAGCCATGACAACACGCGCGCCGCGCCGCCGGTGGTGGTGTGCATCAGGAAGTGGTGCTCGGCCAGGCGCACCGTGACGCCGTCGTCGAAGACCATGCCGTTCTCGTCCAGCATCAGGCCGTAGCGCGCCTTGCCGACCTCGAGCTTGCTCCAGGCGTTGCTGTAGACCCAGTTCAGCAGCGTCGCCGCGTCGGGGCCCTGGATGTCGATCTTGCCCAGCGTGGAGGCGTCCAGCGTGGCCACCGCCTCGCGCGCGGCGCGCACCTCGCGCACCACGGCGGCGTGCAGGTCCTCGCCCGCCTTGGGGAAGTACCAGGGCCGCTTCCACTGGCCCACGTCCTCGAAGGCGGCGCCGTGCGCCACGTGCCAGGGCTGGATGCAGGTGGTGCGCACCGGGTCGAAGGCCGCGCCGAGCTCCACGCCCGCCAGCGCACCGAAGGTGACCGGCGTGTAGTTCGGACGGAAGGTCGTCGTGCCCACCTGGGGGATGGGCTTGCCCAGCGCCTGGGCGACGATGCCCATGCCGTTGATGTTGCCCGTCTTGCCCTGGTCGGTGCCGAAGCCCATCGCCGTGTAGCGCTTGACGTGCTCGATGCTCTCGAAGCCCTCGCGCACGGCCAGCAGCAGGTCGGCCGCGCTGACGTCGTTCTGGAAGTCGACGAACTGCTTGGGCGCGCGGCTGGCCGGCAGCGGGTGCGGCACCAGCCACAGCGGGCGCAGCGCGCCGGCCTGAGCGGGCTCGATCGCGGGCGCCGCGCCGGCGTCACCCTGCAGGCCGCAGGCCCGGGCAGCGGCCGTGCCGGCCGCGGCGCCGCCGGCGGCGGCCTCGGCCAGCGTGCGCGCGCCGGCGCAGGCGCCGGCCGAGCGCTCGGACTGCGCCGGCGCCCCGGGCAGGAAGGTGGCGAGCGCGTCGTTCCACACCGCCTTGCTGCCCGCCTGCGAGTGCAGGTGGATGACGGCACTGTGGCCGCCGCTGGTGGCCAGCAGGTCGCACGGCAGCGTGCGCGCCGCGCCGGTGAGCTGGCCGTCCGCGCCCAGGGCCTGGACCACGGCGCCGCTGACGGCGCGGGAGCCCTGGGCCTCGGTGACGACGTGCCCGGCCAGGATCTCCAGACCGGCGGCGCGCGCGCGCTCGACGCCGCTGCCGTCGGGCTGCGCCCGGGCGTCGACCACCTGCACCGCCGCCCCGGCGCCGTGCAGCGCCAGCGCGGCGTCGTAGGCCCCGTCATGATTGGTGAAGACCAGCGCGCGCTGTCCAGGCAGGACGGCGTAGCGACGGATGTAGGTGGAGACGGCACCGGCCAGCATCACGCCCGGCAGGTCGTTGCGCGCGAAGACCAGCGGGCGCTCGTGCGCGCCGGTGGCCAGCACGACCTGCCGCGCCCGCACGCGCCACAGGCGCTCGCGGTAGGCGGGTTGCCGGCCGTTCGGCAGGTGGTCGGCGCGCTTTTCCACCAGGGTGACGAGGTCATGCTCCTGGTAGCCGAAAGCGGTGGTGCGGCCGAGCACGGTCACGTCGGGCAGCGCGGCCAGCTCACGCGCCGTCAGCTCGGCCCACTTGGCCGCTGGCCAGCCGTCCACCGTGTCGTCGCTCGAGAGCAGCCAGCCGCCGGGCTCGGCCTGCTCGTCGCACAGCATCACGCGCGCACCCGCCCGGGCCGCCGCGCGCGCCGCGGCCAGGCCAGCCACACCCGCGCCCACCACCAGCACGTCGGCGTGCGCGAATTGCTTGTCGTAGCGGTCGGGGTCGGGCACCTCGGGCGAGTGGCCCAGGCCGCTGACGGCGCGGATGCGCTTCTCGAAGAAGTGCCAGGTCGCCTGCGAGGCCATGAAGGTCTTGTAGTAGAAGCCCGCCGGGATCAGGCGCGAGAACCAGTTGTTGACCGCGCCGATGTCGAACTCGACGCTCGGGCTGGCATGGATGCTGCGCGCGACCAGGCCCTCGACCAGCGTGGCCTCGGTCATGCGCACGTTGGGCACGGTGCGCTCGCCCTCGAAGAGCTGCACCAGCGCGTTGGGCTCCTCCACGCCGGCGGCCAGGATGCCGCGCGGGCGGTGGTACTTCCAGCTGCGCGCCACCAGGCCCTGCCCGGCGGCCAGCAGGGCCGAGGCGAGCGTGTCGCCCTCGTAGCCGGTGTAGGCGCGGCCGTTGAAGCTGAAGTTCAGCGGGCGGCTGCGGTCGATGCGGCCGCCCTGCGGCAGGCGGCGGGGTGCGGGTGCGGCGCTCATCGTGCGACTCCGGCGATGGGGGTGGCAGCCGATGGCGCCGGCGTGGCGGCCGCGCCGGCCGAACCGACCGGGCTGGCCCCTGGGGCGCCCAGCCGCGCGAACGCCGCCGGCGGCTCGGCACCGATCTTCCAGGTGCCGTGGAAGCGGTAGCTCACGGTGTCGCGCAGCGCGTTGAACCACTTGCCGCAGCCGCTGGCGTGGCGCCACTGCTCGTGGTGCAGGCCCTTGGGGTTCTTGCGCATGAAGACGTAGTCGCCCCACTGCTCGTCGCTGAGGGACTCGGTGGCCAGGGGCCGGGCGATGCCGCCCTCCCCGCCGTAGGCGAACTCGCTCTCGGCCCGCGGGCCGCACCAGGGACATTCGATGATCAGCATGTCGTCCTGCCTTTCCCCGTTCAGTGCGCCACGGCGGCGGCGCCGTGCTCGTCGATCAGGTGGCCGTTGTAGAAGCGGTCGAGGCTGAAAGCCTCGTTCAGCGCGTGCGGGCGGTCCTGCGCCACGGTGTGCGCCATCACCCAGCCCGAGCCCGGCGTGGCCTTGAAGCCGCCGGTGCCCCAGCCGCAGTTGATGTACAGGCCCTTGACCGGCGTCAGGCTGATGATGGGGCAGGCGTCGGGCGAGACGTCGACGATGCCGCCCCACTGCCGGTTCATGCGCACGCGCGAGAACAGCGGGAAGAGCTCGACGATGGCCTGCAGCGTGCCCTCGATGATGGGGAAGCTGCCGCGCTGGCCGTAACCGGTGTAGTGGTCGATGCCGGCGCCGATGACGAGGTCACCCTTGTCGCTCTGGCTGATGTAGGCGTGGATGGCGTTGCTCATCACCACGGTCGGGAAGATGGGCTTCATGGGCTCGCTCACCAGCGCCTGCAGCGGGTGGCTCTCCAGCGGCAGGCGGAAGCCCGCCAGCGAGGCGAGCACGCTGGAATGCCCGGCCGCGACGATGGCCACCTTCTTCGTCTTGATGAAGCCCCGTGCCGTGTCGAGCCCGACCACCGCCCCGCCCTCGCGCCGGATGCCGGTGACCTCGCAGTTCTGCAGGATGTCCACGCCCAGCGCGTCGGCCGCGCGCGCGAAGCCCCAGGCCACGGCGTCGTGCCGCGCCACGCCGGCGCGGCGCTGGAAGGAAGCACCGAGCACCGGGTAGCGGGTGTTCAGGTTGATGAAGGGCAGCATGGCCTGGATCTGCTGCGGGCTCAGCACCTCGGCGTCCACGCCGTTGAGGCGGTTGGCGGTGACGCGGCGCTCGATGTCGCGCATGTCCTGCAGCGTGTGGCCGAGGTTCATCACCCCGCGCTGGCTGAACATCACGTTGTAGTTGAGGTCCTGGCTCAGGCCCTCCCACAGCTTCATCGACTTCTCGTACAGGTGCGTGGCCTCGTCCCAGAGGTAGTTGCTGCGCACGATGGTGGTGTTGCGCGCGGTGTTGCCGCCGCCCAGCCAGCCGCGCTCGACCACGGCGATGTGGCGCAGGCCGTGCTCCTTGGCGAGGTAGTAGGCGGTGGCCAGGCCGTGGCCGCCGCCACCGACGACGACCGCGTCGTACTCACGCTTGGGCTCGGGCGCGCGCCACTGGCGCTGCCAGCCTTCATGGTAGCTGCCGGCGTTGCGCAGCAGCGACCAGATCGAGAACTTCTGCATCCGTGCCTCCTTCAGCACTCGACGATGTTGACGGCCAGCCCGCCGCGGGCCGTCTCCTTGTACTTGGTCAGCATGTCCGCGCCGGTCTCGCGCATGGTCTTGATGACCTTGTCGAGGCTGACGTGGTGGGTGCCGTCGCCGCGCAGCGCCATGCGCGCGGCATTGATCGCCTTGACCGCGGCGATGGCGTTGCGCTCGATGCACGGGATCTGCACCAGACCGCCCACGGGGTCGCAGGTCAGGCCCAGGTGGTGCTCCATGCCGATCTCGGCCGCGTTCTCCACCTGCTCGGGCGTGCCGCCCATCACGGCGCACAGCGCGCCGGCGGCCATGGAGCAGGCCACGCCCACCTCGCCCTGGCAGCCGACCTCGGCGCCGCTGATGCTGGCGTTCTCTTTGTAGAGGATGCCGATGGCCGCGGCGGTGAGCAGGAAGTCGACCACGCCGCGGTCGTGCGCGCCCGGCACGAAGCGCGCGTAGTAGTGCAGCACCGCCGGCACGATGCCGGCCGCGCCGTTGGTCGGCGCCGTCACCACGCGGCCGCCGGCGGCGTTCTCCTCGTTGACGGCCAGCGCGTAGAGGTTGACCCAGTCGATGACCTGCAGGGGGTCTCTCGGGTCGACGCCGGGCCGCTCCCAAGTCGACCCGACACCCCCTCGGGGGGCGGAAGCGTCACCGACGCTTCCTGGGGGCATCAGGTTCGCCGCCTCGGGGTTGGAGGTGAGATCACGGTACAGCGCGGCAGCTCGCCGCCGCACCTTGAAGCCGCCCGGCAGCACGCCCTCGGTGCGGCAGCCCCGGGCCACGCAGGCCTGCATCACGGCCCAGATCTTCAGCAGGCCGGCGTCGATCTCGGCGTCGCTGCGCCAATGGCGCTCGTTGCGGCGCATCACCTCGGCAATCGTGCAGCCGTGCGCCTGCGTCAGCGCCAGCAGCGCGGCCCCGGAGCGGAAGGGCAGCGGCAGCACGGTGGCGTCGGGCGCGACGACCTTCTGCCGCGCGCCGTTGGCCGCAACCTCGTCGCTGACGACGAAACCGCCGCCCACCGAGTAGTAGGCCCGCGTCGTCAGCTCGGCCCCGGCGGCGTCGAAGGCGCTCAGGCGCATGCCGTTGGCGTGGAAGGGCAGGCTCTGGCGGCGATGGAAGACGAGGTCGCGCGCCTCGTCGAAGGCAATGGTCGGCGCGTCTTCGACCCTGGCAGCACCGCCCGCCGATCCGTGCCCGCGATCGGGACGATGGGCGCGACCGGCGCGATCGGCGCCATGGTCGCCATCGGCACCAAGGGTGCCGCCCAGCACCAGCCGCCGCCCGCCCCGGATGGCCTCCAGCAGCGCCGGCACCGCCTCCACGTCCACCGTGTCAGGCTCGTGCCCGGCCAGCCCGAGCAGCACCGCCTTGTCGCTGCCGTGGCCCTTGCCGGTGGCGCCGAGCGAGCCGAAGAGCTCGCACCTCACGCGCGCGGTGCTCGCCAGCAGCCCGTCTGCGGCCAGTCGCAGCGTGAACATCCGCGCGGCCCGCATCGGGCCCACGGTGTGCGAGCTGCTCGGCCCGATGCCGATCTTGAAGAGGTCGAAAACGGAGACGGCCATGACGGACGCATCATCGGCTGCAAGACCGCCGTCAGCTTGTATTTTCACGACACCGGATAGATGCTTTGCGTCACACGCATCGCAGCGCACCGGCCAGCACACCAGTCCCGGCCCGGCCTGGCGGTGCGGCGACGGTCCGCTTGACCCCACACCGGTGCGGGAAGACGTCGGGCTGCTTCAGTCCTGGCCATGAAGACGCCCCCTGCCCCGCCGTCGCCCGATCGCCGCCGGGCGATTCGCCGGGCCGCCACCGGTACCGCAGCCGCCCTGGCCATCCCCCTGCTGATCACACGCCCGGCACGCGCGGCCACCGTGCTGCCGCCGATGACCGAAGGCCCGTTCTACCCGACGCCCGCCTGGCGCGAGCGCGGCCCCTTCGCCGGCGACTGGGATGCCGATCTCACCCGCGTGCGACGCGCCGGCCTGGAGCGCGTGGCCGAGGGCGAGCACCTGGGTCTGGATCTGCGGGTGCGCGACCGCGCCGGCCGCACGCTGGACGGCGCGACGGTCGAGATCTGGCAGTGCGACACCTGGGGCCGCTACCGCCACCCGCGCGACGGCGCCGCCCCGGGCGACGTCGACGAGGGCTTCCAGGGTTACGGGCAGGCGCGCACCGGTGCCGACGGTGGCGTCGGTTTCCGAACCATCCGCCCCGCACCCTATGCCGGCCGCACCCCGCACATCCACGTCAAGCTGCGGCATCCGAGCGTGGGCGAGATCAGCTCGCAACTCTTCGTCGACGGCGACCCTGGCAACACCGATGACTTCCTCTGGCGCCGCCTGGGCGCCGCCGAGCGCGCAGCACTGGCGATGAAACTGAACCCCGCCCGCGACGGCGGCCTGCGCTGGCGGGTCAGGCACACGCTGGTGATGCCGACCTGACGGGCCCACCCGTCCCCGCACGCAGTCCCTGCGGGGCAGACGGGCGTAGAGTCCGTGCATGGACAGTTGCCCCGCCACACCCCTGCCTGCCCCGCAGTGCCCGCTGTGCGGCGGCCCCAACGGCTGCGCGGCCGTGGCCACCGGCCGCTTCGACGTGCCCTGCTGGTGCAGCGAGCAATCCTTCCCGCCAGCCCTGCTGGCACGGCTGCCGCCGGATGCGCGCGGCAAGGCCTGCATCTGCCGGGCCTGCGCGCAGGCCGGGCTGTCGACGGCAGATCGGTCCGTCGCGGGGTGAGACCGGAGATCGGGCCCTGCCTGCCACGGCGCCCGACCCGTCCGGACGCTCACCGATACACCGGGAAGCGCGCCGTCAACGCCCCCACCCGCGCCTTCACATCGGCCAGGCGCGCCGCGTCCGTCGGGGCGTCCAGCAGGTCGGCGATCAGTTGGCCCACCTGGCGCGATTCGGCCTCGCCGAAGCCGCGCGTGGTCATCGCCGGGCTGCCCAGGCGGATGCCGCTGGTGACCATGGGCTTCTCCGGATCGTTCGGGATCGCGTTCTTGTTCACCGTGATGTGGGCGCTGCCCAGCAGCGCCTCGGCCGCCTTGCCGGTCAGGCCCTTGGGGCGCAGGTCCACCAGCATCACGTGGCTCTCGGTGCGGCCCGAGACGATGCGCAGGCCGCGCTCCACCAGCGTCTCGGCCAGCACGCGCGCGTTCACCAGCACCTGCGCCTGGTAGGTCTTGAACGAGGGCTGCAGCGCCTCGCCGAAGGCTGCCGCCTTGGCGGCGATCACGTGCATCAGCGGCCCGCCCTGGGTGCCGGGGAAGATGGCGCTGTTGATCGCCTTCTCGTGCTCCGGGCGCATCAGGATGATGCCGCCGCGCGGGCCGCGCAGGCTCTTGTGCGTGGTGCTTGTGACGATGTCGGCGTGCGGGATCGGGCTCGGGTAGACCCCCGCGGCGATCAGCCCGGCATAGTGCGCCATGTCCACCATCAGCAGCGCGCCGACCTCGCGCGCGATGCGGCCGAAGCGCTCGAAGTCGATGCGCAGGCTGTAGGCCGAGGCGCCGGCGATGATGAGCTTGGGCCGGGTCTCGCGCGCGGTGCGCTCCATGGCCGCGTAGTCGATCTCCTCGTTCGCGTCCAGGCCGTAGCTGACGGGCTTGAACCACTTGCCGCTCATGTTGAGCGCCATGCCGTGCGACAGGTGCCCGCCTTCGGCGAGGTTCATGCCCATGAAGGTGTCGCCCGGCTTCAGGAAGGCCAGGAAGACCGCCGCGTTCGCCTGCGCCCCCGAGTGCGCCTGCACGTTGGCGGCCCAGCCATGGGCGTCGGCGCCGAACAGGCGCCGCACGCGGTCCAGTGCGAGCTGCTCGACGCGGTCCACGTGCTCGCAGCCGCCGTAGTAGCGCCGGCCCGGGTAGCCCTCGGCGTACTTGTTGGTGAGCTGGCTGCCCTGCGCCGCCATCACGGCGTGCGAGGCGTAGTTCTCGCTGGCGATCAGCTCGATGTGGTCTTCCTGGCGCCGGTTCTCGTCGGCGATGGCGGACCAGAGCTCGGGGTCGGCGGCGGTGAGGCGATGGGGGTCGTTCGGGTTCATGACGTGCGCCTTGGCGTGACGGACGCACCGTGAATTCAGCCGTCCTCGGGTGCATCATCGGGGAATTCATCGCCCCGAGTCCACTCTCTCCTGCGACACGCCTGATGCGAATTGCGTCGCTCCTGATTCCAGCGGACAAGCCGCCGAGAGCACAGTGGGCCAGGCCCATCATGCTCACAGCCTCGGCCAGGCGGCCTTGCGTAGTCGGCTGGCGACGGAGACGGACGGCAGAGGCCGTTCGGGAACCGTCGATGGTTCACCGTCGTGGTGCGAGCTTCAGAGACCCGGAACGCCCGGGCACGTTCGAGGTGCATCGGGGACCCACCACCGCTCGAGCGATTGTCGCTTTCAGGCTCTTTATTGTCGTTTCCACATCACCCTGCGCGCCTGCCCGCGTCGATCATCCGCACCGTCCCATGGACGCCCGACCGACGCCACGCCAGCCGCTGTCGTGACATCGTGCCCGGGTTGCGAGACATGTCCCTGCATTGAGGAATTCATGAGTTCCAGCCCATCGTCAACGACCGAAACGACGCCCTACCTCCAGGTCAGGAAGGCCGGCAAGGATTTCGGCGCCTTCCGTGCGCTGGAGGAGGTCTCGTTCGAGATCAAGCAGGGGGAGTTCATCTGTTTCCTGGGGCCGTCCGGTTGCGGGAAGACCACCTTGCTGCGCTGCATCGCGGGGCTGGAATCGCTGAGTTCAGGTCAGGTCATCCAAGCGGGGGTGGACATCACGGCGTTACCGACGTCTGAACGCGATTTCGGCATCGTCTTCCAGTCGTATGCGCTGTTCCCGAACCTGACCATCGCGCAGAACGTGGCCTTCGGTCTGCTGAGCAGCGGACAGCCCCGAAGCCAGATCGACGCCCGTGTGGCCGAACTCCTCGAACTCGTCGGACTCGTCGGAGAGGATCGCAAGTTCCCCGGACAGTTGTCCGGCGGGCAGCAGCAGCGGGTGGCGCTTGCGCGGGCGCTCGCGCCATCACCCGGACTGCTGCTGCTGGACGAGCCCCTGTCAGCACTGGACGCGAAGGTGCGGTTGCGCCTGCGGCGGGAAATCAAGCGCCTGCAACGACAGGTCGGGGTGACGACGATCATGGTCACGCACGATCAGGAAGAGGCGCTGACCATGGCTGACCGCGTGCTCGTCATGCGCAGTGGAAGGGTCGAGCAGATGGGAACGCCTGACGATATCTATGACAGGCCTGCTTCGCCCTTCGTCGCGGATTTCATCGGAACCACCAACCTGCTGCGCGCCACGGTGATCGCGCCGGGCCTTGCCCGGTCGGGGAGCATCGAAGTGCGTCTGGACGACGCGATCTGGCCCGCTGGATCGAGGATCCTTTGTGCGATCCGGCCCGAGCACATCCATGTGACGGGTGCATCCAGTACCGGGGCCAGTGGCCCGCCCGGCCTGCCCGGCACGATCGCCGAGGTCGAACGCTTGGGCGGTGCCTATCGCCTGCATCTGCGAACGGCCGTCGACCCTGCAGAGATCGCCGTCGACCTTCGCGAGGGCGACCCGGCATTGGCGTTCGTCGCGGGTGGACGTCAGGTCTTCCTGCACCTGCCCGTGCAGAAGATGCGCGTTTTCGGCGCAGCGGCATGAAAAGCGTCTCGAATGTCACTGGTCGACCCGACGCATTGCGTCGCAGTACCGACGACTGGCTGGTGCTGACCCTGCTGGCCGGGTTCGGCGTCTTCTTCCTTTTCACGGTCGTCCTGCCCGTCTGGACGATCCTGTGGCGCAGCCTTCACGACAGCAAGGGCGCGTTCGTCGGGCTCGCGAATTACCACGGGTATTTCGGAAACCCGGCACTGCTGCAATCGTTGGGGAACAGTCTGGTGGTGGCGACGACCACCACCGTCATCGTGGTCGGTCTGGCTTTCGTCTACGCCTATGCACTGACACGGTCCTGCATGCCCGGCCGTCCGTTCTTCAAGGCGATGGCGATGGTCCCCCTGCTCACGCCGGGGCTGCTCAAGGCGATCGCACTGGTCTATTTCTTCGGCAACCGGGGGATCTTCAAGAGTTTTCTGATGGGGCATCCCTTGTACGGTCCGGTGGGCATCGTGATGGCGTCGACGTTGTGGACCTTGCCGCACGCGATCATGATCCTTTCAGCCTCCCTGCTCCTGTCGGATTCGAGGTTGTACGAGGCCGCAAGAAGCTTGAAGGCTGGTCCGGTCAGGACCTTCCTGTCGGTGACCTTGCCGAATGTGCGCTACGGTCTGATGGCCACAGGAATCTTCGTTTTCGTCCGAGTGTTGACCGATTTCGGCATCCCGAAAGTCATCGGTGGCAACTACAACGTCCTGGCCACGGATATCTACAAGGAGGTGGTCGGCCAGCAGAACTTCGAGATGGGCGCCGTGGTCTCGATCGTACTGCTGATCCCGGCCCTTCTCGCCTTCATCCTCGACCGGTATGTGTCGTCACGGCAATCCAGCAGTTTCGGCGCGCGATCGGTGGCTGCGAGTCCGAGGCCGTCAGTCTGGTTCGATCGGGGGATGTGGCTGTACTGCACTCTGATCACCGTCGTCATGCTGGCCGTCATCGCCATGGGGCAGTTCGCAGCCGTGGTGAAGTTCTGGCCCTACAACCTGGAGTTCACGCTGGACCATTACCGATTCGACATGGAAGGCGTCGGCTGGGAGAATTTCAGGAACTCCCTGGTGCTCTCGTTCTGGGTGGCCACCCTGGGAACCATGGCGACTTTCCTGAGCGCCTATCTGGTCGAGAAGCCGCGAACACACGGCGCCATCCGCCAGGTGATCCAGGCCTTGGCACTGCTGCCCATGGCCATACCAGGTCTGGTTCTTGGCCTGGGCTTCCTCCTCGTGGTCAACAAGCCCGGCAGCTTCTTCGATGGTCTGTACGGGACGATCGCCCTGCTGGTCATCGCCACCCTGACCCATTACTACACCGTCACGCATCTGACATCCCTGACCGCGCTCAAGCAGCTGGACAAGGAGTTCGAGTCGGTTGCGTTCTCATTGAAGGTTCCCCTCACGAAATTCTTCTTCAAGGTCACCGTGCCGATGTGTGCACCCGCCTTGGTCGAGATATGGGGCTATCTGTTCCTCAACTCGATGACCAGTGTCTCGACGGTCATCTTCCTGTACGGTGTCCATTCCAGACTGGCCTCTCTGGCGGTGGTGCACATGGACGAGGCGGGCCGCCTCGCATCGGCCGCGGCCATGGCCATGCTGATCGTCTACGCCTGCGTGGTCGTCCGCCTGCTGCAATTGATCATCTCGAAGTTCCTGCTGCGCCGCCTGCAAGCCTGGCGGCTTCCCTCCAACCCCTGAACCATACGAAAGATGAAGACCATGAAACCGATTTTCCAGTGGAAGAACATCCGCCTCGCGGCGGCCTCGGTCGCACTCTCGAGCGCATTTGCCTCGACAGCGGCCGAACTGACCATCTATGCTGGCGCGGAAGCGGACAACATCCGGTATTTCTCCGAGGTTTTCTCGAAAGCGCACCCCAACATCAAGCTCAACTGGGTACGAGACTCCACCGGCATCATCGCCGCACGAGTGCTCGCCGAGAAGGACAATCCACGCGCGGACGTTCTGTTCGCGATGGCGGTCACGAGCATGACCAACTTCGCAGACATGGGATTGTTCCAACCCTACACGCCCAAGGGGATGGACGCGCTCAATCCCTTGTATCTGAACAAGGCCACGCCGGCCAATTGGGTCGGAGTCTACGGATGGGCCAGTACCATGTGCTTCAACACCGTCGAAGCCCGACGTGGAAGCCTGCCCAAACCGGCGAAATGGACCGACCTCGAAAACCCGGTCTACAGGGGCAAGGTCACGATGCCGCACCCCGCATCCTCCGGAACAGGCTACCTGATGGTGGCCGCCTGGATACAGATGTTCGGCGAAGAGAAGGCGTGGGCATTCATGGACAAGCTCCACGCCAATATCGCGAGCTACAGCCATTCGGGATCCAAGCCATGCGAACAGGCGGCTTCGGGTGAGTACGTCATCGGGCTCTCCTTCCCCTTCCGTGCAGCACGCCTGAAGGCCCAAGGGGCGCCCATCGACATCATCATGGCGGAGGAAGGCACAGGCTGGGAGATGCAGACAGCCGCCATCATGAAGGGCACGAAGAATCTGGAAGCCGCGAAGACCTTCATGGATTGGGCCGTCTCCCGCCCCGCCATGGAAGCCTACGCGAGCCGGTACGAGGTGACAGCCCTGCCGGTCACGGTCAAGAAGCCGGACCATTTCCCCGAGGTGGACAGCAAGCTGATCAAGAACGACTTTGCCTGGGCCGCGAAAGAGCAGCCGCGGATCATCGCCGAGTGGCGCCGTCGTTACGACGGCAAGAGCGAACCCCGGCGGTGAGTTCCCATCACGACGCCTTCACTGATGGAGGCCGGTCAGGTCTTCCTGGATCGGGGCTGCACAAGGATGCCCCTGCCATCCATGTCGACTGGATCGTCCAGCCACTGGCCGGCCCGATCGGGATGACTCACTGCCCGGGTCGGCGAGGACTGGATTCCGAAGGCCATGAGTGGAGACGGGACCTCGACGCGGACCTCGATCGCCTGGTGGACTTGGACGCGTCAGCCGTGGTGACCCTGATCGAGGATCACGAGTTCTCCATGCTCGGGGTGCCGGATCTGGCGCGAGCCGCTGAGCGAAGGCTGTCGTGGTTCCACATCCCGATCACCAACATGGCGACGCCGGACGGGCGTGCGGTCGCGGCATGGAACTCGTGCAGTGATTTCCTGCTGGCACGGCTCCGGGCCAACGAGCGCGTCGTCTTCCACTGTGCTGCCGGGTTGGGACGCACCGGCACCATCGTCGCCAAGCTCCTCGTCGATGTCTACGGCCTGCACGGTGCCGAAGCGCTGCGGCGGGTCCGTGAGGCGAGGCCCGGTACAGTCGAGAGTTCTGCCCAGGAGGCTTTCGTCCTCGGCCCAAGGGTCCTGGGACAGGGAATGTCATGACTTGATGACTCATGATCGATGGAGACACCGGGACACATCGCGACGCAGCGTTACGGCCTCCTACTGGTTCCGCAGTTCTCACTGATCGCGTTGGCCTCGGTGGTCGACCCCTTGCGGCTGGCCAATGCCGTGCTGGAGCGCAAAGCCTACGAATGGGTCACGCTCGGACTCTCCGGCGAACCTGTGATGTCGAGCGACGGTATCCGCGTGGTGCCCGATGCCAGCCTGTCCGAGGGCCTGGGTTTCGACACCGTCTTCGTCATCGGTCCCAACCCCATCCCACGGCGCGGCTTCACCGAAATCGCCGCGTGGTTGCGCCGCCAGGCGGCGCGAGGCACCGCCATCGGCGGCGTGGACACCGGCGCCTACTATCTGGCGCAGGCCGGACTGCTGCACGACCACCGCTGCACCATCCACTGGGAGGACCGTGAGCGCCTGCTCGAGCACTTCCCAAGCCTGCAGGTGACACAGCGCCTGTTCGAGGTCGACCGCGACCGCTACACCTGCAGCGGCGGGGTGAGCCCGCTCGACATGATGACCTGGCTGCTCAGCCGCACGCCGGGCAATCGTGAACTGGCCGAACAGGTGTCCCATCTGCTGGTGGCGCAACGGCGCGAGGCCGATGCGCTGCAGAACGTACCGCTGCGGGATCGCCACGCCAATCTGCCCTTGCTCGTGCTCGATGCGTTGGAGTTGATGGAGAGCAATCTGGAAGAGCCGTTGAACGTCGACGAAATCGCGCATTACCTGAAGACATCCCGCCGGACACTCGAGCGACTGTTCGGCAAGCACCTGCGGATCACGCCTTCGCGCAAGTACCTGGAACTCCGGCTGATGCGAGCCCGCCTGGCGGTGCTGCGCAGCCAACGCAGCCTCGACGAGATCGCCCAGTCCTTCGGCTTCGCATCGACCAGCCATTTCATCGGCCGCTACCGGCAGTTGCACGGTCGCACACCCGCTGCCGACCGCGCCGGACGACCGTCGGTCGGACTCGGGTCGGACTGAAGCGGGACCATTCGCCGCGACATCGCCGCGAGCGCCTCGAATCAGGCGCCACGAAGGTGCCCGACGCACCTCGAAAGTGCGAGGTACCGCGGTGACTGTTGGCCCTGCTGGTCGCAAATCTGATGTTTACCGCCGCATTTCAATCGATACCAATTTCGGATGGGCAGATGATCTGACAGCGTTTCCCGAACAACTCAAAGCCGAATGGACTGCCGATGATCGACCAGATGCCCCGCCTGATCCGCCTGCGCAACGGTGAGAAGGTCAAGAACACCTTCCCCGTCGAGGAATACGCCGCCCGCGTGGACAAGGTCCGGCGCCACATGGAGGACCAGCGACTGGACGCTGTGCTCTTCACCTCCTACCACAACATCAACTATTACAGCGACTTCCTCTACTGCTCCTTCGGCCGCTTCTACGGGCTGGCCGTCACGCTGGAGAAGACCACCCTCATCGCCGCCAACATCGACGGCGCCCAGCCCTGGCGCAAGGGCGTGGCCGACGACATGCTGACCTACACCGACTGGCAGCGCGGCAACTACTTCCGCGCCGTGGCGCAGACGCTGGCCGGTGCAAGGCGTGTCGGCGTGGAAATGGATCACCTGCCCGTGGACCGCCTGAAGGCCCTCCAGGAAGCCCTTCCCGGCGCAGAGTTCGCCGATGTCTCTGCCGCCTGCATGCGCATGCGCATGGTCAAGTCGCCGGCCGAGATCGAGTTCATCGCCCACGGCGCCAACGTCTGCGACATCGGCGGCGCGGCGCTCGTGGCCGCGGTCAAGGAAGGCGCGGCCGAGCACGAAGTGGCGCTGGCCTCCACCGACGCGATGGTGCGCGAGATAGGCCGCCGCTTCCCGCACACCGAACTGATGGACACCTGGACCTGGTTCCAGAGCGGCATCAACACCGACGGCGCGCACAACCCCGTGACCACGCGCCGGGTGCAGAAAGGCGACATCCTCAGCCTGAACTGCTTCTCGATGATCTCGGGCTACTACACCGCGCTCGAGCGCACGCTGTTCCTCGACCACGCCAGCGACGCCCACCTGAAGCTCTGGGAGGTCAACGTCCAGGTCCACGACGAGGGCAAGAAGCTGCTCAAGCCCGGCGCCCGCTGCGGCGACATCGCGCGCGAGCTGAACAAGATCTTCGCCGAGCACGATCTGCTGCAGTACCGCACCTTCGGCTACGGCCACTCGTTCGGCGTGCTCAGCCACTATTACGGACGCGAGGCCGGGCTCGAGCTGCGCGAGGACATCGACACCGTGCTGGAGCCGAACATGGTGATCTCGATGGAGCCGATGATCATGCTGCCCGAGGGCCTGCCCGGTGCCGGCGGCTACCGCGAGCACGACATCCTCGTCATCACGCCCGAGGGCAACCGCAACCTGACCGGCTTCCCCTACGGTCCGGCGCACAACATCCTCAAGGCCTGATCCACCGCTGTGTCGCACCGTCGATCGTCCCCATGAGCTCGCCCCTCGTCCAACTTCGCGGCGTGCAGAAAAGCTACGACGGCACGACGCTCGTCGTGCGCCACCTCGACCTGGACATCCATGAGGGCGAGTTCCTGACCATGCTCGGGCCTTCGGGCTCGGGCAAGACCACGACGCTGATGATGCTGGCGGGCTTCGAGACCGCCACGCACGGCGAGATCGTGTTCGACGGCCGGCCCATCCACCGCCTGGCGCCGGAGGCGCGCAACATCGGCATGGTGTTCCAGAGCTACGCGCTGTTCCCGCACATGACGGTGGCCGAGAACGTGGGTTTCCCGCTGTCGGTGCGCAAGGTGGGCCGTGCCGACGCTGCGGCGCGCATCACCCAGGCGCTGGCCATGGTGGGCCTGCAGGGCTACGAGGACCGCCGTCCGGCCCAGCTCTCCGGGGGGCAGCAGCAGCGCGTGGCCGTGGCGCGCGCCCTCGTCTTCGAGCCGCGCCTGGTGCTGATGGACGAGCCGCTGTCGGCGCTGGACAAGCAGTTGCGCGAGCAGATGCAGTACGAGATCAAGGCGCTGCAGCGGCGCCTGGGCGTCACCGTCGTCTACGTCACCCACGACCAGACCGAGGCGTTGACGATGAGCGACCGCGTGGCGGTCTTCAACGCCGGCGTGATCCAGCAGCTCGACACGCCCGAGCGGCTGTACGAGCGGCCGGCCAATGCCTTCGTCGCCGGCTTCATCGGCGAGAACAACCGCCTGGTCGGCACCGTGGTCTCGCGCGACGGCGATCGATGCACGGTGCGGCTCGACGATGGCCGCACCGGCGCCGAGGGCGGCGGCGCGGGCGTGGCGCTGCAGGCGCGGGCCATCGCCTGCGACGGCCCCGGCAGCCGCACCACGCTGTCGCTGCGCCCCGAGCGCGTGCGCCTGAACCCGCCCGAGGGCCTGTGCGACACCGTCGTGCCCGCCGTCGTCAAGGACCTCACCTATCTGGGCGACCACCTGCGGCTGCGGGTGCTCGCCTTCGGCGACCGCGAGCTCGTCACCAAGCTGCCCAACGCGTCCTCCAGGCGCGCGGTGGCGGCGGGCGACTCGATCCACATCGGCTGGCGCGCGGACGATTGCCACGCGCTGGACGTTCCCGCCTGACGGTGCGAAGCCCCGTGCCACGCGCTGCCAGGCCCCCTGGCCCACCGGGAGGTGTTCTCCCGGCGCCGCAACCTGCCCCCTCGAGGAGCATGACATGAGTTCCTGTTCCCACTTCAAGCTGTTGCTGCTGGCGGCTGCCACGGGTCTGTTCGCGGCCCAGGCCAGTGCGCAGCAGATCACCGTCACCTCCTGGGGTGGCGCCTACACCAAGAGCCAGGTCACGGCGATGCACGAGCCCTTCAGCAAGGCCAGCGGCGTCAAGATCCTGAGCGAGGACTACAACGGCGGCCTCGCCGAGATCCGCGCCCAGGTCAAGACCGGCAACGTCAAGTGGGACGTCGTCGACGTCGAGCTCGCCGAGGCCATCCGTGGCTGTGACGAGGGCCTGTTCGAGAAGATCGACGCGAGCAAGCTGCCCAAGGGTGCCGACGGCTCGGATGCGAAGAACGACTTCGTGCCCGGCATGGTCACCGAATGCGCGGTGGCCAACATC
>Ga0172376_10003762_pt1 | contig 17729 bp, 16 predicted proteins | sample Lak35m_FD_121114 | JGI IMG/M metagenome (GOLD analysis project Ga0172376, IMG submission 121114) | Freshwater microbial communities from Kabuno Bay, South-Kivu, Congo - kab_092012_35m | ecosystem: Environmental > Aquatic > Freshwater > Lake | place: Democratic Republic of the Congo: South-Kivu... | reverse complement strand
GTTTGTAATAAAGAAGTTTTTAAGGCCTTAAATACTACCCAAGGAGCAGGAATGCAGCGTTTTATTTGGATTGTAGATGATAATTATGTGGGTACAAGTCAAGATTTAACCTATGATTTTAGTGATCAAACTTCGGAACTTTATGTTGCACATAAAATCAAACTTACCTCATTTGATGAAAATGATTGCTCCAATAACATTGAGAAAATGATCAAAGTTTCATTTCCAAAAGCCATTATTGAGTACTCATTATCAAGCCCAGTTGAAAATAATATCAATGAAAAAGGGGAGTATAAATGTCCTCCTGTCATTAGTAATTATAGAGACATTTCTACTTCAATTGGTAAAATCGATTCTGTTTTTTGGAATTTCGGTATTGGAAAAACTTCAATTTTAACTGATCCAACTACCTTGTATTTGTTTCCTGGTATATATACTACAAAATTGAAAATTAAAGATCAGTACGGTTGTTTTTCAGATACGATCATGCCAAAATTTCTTACAATTCTTGGTCCTAAAGGACAACCAAAATGGGAATGGATGGGAGATGTGTGTTATCAAAAATTTCGTTTTATTGCGGATTCATTGGAAAATGTTTCGAATTTGGAATGGAATATGACGGATGGAACTCGAATCAAAGATAAATTAGTGACTACCCATCGTTTTAAAAATATTCAATCCTATGGACCAACTTTGATTTTAAAAGATTCAGAAGGCTGTAGGGTAACGTATCCAATGGATACGATTATCTTAAAAGATGTTGGTTTGGAAGCCAAGTTCGAAACTTCCTCAACTGATTTAAAACTCGGACAAAATTTACATGTAGTAGACAAATCATTCTCAAAAAACAAAATGGATTTCTGGGAATGGAATTTTGGAGATGGTTTCATTCAATTAAATGAATCAAATAGTTCTGTTGAGCATAGATATAGTGTAGGCGGTATGAAAGATTTTGTATTGACTGTTATGGATCGAGACAGTTGTTACGATCAGTTTTTTACAAGAATTAAAGTTGAAGACGATTACGATGTTCCCAATGTGATAACACCGAATTTTGATGGTAAAAACGATTTGTTAGTAATGTTTGATAAAATCTATGCGCGCTATGATATTCAAGTTTATAACCGTTGGGGAAATGTAATTGTTGATAAAAAAAATCAGACCGATGTACTATTGTGGGATGGAACGGATGGAGACGAAATTATTTGTGAAGAAGGAGTCTATTTCTATGTTCTTAGAGGAATTCTCCAAAATGGAAGCTCACTAGATAAAAAAGGATTTGTCACCCTAATGAAGGATTGATGATTAAAATTTTCTGATTTTAATTTTTCAAAATCGATTAAAAAACACTTAAGGCCATTGCCATCATCCCATATTTCAGAGCATTTTCATCGATATCAAACTGAGGATGATGTACGCCATAAATAATACCTTTTTCTTTATTGGCAACACCCAATCTAAAAAAACAAACAGGCGCCTTTTGAGAATAAAAGGAGAAGTCCTCAGAAGTCAAGCGTATTGGTAAATCTACAATGTCTTTATTGTTAAATAACTTTAAAGATTTGTTTTTCAGTTCTTTTGTGAGTGATTCATCATTGATTAAGCAAGGATAACCTTTCCTAATTTCCAATTCTACCGTTCCGCCAAATGTAGCTACAATAGAATTTATCTGTTCCTCGATGAGTTCCAAAGCTTTTGCCCTCCAAGTTTCATCCATAGTTCTAAATGTTCCCTTGAGTTTAGCTTTTGACGGGATGATATTGGTAGCTCCTAAGGCTTCAAAATGGCCAAATGTTAATACACAGGGAGTTTTAGGATCACAAGATCTACTCACTATTTGTTGTAGTGATGTTACCAATGTCGCTCCAATGACTATTGGATCGATGCATTGGTGAGGCGTTGCACCATGACCGCCTTTTCCGTTGATCGTTAGATGTATCTCATCACAAGAAGCCATGTACAATCCTTCTTTAAATCCAATTTTTCCTACTTCAAGTTCTGGAAAAACGTGCAATGCATACAATTTGCTTACATGGGGTTGTTCTAAAACTCCTTCTTCGATTAAAATACTCGCTCCTCCAGGATTTTGTTCTTCGCCAGGTTGAAAGATTAGTTTAATAGGAAAGGGTAATTCATTTCTTATTGCTAATAATAATTCAGCAACTCCAAGCAAAATACTGGTATGCACGTCGTGTCCACATGCATGCATGATTCCATCTTTCTTTGATTTATATGGACGATCATTTTGTTCATGTATAGGAAGTGCATCTAAATCAGCACGTAATCCAATAAAGTTGTCATTTAAAGTATGTTTTTCTCCAAGAATTAATGCTGTAACTCCAGTTTTTCCGACACGTTGAATATTTGAAACACCAATTTCTTTCAGTTTATTTTCGACAAAAGTCGCTGTCTGTTCCTCTTGATAGGAGAGTTCAGGATATTGATGTAAATGTTCACGGTAACCTTTGACTTTTTCAAAAAGTTCTTCTGATTTTTTTTGAATGAAATGAAGTAAGTGATCAGTCATTATTTTAACGAATTGTAACCTTTAAAAATCATCATGATTGCCACGTACAACATGAAAATCCCAAAAGTCAATTTAACAATACCTGGATGTAATTTCAATGAGAATTTTGATCCGAAGTAACCTCCAATAATAAACGCTAATGCGATGATTCCGCCATACCACCAATTGATGTGTCCAGCTTTGTAGTAATTCATTACTGCCAGTATTCCTATCGGAGGTAGCATCAATAGTAAACTTGTGCCTTGTGCCGTATGTTGTGGAATTCCTAAAAAATAAACTAAAGCAGGAACTATTACGATACCGCCACCAACACCTATGAAACCACTAATCATTCCTGCTAAAATTCCAATGATTACAAGTAAAAGAATAGTTTGAGGTGTCATAGTTTTAAATTGCATGGTTAAATATAAATCAATTAATTGAAAAATTCAATGGTATTATTCCACTAATAAATTACATCCTCTTATGTCCGAATTGTCAAACCTACCCATTAATTGAAGTTTGGAGTCAATAATTTTCCCTAAATCTTGGGTAGCAATGAATGAACACGAATTAAGGTTAGCCAGATCGATAATGTTTATTCCACCTGTTTTTCCTTCTAAAGCATACGCAAAAGGATCATTTGTTTCTCTTATTAAGACCTTCATCCATTTGGGTGGTGTAAAAAGTCCTTCTGAATCACTATAAGCTTGAGATAACAATTCAGTCATTCCATATTCTGATGAAATGTACGCTACATTCAACTTTGATTTCAAAATTTGGTGTAATTCTTCTTTTGTTAATTCTTTTCTTCTACCTTTCATACCACCAGTTTCAATGATATGCGCTTCCGAAAGGTCAGGTTGGTACTCTGCTAAATCAAGTAATGCATAACTTACTCCAAATAAGATGATTTTTTTTCTAGTTGATTTTGCTTGGTTGTAAATGTCGATGATTTTTACAGGATCATTTAGATAAAATCCTGATAACGGATGATTAGTTTGACGAATTAACGCCTCCACCATATAAACTAAACTTGATTCTCCTTGTTCGATGTAATTTGGAAGTAATGCTAAAATTATTTGATCTTCTGGTGCGCCAACTTGCGCTCGATAAGTTTTTACAAATGAAGATTCGTACAGTTTTGGTTCCTCTACATAATGGGTGCTTCTTACTCCAACTGTCCCACTACTTTTAAAAATAATTGGTGCTTGATTGGTGTAACATCTTACTTGGTGACTTTTGAAAAATGAAATCGGTAAAAAAGGAATTTCTTGAATTTTTGTCGGGGTAGGTTGATTCAATCGTTGAACAAATTCTCGATAGACTGGATTATTTTTTGATTGAAATCGGAATATTTCCAATGCAAGTTGTGAAAATTCTTCGTCGTTTGAAATTTGAAAGACATTCTGATCCATTCTATCCATTGTTCAAAGATAAGTAACATTTTATTTCTTTGAAATGGTTGTTGTTTCTATAATGACGAAACTTTTAATTTGGCTTGCTAGTAACACTAAATTACTTTGGAAGCTTATTTGATTTTTTCGTAAATCCAAATTATTGGCAGTAAAAGACTTGCGTTATAAAATAGGTCTTCTATCGGAATCGTAATTATACGGATTCCTACGATATGATTTTCAGAATACCAAACAATTGGATTTTCTGTTATCGCTCCAGTTAAAACCCCATTTACAATTAAGAAAGGTATCAAAGCAATGGTAAATGTTAGACTAAAATACGGAAACCATTTTTTTTTCTTTAATAGACCTGTATAAGCGACAAGTAGACAACTGATTGCACACGCACTTATCGTGTACCAATTTCCAATTCCTGTTAAAATTAAAGTTGCACCAAGAGCGATGAATAGATAGGAAAAATAAGTTGAATAAACAGAAAGATTTAATTTAGGAAAATAGCCAATTAAAACTTCATAAATAAAAACACAAGAATAGGGGACTAGAAAAAAAAATAAAACTTCTTCAACTGGAAGATTATAGAGGTATATTTTGGCGATGTGTTCGTCAGTAAATCCCCAAATTTGATTGTCTGTAAAGTAAGCGTCCCAAAGAAGAAAGAAAGATGATACAGGTAATATCGCTGTAAATAATGGACGGAATCTAGTGTAGAAGTGTATTTTTTTGTCAAAACTTAAAGCAAAAGGACCTGCTATGGTACATAACAATACCCATCCGTAAGTACTCATGAATTTTTATATTTTCGTTCAAAAGTTTGTTTTGCTTCTAAGTAGTATTTTTTTGGAACTAATAACATTCCAAAACATTCGCCATGTTCCTTACCAATATGTTTGTGGTGCACTTTATGCGCTTTCCTGATGGCCATGAAATATGGATGATCAATATCTCTTAACCATTTGAATCTTCTGTGTATGTACACATCGTGAATCATGAAATAAGTAAATCCATAAAGTGCTATTCCATAGCCAACCCATACTGGGACGTAGTTATCAGACATCATTCCGAGCATAATACACAACCAGGAAGGAATTGCATAAATTAAAAAGAAAACATCATTTCGTTCAAAAAAATGCGGTTTCACATCGTGATGATCCTCATGAAAATACCACATTGCTCCATGCATTAAAAATTTATGAGTTGCCCAAGCCATGAATTCCATTCCGCCAAAACTGATAAATAATACAATAGGACCCCACCAATACATATGATATAAATTAAGATGTTAAAGATAGATTAGCTGAATTGAAAAGAATACAACTAAAACAATATAAATACAATTATACACGGTATTTTGTTCCGTAAGACGAATTTTTCGGTAAATAAAGTGAATGATCAATGAAATAAAGAACCAACAAACATAATTAAAAACAGGTATCTGATTTTTAAACCATGACCAATAATCTGATTTTATGGCTACTGGTTCAATTAAAATGTCTAATCCAACCATAAATATTGCTGCTAAAACTGGAGTGAAAATTCTGTGATTTAGAAATTTTAAAGAGATACTGTGGGTTACTAAAATTAAGACCACCCAATTTATTCCAATAATCAATGGAATTCCTGAAAGTTTGAAACCTAAATTTTTACCATAAGAGTAAATTCCAAATAGAAAATGGGTATGAACACCTACCCATTCAACACTATAACCGATCAAAAACACAAAAAGAACGAAAAGATAGAAGCGAGGATTTTTTAAGCCTGGAGCAATTAAAACAACTAAGAATGAAAGTAATAAATTATAAGAACTTAAACTCAAAAAATAAGATTTCGCTGACGGGATTGCTAAACCTATGCTTCCTACCAAATGAAATAAAATTATAATTCCAATTAAAATATTGTTTTTATGACGATTAATCCATTTCATAAAAGAAATAGGCTTTATTAGCAAGTTAGTTTAATGTTAGTATAAAAAATGATGGTATGGGTACCTTACTTTGAATACTTCTTTAACAGCCTCGTAAACTGTTCCTTTTAGTTCTTCAATGTTTTCTTTGTTCTCGGCTGAAATAAAAACACAATTTTTATTGTTCATTTTTGACATCCAAGTTCTCTGTAATTCTTCCAACGAAATATTTTCTTTGGTTATTGGTGATAAATCATCCTCATCTTTTGGTATGTGATTATATGCATCAATTTTATTGAAAACTAATATTGTCGGTTTTTCTGTCGTATCAATTTCTGCAATTGTTTCATTGACTACTTTAAAGTGATCTTCAAAACTAGGGTGAGAAATATCCAATACATGAACTAAAATATCGGCTTCTCTTACTTCATCTAATGTTGATTTGAAAGATTCAATCAATTGATGAGGTAATTTGCGTATGAATCCAACTGTATCTGTTAAAAGAAAAGGTAGGTTTTCAATGACCACTTTTCTTACTGTGGTATCTAGTGTTGCAAATAATTTGTTTTCAGCAAACACATCTGATTTACTCAGTAAATTCATGATGGTACTTTTACCTACATTGGTATACCCGACTAAGGCAACTCGAACTATTTGACCTCTGTTTCCTCTTTGAGTAGCCATTTGTTTGTCTATCTCTTTGAGTTTTTCTTTCATCAATGCAATACGCATTTGAATCACCCTTCTGTCACTTTCAATTTGTGACTCACCAGGACCTCTTAATCCAATCCCACCTTTTTGACGTTCTAAGTGAGTCCACATACGTGTAAGTCGCGGTAACATGTATTGCAATTGAGCTAACTCAACTTGTGTTTTTGCATGGGATGTACGCGCTCTACTTGCGAAAATATCTAGAATTAAAATGTTTCTATCCAGTATTTTACATTCTAATTCCCGTTCAATGTTTCGTAATTGAGATGGAGAGAGCTCGTCATCAAAAATGACCATTTCTATTCCATTACGTTGTATAAAATCTTTGATTTCTGCTAACTTTCCGGTACCAACAAAAGTTTTCGGGTTTGCTATTGGCAGTTTTTGAAGAAAACGTTTTTGTGTAATTGCACCCGCTGTAAGTGCTAAAAATTCAAGTTCATCCAAATATTCTTCTGCTGTTGTTTCGGTTACTTGTTGTGTAATTACACCAACCAACACACATGTTTCTTCAACTGCATCAACAGTTATATGTCCTTCGCTCATTTTTTTCTTAGTGTTTGCACATAGGATACCAAAGAATCTATTTCTGCAGGGTTTGTAATGATTTCTTTATAAGGCATCATTCCTTTTTCATTACCATTTAAGATTGTTGATTTAATCTTTTTTGGGTTAATGGTGCTCAAAGATAAATCTGCTGCTCCAGAAATCCCTTTTTTTCCGTCAGCTCCATGACAAGCTTCACAATGAAGCGTGTAGAGCGCTTTAGAAGAAATATTCGATTCGTTGGTTGTGTCAGAATAATTATCAGTAGAAGGAGATGAACAAGAAACTACTAAAGCTGTTAAAATTAGAACATAACCTATCTTTATGCCTAAAACCATGCTCCTCCTAAGTTTGCTCTAAATGGCCAAGGAATTCCAGCTAGAAGTAAAACTAACCCAATGATAAACCATTTTACAATGTAACCATGTTTCTCTGATGGAATTTCAGATTTTTCAGATTTTTTCCTACCGATTGTAATAATTACGACTGCAGCAACCATCATTAGTACGTGCTCCATTCCATAAAATCTTGAAGCTGCAACTTTCATCCATCCTGAATTAAAAGTTACTTTACCACTCATAAAGTAAAGTACAAAACCAATCAATAACTGTGTGTGAAAAGCAATCATTGTGAAAAGATTAATTAATCGATCTCTCTTTACAAAAACCATTGCATTTTTTCCTTTTACAGCGTTAATGATTGCGTAGATGATTAAAAATAAGGCAATCCATCTTAAACCTGAGTGTGCGTGTATTAATGCGTTCATAAAAATTTTTAATGATAACGTTTAAAAGTAAATCTTTGTTTTTATTAATTTGAAGATGTAGAATCCAAATTTTCAATGTCTTCATCCAATCCTTTTTCCATTTCTGCTTCTAAAGCAGCATCTTCAGCTGAAAGTTCATCCGTGACAATTTCTTTTGAAGTTGATTTTGCTTCATCTTTTTTTTCAGAACAGCTATTAAGAAAGAATAGGGAACCAACAAAGAGTGTAATTGCTAACTTTTTCATAGGGAATTCATTTTTGAAAGTAAAAATACATAAAAAAATATGTTAAATTACTTTTGGAGGGAGTTTTGTTAAATGTTTATCTGTTAATTTTACACGACTAATTTTTAATATATTTTATTATGGCTTTTGAATTACCAACGTTAAAGTATGCTTACGATGCATTAGAACCACATATTGATGCAAGAACTATGGAAATCCATCATTCTAAACATCATCAAGCGTATATTACTAACTTGAATGCTGCTATTGCAGGAACTGAACTTGAAGGGAAATCGATAGAAGAGATTCTAAAAGTTTGTAAAGATAAACCAGCTGTTCGAAATAATGGTGGTGGGTTTTGGAATCATAATTTATTTTGGGAAGTAATGGCTCCAAATGCAGGGGGTGTTCCAACAGGAGAGTTAGCAAATGCAATTGATGAAGCGTTTGGTTCTTTTGATGCTTTCAAAGAAGAGTTTGCAAAAGCAGGTGCGACTAGATTTGGTTCTGGTTGGGCTTGGTTATGTGTTGAGAATGGAAAGTTAGTTGTTTGCTCTACTGCAAATCAAGATAATCCGCTGATGGGGGAAGGTTGCAATGGAACTGCTATTTTAGCAATGGATGTGTGGGAGCATGCCTACTATTTAAATTATCAAAACAGACGTCCTGATTATATTCAAGCGTTTTTCAATGTGATTAATTGGGAGGTTGTATCTGAAAAATATTTGGCAGCAAAATAATTGATCCAATTTTAATAAGTTGGATGTGAATTAGATTTATCTATGGGTAAATTCTAAAACATGATTTCGAATTATATCGTTTAGGGTAAACAGTTTGTTTACCCTAATTTTTTGAATATAAATTTAGTTTGAATAAACCTTTATTTTTTTGTTTAATTTGAATTCAATTTGGTTTATCTTCTTTATTCACGTACCTTTGCAACTTAATTTAAATACTTTATATGACCTTTAGTGAATTAGGGTTAAGGGAGGAGGTACTTCAGTCGATTACAGATTTGGGGTTTGATGTACCAACACCTATCCAACAGGAAGCGATTCCGCACTTATTGAAAAGTGAAAGCGACTTTGTTGGTTTGGCTCAAACAGGAACGGGAAAAACGGCAGCGTTCGGCTTGCCATTAGTGAACAACATTCAATCAGATTATGATCTTACGCAAGGATTAATTATTTGTCCTACGAGAGAATTGTGTTTACAGATTACAAAAGACTTAGAAAATTACGCTAAGCATGACAGAAAAACAGCAATTGTTGCTGTGTATGGTGGTACTGACATTCGTCGTCAAATGACTCAAATCAAACAAGGTGCTACTATAGTGGTTGCAACACCTGGTCGTTTGGTAGATTTAATTGATCGTCGTGCAATTCGTTTGCAAGATGTTCAATATGTCGTATTAGATGAGGCGGATGAAATGTTGAATATGGGTTTCAAAGAAGACATTGATACGATATTACGACAAACTCCAGAAGAAAAGAATGTTTGGTTATTCTCTGCAACTATGCCAAGAGAAGTAGCTGAGATTTCTAAAAATTACATGACGAATCCGTTGGAGGTTTCGATTGGACATAAGAATCAAGGAAACGTAAACATTGAACACATCTATTATGCAGTTAAGGAGAGAGACAGATATGCTGCTTTGAAACGTTTGATAGATGCAAATCCAGATATTTTCGGTTTGGTTTTTTGTCGTACGAGACATGAAACTCAGTCGGTTGCTGAGAAATTAGGGAAAGATGGTTACAATGCAGAACCACTTCACGGAGATCTTTCTCAAGCACAACGTGACAATGTAATGAAACGTTTTAGAGAGCGAACGCTTCAGTTATTAGTGGCTACCGATGTTGCAGCAAGAGGAATTGATGTTGATAATATTACGCATGTAATTAATTATCAGTTGCCTGACGATATTGAAAATTACACACACAGAAGTGGTCGTACAGCTAGAGCAGGAAGAAAAGGGGAGTCTTTAGTATTGATAAATACGAAAGAAATGTACAAAATTCGTTCAATTGAAAAACAAATCAGAACTGATTTTACAAAAGGTACAATTCCATCTGCGCAAGAAATCTGTGGATTACAATTAACAAGTCTTATTTCTAAGGTGAAAGATACCGAAGTAAAAGAAAAGGATATAGAGAAGTTTTTACCATCTATTTTAGCTGATTTTGAATCACTTTCTAAAGAAGAGGTAATCAAAAAGTTTATTTCTGTTGAGTTTAATCGATTCATCGATTACTACGGAAATGCTCCTGAATTGACTGTGGAAGGAAGTAGAGAGAGAGACCGAGATAGTAGTAGAGGGGAACGAGGGGATCGTCGTGATAGAGATCGTGGAAGAGGTGAAAGAACCGATGACAGTTCAAAAACACGTTTCTTTGTAAGCATTGGTAAACGAGACGGTTTAAATCCGGGTGGATTATTGAGGTTAATTTGTGATGAAGCGAGTTTAACGTCTTCAAATATTGGTAGAATTGAAATATTGCCTTCCTTTAGTTTCTTTGAAGCTGATAACAGTCATGCCGATAAGATTCTTAACATGGTTAATGGATCAAATTATGAAGGAACGAAAGTAAATATTGAAGTAACAAAGAAAAGAGCAGAACCAAGAAGAGAGGGAGGAAACAGTAGGGGAGGTTACGGTGGTGATCGCTCTTTTGGTGGAGACCGAAAATTCGGAGGTCCTAGATCAGGTGGTGATAGAAGAAGTTCATTTGGTTCTGATAGATCAGGAAGCGGAGAAAGAGGATCTCGCTCTGGTAGAGGTGGTTCTGGATATTCAAGTTCATATAATAAAAATAATTAATCAATCAGTTTTCATTCATGGAAATTAGAAATATTGCAATTATTGCACACGTTGACCACGGTAAGACTACTTTGGTGGATAAAATGATAGAAGCGGGAAATGTTGTAAATGAAAGAGATCGTCCAACTGGTGATTTAATCATGGATAACAATGATTTGGAACGCGAAAGAGGGATTACGATCGTGTCTAAAAATGTTTCGGTTTTGTACAATGGTACCAAAATCAATATTATTGACACTCCCGGTCACGCCGATTTTGGAGGTGAGGTTGAACGAGTATTGAACATGGCAGATGGTGTATGTTTGTTAGTTGATGCATTTGAAGGACCAATGCCACAAACACGTTTCGTTTTGGGTAAAGCACTTTCGTTAGGTTTAAAACCTTTATTGGTTATAAATAAGGTAGATAAGGATAATTGTACACCAGATGAAGTACATGAGAAAGTATTTGATCTGATGTTTGAATTAGATGCAAACGACGAGCAGTTAGAATTTGAAACGATTTATGGTTCTGCAAAAAATGGTTGGATGTCAACAGACTGGAAGTCACCAACGACAAATATTACTCCATTATTGGATAAGATTTTAGCGTATTTTCCACCTCGAAAAGTTGAAGAAGGAAACACTCAAATGTTGATTACCTCATTAGATTTCTCTTCTTATGTTGGAAGGATTGCTATAGGTTGCTTGAAAAGGGGTGTTATTTCTGAAAATCAAAATGTCATCATTTCAAAAGCTGATGGTGAACTTCAAAAACATAAGATTAAAGAAGTTTTTGTATTCGAAGGTTTAGAACGTGAAAGAGTAACTTCTGTTCAAGCAGGTGATATTTGTGCGATTACTGGTATTGAAGGGTTTGAAATCGGTGATTGTATTTGTGATTTTGAAAATCCTGAACCACTCGAGAGAATCGCCATTGACGAACCTACGATGAGTATGATGTTCAGTATCAATGATTCTCCATTTTTTGGTAAAGAAGGAAAATTTGTAACATCACGTCATATTCAAGAACGTTTACAAAAAGAATTAGAGAAAAATCTAGCACTTCGTGTCAAGGATACAGATAAAGCTGATAAGTGGATGGTTTTTGGTCGCGGTGTATTGCATTTATCTGTATTGATTGAAACAATGCGTCGTGAGGGGTATGAGTTACAAGTTGGTCAGCCACAAGTAATCATCCGTGAAATCGATGGAGCTAAATGTGAACCTATTGAAGAATTAACGATCGATTTACCTGAAGAGTTTAGTGGAACTGCTGTTGAAGCAGTGACTAAGCGTAAAGGTGAAATGAAAAATATGGTCCCAAAAGGTGAGCGTATGACCATCACTTTTGAAATTCCATCAAGAGGTATCATTGGATTGAGAAACTACATGTTGACTCAAACTGCGGGTGAAGCAATTATGAATCATAGATTTTTAAATTATCAACCATATAAAGGAGAAATTCCTGGAAGACAAAATGGTTCTTTAATTTCTATGGAACAAGGTACATCGATTCCTTTTTCTTTGAATAACTTACAAGAAAGAGGTAAGTTCTTTATACACCCTAATGAGAGTGTGTACGAAGGTCAAGTAATTGGCGAGAACTCAAGAAATGGAGATATGATTGTGAATGTGACTAAAACTAAAAAAATGTCTAACATGCGTTCTTCTGGAGCGGATGAAAAAGTAAGACTTGCTCCACCAAGAGTGTTTAGTTTAGAAGAATGTTTAGAATATATTCAATCAGATGAATACGTAGAGGTGACTCCACAAAATTTAAGAATACGTAAAATTTTATTAAAAGAAACAGATCGTAAGAGATCAGGTAAATAATAAAATTAGTTTTTTCTATTCAATAAAAAAGGGCTTTCAATTGAAAGCCCTTTTTTATTGAATTATTAATTAAGACAGATAGCAATAATTTTCGGGACTTATGTTGTAAATGTGGATGCTAAATTTTGATTCAACGATGAGTTAGGGGTTTTGCAACGGTCTTGTATTGTTTACAGTAGTTTAATTAATTAATCAAGAATGCATCTCACGGATAAGGCACATTTTTTTGACTTAGAAACTTGTGATATTCTCTTAGATCCTACATGAAGCGTGTAAGCAATAGCCTGTTCGGGGTCTTCTTGGTCAGGTGTTGAAGTCCACCAATAGCCATAATTAAATTGGTTGATGAAATTACCATATTCATTTTTTTGACCCCCACCTTGGGCATTAAATAAGGTGCTATTTGATGAGTTTTGTAGGAGAGAAGTGTTCCATAATAATGGACTGTTTCCTTTTAATTTTGATCCTGCGATTGAGTCGCCACCAAGGAAATTGATCATTTTTTCCCATTCTTGAGCAGTAGGTACATGCCAGCCTGATGGACAGATTTTTCTAGAATCCACTGCCGCATAATAAGTATATAATCTTCCAAAATTAATTTTATTGGAATCCACTCCATTATAAGTCCATTGCAAAACAAAAGGGTCGTACTTATTAGTGTCAGAATAAAATTGCAAGTTCTTTTCGGCTGGAAGTAATGTTCTTATGGAATCTTTTTCTTGTTTTTTGTAACCAGCTTTTGTGACACAGCGTAAAGATTGTAAATTTTCAGCCATCCAAGTTTGAGAGCCGATTCTAACAGCTTTGTATTTGTAACCTTCTTTGTTCGTGACGTAAGAGAAAGGGTCTGGAACTTTAGGTTTTGGTCGTTCTATAGTACATGCAATAAATACAGTTAAAGAGCTAATTGTTATCAATAGAGACAGTTTGTTTTTCATAATCTTATTTTATTTTAACCAAAAGATGTAGTTTTCAATAATGTCATCTGATGGGTTTTGAATTTTATTAACGGAATAATTATCGTAATAAGTAAGTTCAGTGGAGTTGTTAACCAATAGTAGATGATGATACTTACCTTTTCGTTTTACAAGAAGATGGATGTCTTTCGTTTTATAAAAAGCAAACCATTTTTCAAGTTCTCCAGATGTATCGTAATTGTTAATTGCGATGATTTCATCCTCTATTTCTAAGTTTGAATGTTCAGCTGGACTATTTGGATAAATCGATTTAACAACGAAATGCTCTCCATTTTGAACGCATTTGAATCCATAATTGGAGATGTAATTTTTAGAATTTGGAGTGATTTTGATTTCTAACCCTATAAATGACAATGCTTTGTTAAGTAAGGGTAAGTAATCATGAGTTCCAAAAACATATTTTTCGAATAATTCATTCAAGGATTTTCCTGTAAATTTCTCTAGAGTTAATTGATAATCATTGATGGAAACTCCTTTCCCTTTTTTTGCAAATTCATGATACAATTCCTTCATCACATCATCAAGTTTGTATCTGTTATTTGAATGATGAATAATCATTAAATCACAAATTAAAGCAATCAAACAACCTTCTGTGTAAATTGAAACTTTACGATTGGGTACGCCAGGAACATATCCATCTAACCATGTATCGAATGATGAGGCCGCAACAGAATAATTGAACCTGCCAGGATTATCAAAATGTTTTTGTAATTGCTGATTTAATTCATTGAAATATTCTTCTTCTGAAAACACTTTACTTTTAAATAGAAATAAATCACCCATATAGGTGGTTACTCCCTCGCAGAGATAACCTAATTCAGAATAATTTTCTTTGGTAAAATCATAAGGGAATAATTCGATTGGTCGAATCGCTTTTACATTCCAAGTATGGTATAATTCATGAGAGGAAACACCTAATAAATCAGAATAAACTTCATCAAACAATGAATGAGAAGGGCCAAGTAAAATCACTGTAGATCCTGAGTGTTCGACTCCATGGTAGGCTCTGTAAGGAACAATTTGGAAAAGAAAATGATATTCATCTGTTGGAAAGTCTCCAAACTTTTCAATTTGCTTTGACGTAAATAAAGTAAAATCAGCGATTATTTTATCCCAATCAATTTTTGATTCGCCTTGGAACCATAAATGAAAAGTGGTGGAATTAACTGTATAAGTATTATGTTGAATTGAGTTAGAACAAATAAAAGGTGAATCGGCTAATTCATCAAAAGACGTTGCATATAGGGTTTGATTCTCTTTTCGTAGTGATGTTGCTATTAAATAGTCGGTAGGGATGGCTAGTTCTAGCGTGAATGGGGTACTCTCATTGCCAATGAAATAACCTAAACAATTTACTGGATTGACATAGAGTTGTTCATGAGAAACATAGGTAGATCCAGCGTTCAATTCATTCGCGTAGTAATCGTATGAGATAGTGATTGTTGAGTTTTTTTTAGTGCTTATTTGCCAACGGTCTTTACTTGTTTTTTTATAAGCTATTGGTTGATTCGTCTCGTCAAGTATTTTGAAGTTGACAACGTTTTTAGCGAAGTTACCTAATTCGTAGCGACCAGGCCTCCAACTTGGAAGCTGAAAGTACTCAGTTTCATTTTTTGTTATTATTGTAATTTGAATTGCTATGAAATGAGTATTTGATTGATTGCTAGATATTTTGTAGTGAGTCATCTTATCAGTTTTTAATACAACAAAAATAGAATAAACTAATAATCAATATTGAATTTTAGAAGTTTTTATTCATAATCCGTTGTTCAAGTAGTTTAGATTTGATAAATGAGTTTAGGATGGTTCGAGAAAATAAATTTTACGGTGTTTATTTTGATTCTTTTTAACTTATTAATTCATTTTTTTCATTTTACAGCGCACTCAATTTCATGTATTTTAAATTCAAATTAAAGATATTTTTATACTTTCGCATTTGTAAATTAAAAAAGAAAACATGAATTACGACATAATTGTTATTGGTAGTGGTCCTGGTGGATATGTAACTGCTATTCGTGCATCTCAACTAGGGTTGAAAACTGCAATCGTTGAACGTGAATCTTTAGGTGGAATTTGTCTAAACTGGGGGTGTATTCCAACGAAAGCTTTACTAAAAAGCGCGAATGTGTATGAGTATTTGACTCATGCCAAAGATTATGGTATTACTGTTGAAAATGCTTCTGCAGATTTCGATGCAATGATTGCTAGAAGTAGAGGAGTAGCAAACGGTATGAGTACTGGGATTCAATTTTTAATGAAAAAAAATAAAATTGATGTGATCAACGGAAGTGGTAAAGTTGCCGCTGGAAAAAAAGTTGTTGTTACGGCTGAAGATGGGACTGTTTCAGAATACTTAGCTTCTAAAGCAGTTATTTTAGCTACCGGAGCGAGATCAAGAAAATTACCGAATTTACCACAAGACGGAAAAAAAATTATTGGTTATAGAGAAGCAATGACGCTTCCTGTTCAACCTAAAAAACTAGTAGTTGTTGGGTCAGGTGCAATTGGTGTAGAGTTTGCTTATTTCTACAATTCGATTGGAACTGAAGTAACAATTATTGAGTATCTTCCAAATATAGTTCCAGTTGAAGATGAAGAGGTTTCTAAACATTTAGAAAAATCATTTAAAAAATCTGGAGTGAAGGTGATGACCGGTTCTGCTGTTGAATCTGTCGATACTTCAGGTGCTGGATGTGTTGTTTCTGTTAAAACTTCTAAAGGTATCGAAACAATTGAATGTGATGTTGTTTTATCTGCTGCAGGTGTTGAGACAAATATAGAAAATATTGGTTTAGAGGAGGTTGGTGTTGCTACTGATAAAGGAAAGGTTTTAGTAAATGAGTACTACCAAACAAACATTCCAGGTTATTACGCCATTGGAGATATAGTTCCTGGTCCAGCTTTAGCGCATGTTGCTTCTGCAGAGGGAATTATTTGTGTGGAAAAAATAGCAGGTCATCATCCTGAGCCTTTAGATTACGGAAATATACCTGGTTGTACCTATTGTTCTCCTGAAGTTGCTTCTGTTGGAATCACTGAAAAAGTAGCAAAAGAAAAAGGATTAGACATTAAAGTTGGAAAATTCCCTTTTTCTGCATCTGGTAAAGCAAGTGCAGCAGGTGCAAAAGACGGATTTGTTAAATTGATTTTTGATGCAAAATATGGAGAATTGTTAGGCGCTCATATGATTGGTGCAAATGTTACTGAAATGATTGCAGAAATTGTTGCGATTCGTAAGTTGGAGGTAACCGGTGAAGCGCTAATTAAAACTGTTCACCCTCATCCTACAATGTCTGAAGCTGTTATGGAGGCAGCAGCTGCTGCTTATGGAGAAGTTATTCATTTGTAATATGAAATTTAAAGGGCGTTAGCCCTTTTTTATTTTTTTTATTTCAATTAATGAATTTGTGATTTTTTGAATTTTATCAAGAACTTCTGATTTCTTTGATTTTATTGATAATCTTATTAGTTTTACCCACCTTTAGTTGTTTTGATTTTTCAAGACAACTTTTTGATTTTTTTACGTCTTATTGGAAAATGCACATTATGGAATTTAGATTTTTATTAAGAAGAACACTTTTATTGTTTTTAGGTTTAATAGTATGCAATACTTTATTTGCAGTAAAATACTACGTCAATGATGGTTCTTTTTCAGAAACTGGCTCTAAGTGTACAGCAATTGGAACCACATCAAATGACGGTAAATCGATTTCTAAACCAGCTGCTACAATTCAACAAGTTGTTAATGCTTACACATTTGTTCCTGGTGATACAATTTTTGTTGATCCAGGTAATTACAATAGTTCTCCTTATAAAAATAAAGATGTTAAGTTAAATGGAATAAATGGATTAGTTATTTTAGGTGTTGATCCTCAGACTACTATAATTGATTATAAATGTGATTTTGGTTGTAACGGTATCGTTTTATTTACATTAACTAATTGTAATAATGTTACAATTAGCAACTTGACGTTAAAAGGATATCATAGTAATTCAACTTCAATTGGAGATTTATTAAATATAAGTAATTCATTAGGGGTTGTTGT
>Ga0172376_10003761_pt1 | contig 17730 bp, 14 predicted proteins | sample Lak35m_FD_121114 | JGI IMG/M metagenome (GOLD analysis project Ga0172376, IMG submission 121114) | Freshwater microbial communities from Kabuno Bay, South-Kivu, Congo - kab_092012_35m | ecosystem: Environmental > Aquatic > Freshwater > Lake | place: Democratic Republic of the Congo: South-Kivu... | reverse complement strand
CCGTATCATCCGATGCGTCTGATTGTAATCAAAGCCGAACCTCACAAATCGAAGGGGTGGCCGGGGAAAGGATCCACCGGACAAAACTGTGATGGATTCCTGCGTATCGTGCGGGTTTGGACTTCCTCGCATGACGCTGCACCCATCATTCGGTGAACTCCTGGCGGGACGTCACTGCTTTTTCACTTCGATTCAGAGAAAGCCGATGTCATGGCGGAAGGCCAGCGGGCGAACGGGGCGTTACGTTCCGGCCTTTGCAGGGACTGTCAACCAGAGTTCCGGGATCGCGGTGCCATCTGGGGCGTCCCAGTTGACGGGGAGAGGCATCGGGGGTGTGGCGGTGGAAGCGGGTGTGGCGATGATGCGAATCGGGCCTGACCATGGGGCCGGATCGGCGGGGCGACCACTGAGCCTGATCGTGACGGATTTGGACGAATCACCGTCTTTGGCCGACTGCGGGCATTCAGCGGTGACGCCTTCAGGGAGTCCTTCGATGCGGAGATCGAGGATTTCTGCGTAACCATTGCGGCGGGTGATCGTGACGGGGATTTCGGCTGGTTTATCGGCAGGAATGGTGATGGCAGAGGATTTGACGGACAGGCTTGCGACTGGCAAGGTGGGTGTGCAGCGGAGGAGGTAGAAAAAGCGGGGTCCGAAGCTGAGGTAGCGGTCGCGGACAGTAATTCGATGGGCACCGTCAACGGCGGCAGTGAAGTCGATTCGTGAGTCACGGTCACCCCGATCGCTGTCATCGGATTCCTTCAGGACTTTGCCAGCGGGGTCAGTGAGAGTCAGCACGGGGTCGAGCAGCGACGCAAACTCTTCGACTTCTGCGCTGATGCTGTACCTGCCGTTTTTTACTGCGATCAGCGTGAACTCATCCGGTTCGGCAGCGGCAATTCGCGCACTGGCGGCGATTGGGGGCGTGAGGCTGCGTTCGGGAGCCAGCTGTTCTTCAACGACAACGGGTTCCGGGATGGAGGCGATCTTTACGGGCAGGGCAAACGGGCCTTCGAGCGCTGTGTGGTTGGCGCCAAGAACGGCTTCGAGCGTGGTCAGGTTCCAGCCCTGAAGCTGAAGACGCAGTTCGCCGGTACCGGACTGGCGGGCGAGCGGAACGGTGTGATGGAGACAGGCGGTGGAGGTGACGGTGAGACGATAGATGTAATCGGCTCCGCCCGCGAAGGCAATCGAGCTGTTTGGTTCTGCGGGGAAGGCGAATGCTCGGACATACCATGTGCCATCAGCGGGCGCAGTGAACTCAACAAGCGGATCACGGGACGAGTCGTCGTCATTCTGGGCGACCACTGTCCCGCGTGCATCGACAATCTGCAGCACTCCGTCCATCGGAGACTTCAGGATACGATTGGCGGTGATGGATGCAACGAGCGTGCGACCGGCTGGAACAGTCACAGCGTATGTATCCACATCGCCTGATTTTTCCAGAACCGCATTGACAGTTACGGCTTCGCCACTGAGCGGATTGGCTTCAGCGATGCGGGCATTGGGTTCGGTTTCGGTGACTTCGGGAATGGTCCCCACGAAGAACGGACGCAGTTCCGTTGCGCCGGCGGGATTGGCGAGTCGAATCCAGTGGACGCCGACCGGGGCATCAGGGGGGATGGCGATGTCGGCTGCATCGCGTTTTTCGTTGAGCGTGAAGGCGAAGGGAGGGGCGTTGGGGAGCGCGGAGAGGCAGCGAACATCGCCGTCACCCACTTTGCCGGCAATGCGCACGTTAACTGTGGTGCCTCGCTGACCACCGGAGGGAAAGATACGATCGATCGCGGGTGGATCTGCGGCAGTGGCGTAAGGGAGGGTGATGAGCAGCAGCGCGAGGGCGGGTCTGACTGGGAGCGCTCGGCAAACGAGGTCTGAGCTGGATAGAACGCGTCGGGAAAAGGGCATGGCGAGTTTCAGATGAGTTCCCGGATTGGAGTAGGATCGCTGACGAGGTGTGTGGGGCGACCTTCGGGAGTGTAGACAACTTTGTCGGGGTCGATACCGAGTTTGTGATAGACGGTGGAGACGAAGTTCTCTGGGGAGAGGACGCGATCGACAGCGGAATAGCCTTTACGATCGGTGGCTCCGATGACAGCGCCGCCGGGTGTTTTGCCGCCAGCCATGAGTACGGACATGGCGTTGGCCCAGTGATCTCGGCCGGCTGCAGTCTGACCGGAGAGCGTTGAGATTTTCGGGGTGCGGCCGAATTCTCCGAGTGCGAGCACGAGTGTGGAGTCGAGCAGACCGCGTTGTTTGAGATCAAGGATCAGAGCGGCGACGGAGTTGTCCCATGCAGGAAGTCGTTTTGTGAGGGCTCCGAAGAGGTCGGCATGGTGATCCCAGCCACCGTCGTAGACCGTCACGAAGGGGACACCGGCTTCGACGAGTCTTCGAGCGAGCAGGCAACGCTGCCCGAAACTATTGCGGCCGTAACGGTCCCGGACTTCATCAGGTTCCTGATGAATGTCGAAGGCTTTCTGGGCTTCGGGGGACGTAACCAGATCGTGTCCCTGGCGGTAGTACTCGTCGAAAGCCAGCGAGGGATCTCCGGCGGCTTCATCGCGAATGCGGAGCATCCGATCGACTTTGCTGCGGAGATCGGTACGGGAGGTGAATCGGGTTTCGCTGAGTTCGCGAGGGAGGGCCACGTCCCGGACTTTGAATCGCTGATTATTGGGATCATCGCCAACGACAAACGGAGCATATCTGGCACCGAGAAAATTGGGGCCGCCTGACCGGGACATCTGGGGCATGCTGAAGTAGGCGGGCAGGCCATTATCGCGGCCCAGTTCTTTTGCGACGACGGACCCGATGCTGGGGTGGAAGCTGACGAAAGCGCCGCAGCCGACGGGGATACGCGGAGGAGCACCTGTCATCATGTAATGATTGCCGGCGCCGTGGTTACCCTGATCGTGGCGGATGGAGCGGATCATGGCATAGTCACCGAGAGCACCGGCGAGCTGTGTCATGTGCTGCGAGAAGGCCACTCCGGGGACGGCAGTGGGAATGTCGGTGAATTCGCCGCGATATTCGGCCGGGGCATCGGGCTTGGGGTCGAAGGTTTCAAAATGTGTGGGTCCGCCATCCATCCAGATGAGGATACAGGATTTGGCGGGACCGGAGGGAGTGCCGGCTGAGCGGGAGGCGGCCTGAGCCCGAAGTCCGTCGACAAGACCGGTACCAAGAAATCCTCCGAGCCCAAATTGCAGGGCGTCGCGGCGGGTAATTCCATCACAGCGTTTCAGTATGGCCATGGGAGCAGCCTTATCGTGGGGCGGGATTAATCCTGAATGACAAATTCTGCGGAATTGAGCATTGCCCAGGCGAGATCTTCCAGCACGTGACGACGGCTGGCGGAGGGATCGCTGAGCAGATCACGGACGAGCTGGATTTCTTCGGGGGAGGGATTGCGGCTGTAGATTCTGCGGTAGAGTTCGGCGGCGAGCTGGTCGGGGGACTTATCGGAATCGGCGAGCAGTTTAAAGGCGCTTTTGTCACTGACGACCTCGCCGTGAATTTTTTCTGAATTCATCAGGTGCAGGCTTTGGACAACGGTGGATTCTGATGTGCGTTCGCACGGTGGATCCTGATTGGGGTCAGGGCGACCGAAAGTGTCGAGGAACAGGGAGTCTGAGCGGTGGGTCCAGATTTGTTTGCTGTTGGAATCCGGGGGCATGGCGGCGAATTCCTGGGGAATGCCGGTGATCAGGCTGAGCGAATCGAGCAGGACTTCGGCGCGGTGACGATGTCGGTAGTGACGAGAATAACCACTGGTGTCAGCCGAGTTGGTTTCGTTGGGGAGTGAGCTGAGTTGATAGACGTGGGAATTGGTGATGGTACGAATGAGTTCGGTGAGGGAGTATCGGGAATCGCGGAAATGGTTTCCCAGAGCAGTGAGGAGCGGGGCGTTGGAAGGTGGATTGGTGGCGCGAAAGTCATCGACGGGATCGACGAGCCCGCGTCCCATCAGGTCGGCCCAGACACGGTTGGCCATCACCTGTGCGAAGAGATGATTTTGGGGAGACGTGATCCACGCAGCAAGCGACTCGCGGGGATCAGGGTGGGAATCGGGAGCGGGAGCATCGCCGAAGAGAGGCCGCGGAGACATCTCAGCGCCGGTCACTGGATGCTTGACAGAACCGGAGCTGCCGGCGAAGAAGAATTCTTCGGAACCAGAGATCGGGGGAGACAGACCAGTCCCTTTGCGTCCGATCCGCGCGAACCATGCTGCGAAGCTGTAGAAGTCGTCCTGCCCCCAAATCTCGAAGGGATGGTGATGACATTTGGCACATTCCAGCCGGACTCCCACGAAGAGGCGACTGACGAGCGTGGTGACTTCTTCGGGTTCGCGACGGTCACGAAACAGTGTGACGGCACCGTTGCGAAACGTGCTGCCGCGGGCCGTAATCAGTTCGCGAACGAACTGGTCCCAAGGTTTGCGATCATGGAAGGACTGCCGGATCCAGTGATCGTAGTTGAAGACTGCCTTAATGCCGACGCGGTACGGGTTGGGACGGAGCAGATCGACCCATTTGTTGGCCCAGTGATCGGCGAATTCAGGTTGCCTGAGCAGGTGATCAACGAGTTGGGCGCGTTTATCCGGGGAGGGTGTCGGATCGTCGAGAAAGGCCGTGGTTTCGGAGGCGGAAGGAATGCGTCCGATGATATCCGTGAACGCCCGGCGGAGGAACGTATGGTCATCGCAGAGTTGTGAAGGGGTGATATTCAGACGCTGGAGTCGATCCCAGACGTGGCCATCGATGAAGTTGCGACGCGGGAGCGCCGCGTAGACGTCGGCCGGGATCACTTGTGTGCGTGGAATGGTGCAGTCACAGACCGCGATTTGTCCGAGGAACCGGGCCATGATGGCGGCGCTGCCTGTGATGCTGCCGGCAGTGATCAAGCCGGACTCGCTGACTGCCGCGACAGGTGCTTCGCTGGACTGAAACGCGGTCAGTCGAGTGACATCGCGTGTTGTGCCGTCGCTGTAGCGGGCGGTCACGGTCAGTTGTTGTGTCTGCGCGGGGGCGAACGTGATGGCAGCCGGAGAGACGGAAATGCCGACAAGTGAAGGTGCGTTCGCTGCACGTCGGGGAAGCCCTTCACGAATCCACTGGAGCAGTGTGGCGGCCTCCGGGCCGTCCGGTTCAAAGCGACGCCCTCCACCGTGGGGAACCAGACCGGTGGGCTTGGTGAAGAGCAGACTGTCTTCCGGGGCACCCGGAAAAACACGCCGGCCACGGCCTTCTTTCGTAATTGCGTCGTGGTCCTGCTGAGAATCAAAGCCAAGCAGTGAAAGCTGAAAACCACCTTGCCCGCGAGCTTTACCGTGGCACGGACCGCTGTTGCAGCCAAACCGCGTAAGAATGGGCTGGATGTCGTTGTCGAAATCGATGCCCGCCTGCGCGTACGCAACGGGGGCAGCCATGCCGGGAGGCAGCACAAAAAGCAGGCAGACAACGGCAATTCTGAGGCGTTGCATGGCGGGCAGGGAAGCCGGGAGGAGGGAGAGGGGGCGGGCGAGCGAGATGTTCACGAGAGACTACCAGAATTCTTCGGCCTTTGTCACCTGAAATCCGGGGTGAAAGCCATGGAGTTTGAGGAAAATACAAACAGGGAAACTCAAGGCGCTGACCAGCGTGCCGGAATGGCCATGGGTGGAAATTTCAAGTCACCAGACGAAAGCCTGTCGGCGCATCATTGAAACGCTTTCCCGCATCCAGACACTTCCGCATGCCTGCCCGCGGACGACGCCACACAGTTAAAATAGGGTATCTGCGTTGTTTTGATGGATCATTTGGATTGCAGTTGAAAAACCGGTTGTGGGAGTCAGTGAATCGATGCGGTTGAGTTTGCGTGTTTGTCGAACTTCTCGAGGGGGGACCGCTGCAGCGTGTGCTGCAGGCGGGTTCGAGCCATTAGTCCTGGACGGTTCGTCATGGCGACAAACAGCTTGCAGAAGTTCTGGTGGGCTGCCGGTGTATTATCGGTGCTGATGGCCGGGCTCCTGCTTCCAGCCGGACAGCTGTTGCAGGCAGATTCCAGAGCGGCCGGCGGTTCGCCATCGTCGGACAGCTGGGAGATCGAGCTTGTTCCTCGAAGTGCGGGATCGTCAGCCCCGGCTGCGACATCGAGACGTGAACGGGTTTCAGAGCCGAGGATGAACGAGCGACTGGCCGGTGAGCCACTGACACCTGCCGACAAAGGCTGGGAGGAAGTAGAGTCGCCTGCAGAGAAGTCTGAACGGGCGGTGCCGCTGAATGCCGTGGGGGCTGGTTCGGCTGTCGTCGGGGTCCCACGGCAAACTGTGGAACGAGCACAGCCGCTGATTGCCCGAGCCCCCGAGGGCGTGCGTCCAACTTCTCAGACCGAGACTGCATTTCGCAATGTGAGCACTTCACGGTCAACGGCGGGGCGACGGGCATCGCCTGCAGCCGCTGAAGTTCCCAGTGCTCGATTGATGACTCCGAAATTTGCAAAGCGGGAAGTTGTGCCTCCTCCGGCGGCGATGGCCGAGGCCACGGGGACGAAGCCACAACCACCGACAGAGCAGCCGGTCGCTCCGGCTCCGGCTCCGGCCCCGGCCCCGGCCCCGGCCCGTCCATGGCAGCCTGCTCGAACGCGGCCGCGTGATTCCCAGCGTCCCCGTGCAGGCGAACTTCCCACTGAAGTGGCAATGGACGATCGGGCCGAGCCGCTGATGAGCAGCGACAGTCGCGCTGTGGCGTCCGATATCGCCCGACGACGTTCGCAGCGGGTGCAGAAATCGATCGAGATTCCTGACAATACAAGTTCCCTGGACGCGCCCCGAGTTGCAGCGGCCCAGCCGCGAGTCGTGGCACCGGATCCGCAGTCGGTGGATGAACCACGACGCATGGCAATGCAGCATGAGGATTCGATTCCGCTCGCCGGTCATTCACTCTTTGCAGACCCGCTGCCACTGGCCCCGAATTTCAACGGCACTTCAGTGACCTCGTCTGCTGCATCCCGCGTACAGGGTCCGGGTATTATGGTCCCGGATTCGCGTTACGGCTGGATTCGAGTGAATTCTCTGGATCCACCGTGGGTTGTACCGCGAAACGCAATTCCTCACACTGGCTGGTACGGCCCTGCTCCGGGCGTGCGTTCGATCAGCCACAGCGTTTCGGATCGAAATGTGATGCCGGGGCATTCGGTGATGGACCGCTAGTGTGCCGGTTGTCAATCGCGGGGCTGCATGCGTGTCGCGAGTTTTTGCGACGGTTTTCTGAGCGAGTGAGGGGTGGTGCGGGGGCTGAGATTTCCAGTGCTTTGTGCTCGGAATATTGCCGGGTTCGTGGTAACCTCTGACAGCCATTGCACCCGTTGCCCATCGCTGGACCGCATTCTTGGGATTCTCTCGCTTTTTCATAGACCGCCCGATTTTCGCCGCTGTGATATCGATTCTGATCACGATGGTCGGGGCGCTTGCGCTGCAGAAGCTGCCGCTGGCTCAGTATCCGCCGATTGCACCGCCAACAGTCGAGGTTGCCTGCAATTATCCCGGCGCAAGTGCTCAAACGGTCGCCGAAACCGTAGCGGCACCGATCGAGCAGCGTGTCAACGGCGTCGAAGACATGCTTTACATGAATTCTTCCAGCACGAACGACGGGTCGTACGCGCTGACCGTCACATTCCGTCCTGGAATTGATTTGAATCTTGCGCAGGTACGTGTTCAAAACCGCGTCAGTCTGGCTCTGCCCACACTCCCGGAGGCTGTGCGGCGTACCGGCGTCACCACACGCAAGCGTTCTCCGGACATCCTGCTCCAGATCAGCATCAACTCACCCGACGGTCGTTACGATCAGCTCTATCTAAGCAACTATGCCAAGCTGCATTTGGTAGACGAACTCGCGCGGCTGCCGGGCGTAAGTGAGGTGCGAGTGTTTGGGCAGCGGGACTACAGCATGCGTGTCTGGCTGGATCCTGACAAACTGGCGGCACGTGGTCTGACGGTCGCTGAGGTTTCCGGTGCGATTCGGGAACAGAACGCAGAAGTCGCGCTGGGTCAGCTTGGTCAGGCCCCGACGGCCGGCCCGAGGACGTGGCAACTGCCGCTGACCATTCGCAGTCGTCTGGAATCGCCAGCGGAGTTTGAACAGATCATTGTTCGTGCACTGCCGGACGGACGCACGCTGCGTCTGGGTGATGTGGGTCGGGTTGAGATGGCGGCCCGCGCAGAAGAAACCAACAATCGCTTCAACCGAAAGCCTACGGTGGGGTTGGCCATCTTTCAGCTGCCCGACGCCAACGCGCTTGAAACAGCGGACCTTGTCAAGGAAACAGTTCGTGAGTTATCCGCCGACTTTCCTGAAGGTATGATGTTTGAAGCCGGCTACGACACAACGCCTTTCATTCGCGAATCCATCCGTGAGGTCTTCAAATCGCTTCGGGATGCCGTGATCCTGGTGGCTCTGGTGGTCCTGCTGTTTCTGCAGGGCTGGCGTCCTGCCATCATCCCGCTCATCGCGGTGCCGGTTGCAATCATTGGTACATTTGCGGCCATGGCAGCGGTGGGCTTCAGCCTGAATAATCTGACTTTGTTCGGACTTGTGCTTTCGATCGGGATTGTGGTTGATGACGCGATTGTGGTGGTCGAGGCTGTTGAGCGGCGGATCGAACAGGGAATGGCCCCACGAGAAGCTTCGATTGGAGCGATGCAGGATGTAACGGGGCCAGTGATTGCTGTGGGACTGGTGCTGTCGGCCGTATTCCTGCCGTGTGCATTCGTTTCCGGAATCGTCGGTGAATTTTTCCGTCAGTTCGCGCTTACGATTGCTATTTCAACGGCCATTTCCACGGTGAATTCTCTGACGCTCAGCCCTGCCCTCTCGGCGCTCCTGCTGCGGCCCGCGCACGGTTCCAAAGACTGGTTCACGCGACTGCTTGATCTGCTTCTGGGATGGCTCTTCAGACTTGTCAATCGCAGCATGCAGCTGTCGGTTCGTGCCCACACATCGATGACACGTCGCCTGTTGCGGTTTCCGGCATTGGTGCTTCTGCTCTATTGCGGACTACTGCTGCTGACCTGGGCCGGCTTCAATTCACTGCCTGCCGGTTTTATTCCCACTCAGGACAAAGGATATCTGGTCTGCAGTGTGCAGCTTCCCGATGCAGCCGCTTCTGAACGCACCTTGCGGACGCTGGAGCGTGTCGAGGAAATCACGTTGGCCACACCGGGCGTTAAAAGCATCAACGCCATCGCCGGCAACTCATTCCAGCTGGGAGCTCGAGCGTCGAACTTCTGTTCCATGTTCATTATCCTTGACAGTTTCCCCGAGCGACTGCCTCGGGGACTCACCGCCTCTGTCATTCAGGACGCACTTCTGAAACAGTATGCGAGCCGAATTCCCGAAGCGACTGTCAGCATCAATCCACCACCGGCCGTCTCCGGACTGGGCCGCGCGGGGGGACTCAAGCTGATGGTTGAGGACCGTGGCGATGCCGGTCTGAAGACGCTGCAGGAACAGACAGACAACCTTGTCCGGAAGGCAGCCGAGCGTCCGGAGCTGCGAGGCACGCTGAGTGTCTTCAATGTGAATGCTCCTCAGCTGTTCGTGAACGTCAATCGCGATGCGTGCCTTGCGATGGGCGTCTCCATGGCTGAACTCTTCGGAACGCTCCAGGGTTTCCTTGGATCGCGTTACATCAACGACTTCAGCATGTATGGCCGCACTTGGCAGGTCGTGGTTCAGGCGGATCATGCATGGCGTGATCGGCCGGAAGACGTTCAGAAACTTCATGTTCGCAGCAGTGACGGCCGCATGATTCCGCTCGGGTCTGTTGCTGCTGTCGATCGAATTGGCGGACCGTTGATGGTCACTCGATATAATATGTATCCTGCGGCAGCCATCACGGCGAATACGTCGCCAGGAGTCAGTAGTGGAGAAGGCATCGCTGCGCTGGAAAAGCTTGCTCTGGCTGAACTGCCGGCGTCTATGGCTGCGGAGTGGACCGAATTGTCCTATCTGGAGCGTACCTCCGGGAATACTGGACTGCTGCTCTTCGCAGGCTCGATTGCCTTCGTATTCCTCGTGCTTGCTGCACTCTACGAAAGCTGGACACTCCCGCTTGCAGTCATCCTTGTGCTTCCAATGTGCGTGCTGTGTTCGATCGCCGGCGTCGCAACTGCTGAAATGGATATCAATATCTTCACTCAGATCGGTTTCGTCGTGCTGATTGGACTGGCCTCCAAAAATGCAATTCTGATTGTTGAATTCGCGAAAATGCGGCGGGAGCAGGGAGCTGATGTGGAGAGCGCGATCCTTGAAGCCTGTCAGCTGCGTCTGCGACCGATCCTGATGACATCCTTTGCCTTTATTCTTGGCGTGGTGCCACTGGTGTTCGCCACGGGAGCGGGCGCCGAGATGCGGCGAGCTCTGGGTACAGCGGTCTTCAGCGGGATGCTGGGCGTAACGCTGTTCGGGATCTTTCTGACACCGGTGTTTTTTCTGGTGATCGACAGAGCGGCTCAGAGGGTGAAGCGAACGGTCGTGCTGTCAGCAGGCAGCACTGAATCAAGCCACATGGTCTCTCCGCTGGAGGTGGAGGCGAGTCGAGGGTGAAGGTGCGGGCGACACGGCAGTGCCAACAATCACTGTGCGGTGCACCAGCGTTCAATGGCCTGTCGGTAAAGCAGGGTTCCTCGATCCAGCTGTTCAAGACTGATCCATTCGTCGTCGGTGTGTGCCTGAGCGATATCGCCGGGGCCGAAAACGACGGGGCAGGAGAGTTCCGTGAGTACGGCGCCGTCGGTGCCATAAGCGACTGTTTCCGCGGCCGTGCTGCCGCTGAGTTCCAGCAGTTCGCGGACGAAGGGGGCATCCGGTGGAGTAAACAGCGGCTCACCGGAAAATGTAACACTGAACTCAAGTCCATTCTGCCGTGCGGATTCCTGAAGCCGCTTCACAACGGTGTCCGACTGCTGCCCCGGCATCGGACGGAAATACAGCGTGCACTCTGAACGTGGCGACGTGATATTTGAAGCAGTGTTGGTGTCGGTGATCAGCAGATTCATTGTCGGGGTCGGTGGTTTGAAACGATCATCGCGCCATTCCGGGCTGTGTTCCAGCTGGTGATTGACCAAAGCAGCTTCGTGGAGGAAGGGAATCAGAGCGAAGTTGGCATTGATCCCCAAACCGGTACTTGAATGGGCGGCTCGACCATGTGACACGACTTTCAGAGTTCGTCCGCCCTTGTGAGCGTGCACGACACGCAGGCAGGTGGGTTCACCGATAATTGATCGTGGCCTCGCCGAGACGATTTCACGGTACAGTTGGGAGTGTGCGACCACATGCCTTGCGCCATGCATCCCGATTTCTTCATCGGCCGTCAGGACAATCCACAGTGGGGCAACGAGTGGCGTTTGAACACTGGCGGCCGCAGCGAGCATACAGGCAACGGGCCCTTTCATGTCGCAGGAACCTCGACCGTACACACGACCATCGCTGACCTCGGCAGACCATGGGCCCGCACCAGGACGACTCCATGACGACGCAGGTACGACGTCCGTGTGACCGAACCACGCAAGACCTCCGGGTGCGGCAGGTCCACGACGACCAATCACGTTGCTTTTCAGAACTCCGCACGCATCTGTGTAGTGGACGCGTTCTGTCTCGAAGCCAAGCTGTCGCAACCATCGCTCGGCCTGATCTGTGACCACCACGTTCGATTCTGAACTGACACTGGGGAAGGAGATCAGTTCCCGGAGATATTCCAGCGCCTGCATAGTTCACCACTGACCAGTCGGTCACCCTGGAAAAGTGTCTGCGGTATGTCCTGACGCAGACTATAGCGGGGATTGCCAGGAAAGTCTCTTCGGGGAAAAGTTGCGGTCGCTCTGCGAACCGTTCAACCAGCTCAGCCAGGATGACAACTGCGGTAATGATGCAGGAAAATACCGGCCGAAACGGCGACGTTGAGTGAATCTGTGCCGTTGAGCATGGGGATCGTCAGCCGCACGTTCAGACGCGCCTGCACGACCGGAGAAATTCCATCATACTCGTTACCGAAGACCAGTGCAGTGCGAGCGGCGAACGAGTGGGCAGACAGAGCGAATGCGGTGGGATCGAGGAGTGTTCCGGCGATCGTCATGCCATGGCGATCAGAAAGTTCACGCAGAAGTGCTTCGGGATCTGCAGTCTCCATAATCGGGAGGAACAGGCCGTTTCCCATGGAAACTCGCAGCACGCGTCGAGAGAAAGGATCGGCAGAACCGGGTCCCAGAATCACCCCTGCAGCTCCGAAGGCTGAGGCGATGCGGATCAGGGCGCCTACATTCTCCGGATCGGTGATGCGATCGCCAACCACGACGAGTGCCGGTCCCGAGTCTGGCAGCCACTGTCCGGGTGCCAGAGACGGACGTCGGTGGGCGCTGGCCATGACGCCGCAGTGGAATGCAAAGCCCACCAGTTCTTCAGCAAGCTCCTGCCGCAGTCGATAGACGGGGACATCAACCGGAAGTCGGGAATGAAAACCGGCGAATTTGCGATCGCTGATCACGACACTGGATACCGAAAACCCACTCTTCAGCACCCGCTCCACGACAGTGGGACCTTCAGCGATGAAAATCCGGGCATCGCGGGTGGCGTTGGTGGATTTAAGATTTCGGTAGACATCGAGGCGAGGATCGTCCAGTCGCTCGATTCGCTCCGGTTCCATGTGTGTCCCCTGCCCAAAGGAATCTGATCACTGACTGGGTTTGCGAACGCCCACAGTCAGCAGCAGATTGGCCCACAGAGCCTGGTCACCTGTTTGAATCGTGAGCACGTGGTCGCGGGAATCGACGGCATCGTAGAATTGCCAGCGAGAAATCGGCTGCAGTTCCAGTGCCAGTCCGGCGCTCGACAGGATCGAACGGTATTCGGTCCAGACCGGTGGATCATGCGGCAAACGGTATGGATCATCTTCCGGCATGCCCATGGTGTTGACAGCTTCGACCGGAATGGCAGTGAGGAGTACTTTGAGCACCTGAGCAACAGTAACAAGTCCGGGGGCGAGGTTCAGGCTGACGAGTTCTGCCTTCGGGCCGATGGCCGAGGATGCCGGATAGTTGCCGTCTGCAATGAGCACCTTAGCACTGTGGCCGGCCCTGGCGAGGATTTCTGAGATGCGGGGATGAATGAGTTCGGACTTGAGCATGTTGCGGAAGCTCCACGGATGTGCTGAGGGTAACGGCTGCAAGTGAAACGGAAGCGGCCCGCAGATGTTAGCGTTGGAGCGAGATTCGGACCAGATGATCCGACAAATCAGGAATTCAGAAAAATCCAGATTGCCTCTGAGTCAGCTTTGATACATACAGATGCTTACCAGCACGACCCAGCACGGAAACAGCAGAGCAGCGCCGGCGAAGTCTGTGATAATCACCAGTAATACAATGGCAATCGGAAACCCGGCGATCGAGAGCCAGCGAGCCAGGAGTCCTGTTCTCAGACTCGAAGCAGATGTTACAAAAATCAGCACCGCCTCCATCCGAATTCCAAATGGATTCATCAGTCTGAAGACCATCGCCCAGTTCACAAGATATGCCTCACTCGCCAGTATAACCTGCGGATCCACATTCAAGGTTTGCAATAACGCGTGCGTTTGCCACAGCAGTGAACAGCATGGCCAAAAACAGCAGACCGCTGCCGAGGAACACAGTCGTGACGAAGCGATCCTCAATCAGTCCCAGACGAATGCGGAGCACTGCCATGAACCAAAGGAAGGCAATCCCCGAGAACGGGACGAGGTTGAGTGCCAATCGCACATGACTGCGGTGCAGTGCATCCTCCAGCCATTCTCCGGGATCCCGCGGATCAGCGGGTACGGACATTCGCAGCATGATAAGACTGGTCATATACAGCACAGCGAACAGCGCGCCGCTGAACGCGGCCGCACGCGGAAATCCGGGAACCGGGCGATGCCTTCCGTGAGGCCTTGAAGGGGTCTGACCCGCGTTCCTCCAGCCACCTGTCGACGTCGTAATGATAGAATTGCTTGCTCCAAAGCATACCTGCGAGCGCCTGCCGCATAACATTGGCCTCGTCAGCACCCAGCGATGGCGGAATCACGTCCCGGTAAAACTCATCCGCCTCCCGCCTCCGCAGTTCCAGAGTGCCATAGCAAAACACAGCCGCTGCCGGTCATCCGAGATTCCAGCCAGACCATCCTTACCCCAGCGGTAAGCTCTTGATCGCGCCTGATCGTGTGTGAAATAATTCCATGCATTGCCCTCTTCGCTGTAATCTTCGCGGACCGTGCCCCACTGCCGTTCACTCAGATACGGCCCCCAGCGTTTCCACGCTGTCAGCTGCTCCCGCGCTTCCCGAAGTCGATTCTGTTCACTGTTCATGCATCTCTCTCCTCGCCACCCGACGGCAATCCCAGCATGTACTTGTAATGCCCGGGAATCGGTTCCAGTTCCGTGTCTTCCGTGGGATAAATCGGCTGCCGCTGAGCCCATGGGTTCTCCACATTCGGCAGCCCCCAGAATCTCCCGGACTGATCCAGCACCTCCCACTGCTGCCTTGATCGGTCCACATACAAAGTCAACCTGGGTGTCCGTACTCGCAGCATCTCGCACTCCTTCTGCACAACCAGCGGAATGTGACGAGTGCTCAGCAAAACGGGCGCCGCATGGCCGATGCCTTCGCGTTACTCCCAACCCCATCCGCTGTTTTCAGCCGATGCCATACGGAAAACATGCCGACAGACTCGCGTCCATGTGCGGAATCTGACCACTTCACCGGTGCGGATCAGGCAGGCACTCAGCCGCCATAGGAACAATATCGCCGGACGCCTCGCTGAAATGTCCAGCGGTTGATCAGCAGCAGGGCGATAATCCACGCAAATTCCACCGCAAGCTCCTGCGGCAGGTCATCGGGAGCAATCTTTCCAAGCATGATCGCCGCCGGAGTCCAGGCGAGGTGTCGGAATGGCAGCCACTCAACTCCCGGAATCCAGCCTGACAACCATTCGAGGGGAATCATGTGGCCGGAAAGAAAGTAGCTGAGCATCATGTAGATGAAGATCAGCGAACTGACTTCCAGAAACCAGAACGCCACCAACCCGATCCATGCTTCAATCAGAAACCCAATCACAAATCCCATCAGCAGCGATGCCACGAAAGCAGCGGTGACTGGCCACGCCGGCCAGCCAGGGAACCAGCCCCGACAGAGCCAGAACACCAATGCAAAGGGTCCCGCAGCCACGACGTAATACACAAGCTTGTGGGCGACGCGATGCCAGAACAGGTGGTCCAGCATATCCACTGGCTGAATCAGGTACTTGCGAATCGAACCATCGGCGATTGAACCAGCAATTCCGGTGGACAGCCCTGGCATGCTGGAAAAGGCTCGAGCCAGCATTGCCAGCAGGTAATAGGCCACCATGTCGGCAAATCGATAGCCCTGCATCTGCCGCTCAGGGTCGTTCTGGAAAATCGCCACCCAGAGAAAGATTTGAGTGACGATGGGGAGGAAGCGGACAAAGGTGGAGAAGGCGAAGTCGGCGCGATAGGCCAGACGTTCATCGATCGCCGTCCGCAGCACCAGCCACTTCAGACGCAAACGGGCTCGAGCCTCCTCCACCAGCGTGGTCTCTGCAGCAGACATCAGCTGCCACCTGCCTTCGATGCGTCACCGGCTACCACGAACAACTCTGCGATCACGTCTTCAAGCGGCCGTTCAAGCACGCTGATGTCATCCACGGAATGCTGATCGAGGATCCCCGCCAGTACCGCAGAAACACGCTGCTTCTCGACCTGAAGGCGTACCCGAGCAGCTCTTGTCTCCAGAAGTCGTCCATATCGCGCGAGGTCGTTCGGAATCCGATTATCAGAGAACTGGAGTTCCACAATTTTGTGCCGACTGAAACGATCAAGAATTGCAGCCAGCGGCCCGTCGTGAATCACCTGCCCTGCATTGATGATGACAGCCCGCCGACATAAGGCCTCTACGTCCTTCATGTAGTGACTGGTGAGTATCACCGTGATCCCATGCTCCTGCTGCCATGTTCTCAGAAAATCCTGTACTCGTCGCTGACTCACCACGTCGAGCCCAATCGTTGGCTCGTCCAGGAACAGCACTTCAGGGCGATGCAGGAGCGCAGCGATCAGTTCCATCCGCATCCGCTCACCCAGCGATAATTCACGTACCGGTCGCGACAACAGCCGCACCACATCCAGAAGTTCGGTGAGCTGTCCCAGACGCTGGGCATAGTCGGCTGGCGGAATCCGATAAATCTCCTGATGCAGCCGAAAGGACTCCTGTGCAGGCAGATCCCACCACAGTTGTTCTTTCTGGCCTGTCACCAGCGAAAACCGACGCCGATACAAGTTTTCTCTGAGCCAGGGTACATGGCCGAGCACGGTGGCAGTGCCGGATGTGGGAACGACGAGACCGGAGAGCAGCTTCAGAGTGGTTGTCTTGCCGGCTCCGTTGGGGCCCAGAAAAGCCACCATCTCGCCTGACTCAATCTGAAAACTGACATTCCGTACCGCCGAGACAATCTCGTACTCGCGGCGAAATACCCCGCGCAAAGCTCCCCACAGGCCTTCGCGTTTGCGATAGACTTTGTACTGCCGACACAGATCGTGAACTTCGATGGCTGCCATACAGTGAATGTTACTGCACAGCAACCGCAGGGGCAAATCCGCCGATCTGCATGGCCAGCCGTTCCAGCATTTCCTCGGGAAGCTCCCGGCCCGTCAATTCCAGCCGCCAGCATTCCTCGAGACTGCGGAACCACGTGCACTGCCGCTTCGCAAACTGACTCGTGCTCGTCTGAATCCTGAGCACGGCCTCCGGCAACGACAACTCCCCCCGCAAATGCAGAAACAGCTCACGATATCCCAGCGCCTGTGCAGCGGTACGACTTAAACCGGAAGCGCGCTGCAGCAGCCGCTGTGATTCGTCCAGCCAGCCGATGTTCAGCATCTGCCGCGTCCGCTGCGCTATCCGATCTCGCAGTGTGTCACGATTCGGATCCAGCCAGACTGCCAGACGCGGTCTCAATTCCGGTGGACGCGGACCGTGCTGCTGCTCCAATGAAATCGGACGCCCCGTAACCTCCCAGACTTCCAGAGCACGGATGATCCTCCGCAAGTCCTGCGGATGCAGACGAGCTGCCGTCTGCGGATCCACTCGCTGGAGCTCTCCGTGAATCCACTCCGGACCCCGCTCGCGTGCGGCGGCATCCCAGCGACCGCGGATATCCCAGTTTGCCGCCGGCCCCGGAGAAAAGCCCCGCAACAACGCGCGCAGGTAGAGACCTGAGCCTCCGACAAAGAGCGGCACCCTTCCACGTTCCAATATGCCTTTCGCCGCATCAGTCGCAGCAGCCAGATAGTCCGCGATGCTGTACTCTTCTTCAGGGTCCACCAGATCCAGCAAATGATGCGGCACCCGCTGTCGCTCTGCTGCATCCGCCTTAGCCGTGCCAATGTCCATGCCACGGTAAACGGTCATCGAATCAAGCGCCAGAATCTCACCACCAAGCCGCTCGGCCAGCAACATTGCGAGCGCAGATTTGCCCGACGCCGTTGGACCGGCAAGAAAACAGCAGCAAGGAATCAGAGTGTCAGGGAAAGACATAAGGCAAGTCTAAGCATACACGGCTCCGTATCAAGCGGATCGGCTGAAGACCCCGGTTGCGTTTCTCACCGAAAGTGCGCGGCGATGGCAGTTGGAGTGGAAAATGGCAGAGCAGCGGTCGCGGGAATTCACCGGT
>Ga0172376_10003760_pt1 | contig 17730 bp, 19 predicted proteins | sample Lak35m_FD_121114 | JGI IMG/M metagenome (GOLD analysis project Ga0172376, IMG submission 121114) | Freshwater microbial communities from Kabuno Bay, South-Kivu, Congo - kab_092012_35m | ecosystem: Environmental > Aquatic > Freshwater > Lake | place: Democratic Republic of the Congo: South-Kivu... | reverse complement strand
TCCCGACCTGAATTCAATGGGCGCGGAAACCCGGCAAATTTGCCGGTTTCCGCGCCCATGACTTTGCGGCGAGTTCGTATGGGGAACCAGACCGGCAAATTTGCCGGGGTTTCGCACCCATTCAGGTAGGGGAGGGTGGGGTCAGGCGTAGTCGACGGAGGAGAATTCGCGGAGCTTGTCGAGGCGGTGCCGCGCTTCGATCATGCGCACCGTTCCCGATCGCGACCTCATCACCAAACTCTGGGTCGACGCACCACCCGGGTAGAACCGCACACCCCTCAACAACTCACCGTCGGTCACGCCCGTCGCCGCGAAGAAGCAGTTGTCGCCCTTCACCAGATCATCGGTCGTGAGCACCGCATCGAGGTCGTAACCCGCCGCGATCGCCGCACGCTTTTCCGATTCGTTGCGCGGCCACAAACGCCCTTGGATCTCGCCACCCATGCACTTGAGTGCAGCGGCCGCGGTGACTCCTTCTGGAGTTCCGCCGATCCCGAACAACACGTCGACCCCGGCGTCGGGCCAGGCCGCGGCCATCGCACCGAAAATGTCGCCATCGCTGATGAGCTTGATGCGCGCTCCCGTGCTGCGCACCTCTTCGATCAGACTCTCGTGACGATCGCGGTCGAGGATCACGACCGTGAGGTCGCGCACGCTTTCACCCTTGGCCTTGGCGATCCACTTCAGGTTCTGCGTGGGCGTCGCCGTGATGTCGATGTGACCCACCGCGGCCGGACCCACCGCGATCTTCTCCATGTACATGCACGGCCCGGGATTGAACATCGTGCCGCGTTCGGACACCGCGATCACCGACAGCGCGTTGCCGCGACCGAGTGAGGTGAGTGTGGTTCCGTCGATCGGATCGACCGCCACATCGGTCTTGGTGCTCGAACCGTCGCCCACGATCTCGCCGTTGAACAACATGGGCGCTTCGTCCTTCTCACCCTCGCCGATGACCACCAAACCCTCCATCGGCACGGTGGCCAGCACGGTGCGCATGGCATCGACCGCCGCACCGTCCACACCGTTCTTGTCGCCGCGCCCCACCCAGCGGGCGGCGGCCAGGGCCGCCGACTCGGTGACACGCACCAGTTCCATGGCGAGGTTGCGGGAGGGCTGTTCGGGCATGGGTTCAACGGTAGTCCTCGGCCCGCTCCGGCCGGGGGTGGCTCGAGCCGGCGGCATCGCTCCTACGCTGGTCACATGGCGGGTCGATTGAGTCTGGAGGCCTGTCTGGCCGGACGAGACCTCACCGAGCCGCGTCTGTCGCCCGATGGGCGCACGGTCGCCTTCGTGGCCACCACATCCGGCCCGGACGGTTCTCGCGCCGACGTGGTGGTGGTGCCGGTCGACGGAGGACCCGAACGCGTCGTCACGACCGATCCGGTGCGGGCCGGCCGTGCGCTGGGCGGGGGTGTCATCGACTGGTGGCCCGACTCGCGGTCGGTCGTGGCGATCGACAAATGCGGCGATCTCGTGCGCGTGTTCGTGGATGGCCGCACGACCCGATTACTCGCGGCCAACGGTCGAACGCTGTCGTCACCCGCTGTGTCGTCACCCGCTGTGTCGTCACCAACTGTGTCGCACATCGCCCTCGTGGTCGATCAAGCCGAGGTCGTGGTGCTCGACGTCGCGACCGGCCACACCGAACGCGTCGATCGTGGAGAACACGACTTCGTGATCGATCCGGTGTGGTGGCGCGATCGTCCGCTCTGGATGGGTTGGAACGGGCCCGACATGCCGTGGGATCGCAGCGCGCTCGTGACACCGACGGGTGTGATGGCCGATACCGGACGCCAGATGCAGCAACCGCGCGTGGCCGCCGACGGCTCGACGTTGGCGTGGCTCGACGACGTATCGGGATGGCTGAACGTGGTGTTCGCCGATGGCCGTCGGGTGAGCGAGCCGCACGAACACGGTGGTCCGTCGTGGGGTGAGCGTCAGCGTTCGTGGTGCTGGAGCCCCGATGGTCGATCGGTCGCGTTCGTGCGCAACGAAGACGGTTTCGGTCGCCTGTGCACCTACGACCTCGCCACCGGCGAGGTGATCGAGCGGGCCAAAGCAGTGCACGGTCAGCTGTCGTGGCGCGGCCATCATCTCGTCGCGCTGCGCACCGGCGGCAAGACGCCGACGCAAGTGGTCGCGTACGACACGTCGGCCGACGAATGGTCGCGCCGCACACTCGCCATCGGCCCGTCGCACACATGGGAGGGCGAAACGTCGCTCGTCGAACCGCGACTGGTGGAAGCAACGGCGAGTGATGGCACACGTCTCTACGCACGCTTGTTCGAGAGCCCGCAGCCGAACGGCTCGCTCATCTGCTGGGTGCACGGTGGACCAACCGATCAGTGGCAGGTCACCTTCATGCCTCGTTTCAATTTCTGGCTCGATCGCGGCTGGTCGATTCTGGTTCCCGATCATCGCGGCAGCACGGGCCACGGTCGTGCGTTCACCACGGCACTGCACGGTCGTTGGGGAGACGTCGACGCGCACGACGTCGCCGACATCGTCGATCAGGTCGCTGACGGCCGGCGAGTGTTCGCGTTCGGGTCGTCGGCCGGTGGGCTCACCGCTCTCGGACTCGCGCGACGTCGCTCGATCGCCGGCGCCGTGGTCGCGTATCCCGTCACCGACATCGCCGGCCTCGACGAGGCGACGCATCGATTCGAAGCGCACTACAACCGTTCACTCGTTGGTGATCGGGCCACGACCGAACGACTGTCGCGTGAACGTTCGCCGATTCATCACGCTGACGAATTGGCGCGTGTGCCACTTCTCGTGTTCCACGGTGATTCCGATCCGGTCGTGCCGATCGATCAGAGCCGGCGTTTGGTGAGTGCGGTGCGTGCGGCCGGCGGCGACGCCGAACTCGTGGAGTACGCGGGGGAGGGTCACGGTTTTCGTGATCCCGAACATCGGCGTGACGAGTATCGCCGGACCGAAGAGTTCCTGGTTCGCCACTCTTCCTGAAGGCGGATAGCGTCGCCGACGTGACCGATTGGAACCCGCTCGATCCTGACGCCGCCAACGTCTTCTACGACTTGTCGTCGTGGTCGTCCGATCAGCAGGCCGAACTCACGGCGTTGCTCGCCAACGCCGACATCGCTCACGCGTGGGTCGAAAGCGAACTCGTCGTGTCCGAAGAGTTCGAAGACGTGATCGATCGCATTTTCGAGCGGCTCGAGAAGGAACTCGGCATCGGGTCCACTGCGGTGGCCGGCGGAGTGGGCGACGGCGACGAAGTCACCGAATACGAACTCGACGACTACTCGATGGCCGAGCGTCGCGAAATCACCGAACGTCTGGTCGCGGCCCGCATCACGCACCGCTGGATCGACGACACGCTCGTGGTGCCGACGGCCGCCGAAGACATGGTCGAAGACATCCTCGACGAATACGACGACGTCGAGCTCGACGACGACTCGGTCTGACAGCGTCGTCATGACCGTGCTGCTCGCCGAACTCGAGGTGTGGCACACGCGTCCTCTCACACCCACGCGACGCATTTCGCTCGGCCACATGGTGCTGCCGGTCGACCCGGCCCCCGGCTTCGGCGGGTTGTTGCTCGGTGCCGTGATCGCTCGTCACGTTCCCGAGATCGACGACGACCTGGTCCCCGATACGCATCGCCTCATCTCACAGGTCCAGCGTGGTGAACGCATCGCTCAGCCGCGTCTGCGTCATCGCTACCAAGTCGATCGACATGGCCTCGCGTGCAGTCGTCATCGCGTCGTGGGTACCGGTGACGAGGTCGAGTTCGAGTTCGATACCAACGGCAGTCCGATGCAGCAGGTTCTCGGCGCCATCTACGCCCTCGAACGCCTCGATCGCGAAAGTCGTCTGTCGCTCGAACCGGTGTTGCTCAAGTCGATGTCGTGGCGCGGTCCGCTCGGTGCCGCGTTCGTGGCCCACCTGGCCGGCTCGAAGACGGCGTCGTTGCGTTCACTCGCCGATCCACGCGCGTGGGCGCTCGACGTACTCGGCTTTCCGGCCGGTACCACCAAACCATCCAAGCGCGACGTGATGAGTCACTTCCGTGCTCGCTTGCGCGAGGTTCACCCCGATCACGGTGGCGACGAGTCGGCCGCCAGCGGCATCATCGGCGACCTGAGCGAGGCCCGCCGAATTCTCACCGGCTGATCGCCGCGAACGGTTTCCGTTCTCACCCGCGCGGATTCGGATCGAGATCTTCCGGGTTGATTTCTTCGAGTTCGCGATGCGCGGTCTCGGGGTAGGTGAACCACACGATCAGTGCGACGATCATCGGACCCGTCCAGAGCGCACTCAGGATCGCGCCATGACTCACGTCGTTGTCGAGAAGGGCACCGGTGACGAGCAGAGACAAACTGCCGCCCACGAGCGCACTGGCGAGAATGAGATACGCGGCGCGACCGCGCCGACCGGTGGGGAACAGTTCGGTGCGATACACCGCGAGTGACGGGTACGCCATCGCCGCCACGATCGAGCCGCTCACGGCGAACGACCACATGAGTGGACCGCCGAACCAGAACGATCCGACGATCAGAGCCGCGCCGATCGGTACGCAGATGGTGGCGATGCGCCGCCGCCCTCGTTTGTCGGCGGCCCGACCACCGAGTACGAGTCCGAGCACACCGGGTGTCGTGGTGATCAACGTGAACACCGCGACCATGCCAGCCGAGAATCCGCGTTCGTCCTTGAGATAGCCGTTCTGGAAGAACGACGACGGTGCGAGCAACAGGTTGCCGAAGAAGGCCACCGCCATCTGAATGCCGAGCCGTCGACTCTGCATGGGTGCGTCGACGTGCTTTTGTTCGGTCACGTGTCGTTCGAAACGTTGCGTCTCGGGTAGCCGACGCGTGAGATCGACCGCGACGAACAGCCAGACGAGCGCCAACACGTACACCAGTCGCCAACCGCCATCACCGATGTCGGCCAGCGGCAGACTCACGACTGCCAGTCCGGCGCCGAGGCCACTGGCCATGGCGAGAATGCTCACCGAATACGCGCGTGAACTCCGCGGCATCTCTTCGGCGGCAACCACTGCGATCAACAAGTCGAGCGCCAACCCAAGTGGTCGGCTGATCGACTGCGTGGCCACCAGGACGGGGAAGTTGGGCGCGAGCGCACCGAGCGACGCGATGATCGGCGCGGCCCACGCGAGACCCACGATCACCCGTCGCCGACCGATGCGGTCGGCGGCCAGTGCGAACGGCAAACCGACGATGATCCCGAGGCGCACCACGGTGCCGCCGACACCGCGGCCCCAATCACCGACACCGAGATCGTCGCCAGCGAAGGCGACGGTTTGGGTGAAGAGCGTGTTGGTGAACGCGGAGAGAAGACTGGCCGCGGCCAGCAGTCCGAGAACGCTCACCTGACGCGCCGAGAGAACGTCGGGTGGGGCCCAGAACGGCGCCGAACCCGGTGTGGCCGGGCGGCGTAGCGTGCGGCGCAGTAGCGGTCCGAACAACCACGCGAACCACGGAATGCTGAGTCGGTACGACGTGGTCTCGACGAGACGACCGTCGTCGGATCGAATCGTGCGCTCGTACTCGGTGAACGGTCCGGTCGACTGCACGAAGTGGGCCACCACACCGTCACGCGATTCGGCCATCGGCCGTGCTTCCTCGATCAGAACGTCGTACCGAGGTTGGAGAGCGAGTGTGTCGTCGCTCGCAATCGGGCGCGTCAGATGCCTCTTCGCGCCACCCACGGGGCGAGCATACTGGGAGGTCTATGGACCGCATCGAGGTGCACCGCAGCGGGCCTCTTCACGGAGAGGTCGTCGTACCCGGTGCCAAGAACTCGGTCCTCAAGTTGATGGTCGGTTCGCTGTACGCCACGGGCGAGCACCGCCTCTCCAACGTTCCCGATATCTCCGACGTGCGCACCATGGGATCGTTGCTCCTGTCACTCGGTATCGATGTCACGTACCGCCCCGAGTCGCACGAATTGGTTCTCGTCAACGCCGGTGGCGTCGGCTTCAACGCTCCGTCCGAACAAGTGGAGAGCATTCGCGCATCCATCAACGTGCTCGGTCCGTTGCTGGCGTGCTGCGGTCGGGTTCGACTCGACATGCCCGGTGGCGACGATTTCGGTTCACGGCCGATCGACATGCACATCGCCGGTTTGAACGCCATGGGAGCCGAGTTCGACACCGCGGTCGATCACATCGAAGCCGTGGCCGAACACCTTCACGGCGCCGACATCTCGCTCGACTTTCCGTCGGTTGGTGCGACCGAGAACGTCGTGTGCGCCGCGGTGCACGCCGATGGTGTCACCACGTTGCGCAATGCGGCACGCGAACCCGAAGTGGCCGATCTATGCGACCTCTTGGTGGAGATGGGCGCGCGAATCGACGGGATCGGCTCGTCGGTGGTGGTGATCGAAGGTGTCGCGCGCGGCTCATTGCGTCCGGTGTCGCACGCGGTGGTGAACGACCGCATTCAAGCCGCCACCTACATGGCCGCCGCCGCGGTCACCGGCGGTGACGTGATGGTGCGCGGAGCGCGGGCCGACCACATGCAGATGTTCCTGCGCAAGATCTCCGACATGGGAGTCGACGTGATTCCCAGTTCCGACGGCGTGCGCGTCAGCGCAAGCGGTCGCCTGCGCAACGTCGACGTGCAAACCCTTCCGTATCCGGGTGTCGCGACCGACTACAAACCTCTCCTCGTCACCATGATGGCGGTGGCCGAGGGTGTGGGAGTGATGACCGAGAACCTGTACCCGGGCCGATTCCGTTACGTGGAAGAACTGTCGAAACTCGGGGCCGACATTCGCACCGATGGCCACCACGCCATCGTGCACGGTGTCGAACAACTGCGCGGTGCCGCGGTGGTGGCTCCCGACATTCGCGCTGGTGCCGCTCTCGTGGTGGCCGGGCTCGTGGCCGACGGACGCACGGTCATCTCGGGTCTCGAACACGTGGAACGCGGTTACGACGATTTGTTGGGCCGATTGGGCGCTCTGGGCGCCCACATCGAACTGGCCGTCTGACGATCAGTCGCGTTTGTCGAGTCGCTTCCTCACCAACGCGAGCAGGCCCACGATCACGGCGATGGGCCCGGCCACCAACAGGATTTCGTCCCAGCCGCCCTGATGGGCGAGGAGTGCACCGAACCCGCTCATGACTTGTGGCCCGGGTCGGAGTTTCCCACGGCTTCTGACTCTACGATCTACGACCACCGGAGACCCCCTCGGTGTCCGGAGACTCATCATGAGCACGATGCGCGCACAGGTCGAAGAAACCATCGAAGTCATCCGTCCGGCGCTGCAGGCCGACGGTGGTGACATCGAGTTGAAGGAAGTCGACGAGACCACGGGTGTCGTCACCGTCACGCTCGTGGGTGCCTGCGGCACGTGCCCGGCCTCCACGCAAACCCTGAAGCAGGGAATCGAGCGCATCATGCGCGATCGCGTCGACGGCGTCACCGAAGTGGTGAACGTGTGAACCGGCGCGACCGGAATCCGGAGACCCTCTTCCAAGCCGCGCAGGAAGGCGATCGCAGCGCGCTCGCGCGTTTGCTCTCGCTGATCGAACAGGGCGGCGATGCCGCTCGTGTCATCGGTCGTTTGTCCTACCCGAAGGGCGGCACCGCTTACACCGTCGGACTCACCGGCGCTCCGGGCGCGGGCAAGAGCACGCTCACGTCGTCGATCATCGGGCACCTTCGCCGCCAGGACATCGAGGTCGCGGTGCTGGCCATCGACCCGTCCTCGCCGTTCACCGGTGGGGCCATCCTGGGCGACCGCGTGCGCATGCAAGATCACGCCACCGATCACGGTGTGTTCATTCGTTCGATGGCGACCCGCGGCCACCTCGGCGGTCTGTCACTCGCGGCTCCCGAAGCCATTCGCTTGCTCGATGCGGTGGGTCGTTTGTGGGTTCTGGTCGAGACGGTGGGTGTGGGTCAGGTCGAAGTCGAGATCGCCGGCAAGGCCGACACCACGGTCGTCGTCGTGAACCCGGGTTGGGGTGATTCGGTTCAGGCCAACAAGGCCGGTCTCATGGAAATCGCCGACGTGTTCGTCATCAACAAGGCCGATCGCAAGGGCGTCGACGAGACGCGACGCGACCTCGATCAGATGCTCGACCTGTCCGACATTCCCCATGGTTCGTGGCGTCCGCCGATCGTGCCCACGATCGGTTCCACCGGTGAGGGCGTTGCGGCACTGTGGGAGAAGGTTCACGAGCACCGCGCGTTCATCACGGCCAACGGCGAACTCGAACGCCGCCGCCGTTTCCGTCTGCGCGAAGAGTTGCGCGAGATCGTGGCTCGGCGACTCGAACAACGCGCTCGCGAGATCTGCACTGGTGATCGTTGGGATCAACTCACCGACGGCGTGGTCGAACGAACGGTCGATCCGTGGTCAGCGGCTGACGAGATGTTGAAGTCGGTCGGGGCCTGACGAAAGGAACATCATGAGCGATGCCGATCTGGTTCTCGTCGAGCGAGGAGACGACGGCGTGGCCGTGGTGACGCTCAACAATCCGAAGGTCAATGCCTTGAGCCTGGCCGTGTTGACGCGACTCGGTGAGGTGGCCGCCGATCTCACCGCCAACCCTCCCGGTGCCGTGGTGATCACCGGTGGCGAGCGAATCTTCGCGGCCGGAGCCAACATCGCCGAGTTCGGTGGACCCGAGGAAGCCAAGGTGATCGGACCGGCGTTCCATCGCACGCTCGATGCCGTGGCGGCGATTCCGCGCTTCGTGATCGCGGCCGTGAGTGGATACGCACTCGGCGGCGGCTGCGAACTCGCCCTCGCCTGCGACTAGCGCATCGCGAGCGAGAAGGCCGTGTTCGGCCAACCCGAGATTCTGCTCGGCATCATTCCGGGTGGCGGCGGAACGCAACGGTTGCCGCGCGTGGTGGGTCCGAGTCGGGCCAAAGAGATGATGATCACGGGACGGCAGGTCAAGGCCGACGAAGCATTCCGTATCGGTCTGGCCGACGAGGTGGTCGCTCACGAGTCGTTGGCCGAACGTGCGCGAGTTCTCGCCGCCGAGATCGCACGTGGTGCTCTGGTGTCGCAGTCGCTCGTGAAGCGAGCCGTCGACGAAGGAATGTCGTCGACTCTCACCGACGGACTCCTGCTCGAACGCGATCTGTTCGTGGAGTCGTTCCGCTCGCACGACAGTCAGATCGGTGTGAAGAGCTTTCTCGAGAACGGGCCCGGCAAGGCCCAGTTCACCGGCCGCTGATCACGCGTTCGTAGAGCGCCGACGTGGTGTCAGCGATGGCGTCCCACGAGTAGTGCGCGGCTAGGAGCCGTTGTGCATTGGCGCGCAGTTGGTCGGCCAGTTGACGATCGTTGAGGAGCCCTTCGATCGTTTCGGCCAGGCGCAGCGCGTTACCTGGTTCGAACAACAGTCCGGCGTCGGTTCCCTCGAGGATTTCGGCCAGACCACCCGTGCGCGCCGCGACCAGTGGTGCATCGGCCGCCATGGCTTCGAGGGCCACGATGCCGAACGGCTCGTACAGCGACGGAATCACCACGCAGCCGGCGCGATGCAGCAGCGTTCGCAGTTCGTGGTCGGGCACGAAACCCGGAATCTGCACGATGTCGCCCACACCTTCGAGGTCGAGTTGGCTCTGCAACTCGGCCAAGTATGAGCCGCGTCCCGCGATGATGCACGAGATCCCGGGTACGCGTCCGCGCAGTCGTGCCATCGCCTGCGCGAGCACCTGGAATCCTTTTTCGTATCGAACGCGACCCCAGGCGAGAACGAGTGGCTCTCGCACCGACGCGGTGTCGGGTGGTCGCCATGAGTCGGTGTCGACACCGTGAGGGATGAGGTGAACCCGCTCGGCATCGAGATCGAAGCCGTCGAGAACCTCGCGCATCATGAACCGTGAGCAGCACACGACCGATCGGGCCTGCCAGGCGAGCCACCACTCGACGGAGTTGATCGCCGCGGGAACACCCTGTGGAACATGGCCGCCGTGACGACCGCGTTCGGTGGCGTGGATGGTGGCGACGAGGGGAGCACCCGTGAGCGTCGACACCGCATCGGCGGCCCAGGCGACGTTCCAGTCGTGGGCGTGCACCACGTCGGGCCGCCAATCGCCGAGCTCGGCGAGCAGACGGACGAGATGATGATTGGCCGACACCGTGTTGAGAACGACATCGTCGTCGGGAAGCCACGGCAGATCGACCGACGCACGCAACACGCGAACACCGGGCAGAACCGTCTGGTCGACGGTCGCGTCGGCGTCACCATCGGCGCGGCCGAGCACCACCACGTCGTGACCGGCGCGGGCGAGTGCTCGTGACAAGCCCTCCACGTGTGCCGACACACCGGTGAGTTGATGAGGTGGGAGATCCCACGCGAGCATCAGGACGCGCACGGACACCGACCGTAGCAAGCGTCGCCCCGTAATGTCTCGGGCATGTCGCGCGATGAGCATCCGGTGTGGTGGCGCGACGAGTCGCTTCGCCCGATGATGGTGGCCTGTCTCACGCTGAGTGCCGCGGTCGGTGTCTTCGGTGTTTCGTTTGGAGTCGCGTCGGTGTCGGCCGGCTCGTCGGTGCTGCAAACGTGTGCGATCTCACTCCTCGTCTTCACCGGCGCCTCGCAGTTCTCGGCGGTGTCGGTGATCGGTTCGGGCGGTTCGTTCGGTTCGGCCCTCGGGGGAGCAATGCTGCTCGCGGCGCGCAACGGTGTGTACGGGCTCGCGATGTCGCGGCGCATCGAAGGTTCGCTCGGGTTGCGAATGTTGGCGGCTCAGATGACGATCGACGAGACGACCGCCATGTCGGTCGCGCAACCCGATCCGCGAGCGCAACGAATCGCGTTCTTGTTCACCGGTGTCGCTCTCTACTTCTTCTGGAATCTGGGCACGTTGATCGGCGCGCTGGCCGGTAACGCTCTCGATCCCACCACGTACGGCCTCGATGTCGCCTTCCCGGCCGGTTTCGTGGCGATGTTGTGGCCGTTGCTCACCGACGCGCGAGCGCGTCTGGCCGCACTGCTCGGTGGCGCGGTGTGCGTCGTCGCCATCCCCATCACACCGGTCGGCGTCCCGATTCTTCTGTCGGCCCTGGCCGTGTTGGTGGGCGTGCGACGTCCGCGCGAGGTCGCATCATGACCTGGACGCTGGTGTTCGTTCTGGCCGCCGGGGCCTACGCCTTCAAAGTCACGGGTCTCGTGATCTTGGGCGGTCGAACGTTGCCGCCGGTGGTCGACCGGTGCCTCGCACTCATCCCGGCCGCGGTGATCACCGCACTCGTCATGAAGGACACGTTCTCGACCGGGCGCGATCTGGTGCTCGACGCGCGAGCGATCGGAATCGCCGTCGCCGTGGTGGCGGCGTGGCGGCGAGTTCCACTCATTGCGGTGATCGTTCTCGGCGCGGCCGCGACCGCACTCGTGCGTCTGATCTCCTGACCGACTCGTCAGCCGACGAGTGATTGGAGGCGCTTCAAGTTGCGCTTCCAGATGGCCTTCATCACGAGGCCTCCGCCAACTGCTTCACCCAGACGACCACCGAGCCACCACGGGAAGCGCAGTTCTTCGCTCCAGGTGAAACGGGTGCGTTGGCCTGCGTCGAGGGGAGCCAATGTGAAGATGCCCGAACCGGTGACCAGACCGGTGTGCTTCACACCCATCGCCTCACCCGGAACCCACTCGGTGATCTCCATGTGATCGGTCAGACGAATGGGGCCCACTTTGGTGTCGCACAAGAACTTCGTGCCGACGCCGCGTGTCTGATCGGTCTCGAATCGAATGGCGACCGCGTCGGCCATCCAGTCGATGTGACGTTCGATCGGCTCGACGACTTCCCAGACCCGCGTTGGCGACGCGTTCAGGTCGATGGAGACGGTGATGCGGGCCACGTCAGGCGTTCGCGCCGATGCGACGCAACTCGTCAGCCGCCTGCTCGGGCGGAACGATGTTGATCATGACGCCGGTGCCGCGTTCGAAACCGGCCACGGTGGTGAGCTTGGGCCACAGATGTGCGTGCCAGTGGAACGGGCCGTCGTGCTGATGCGGGGCCGTGTGGAACACGAGGTTGAACGACACGTCGGGGAACACCGCGTTGAGGTGCGCCAGGGCATCGCGGATGGCGCGACCCACACCGGCCAGCGATTCGTCGGACGCGTCCGGGAGGTGCTGATCGTGGTGGCGGGGGATCACGAGCATTTCGTACGGGCCGCCGCTCCAGAACGGACACACGACGACGGCGTCGTCGGTGGCCAGGACCACGCGCTCACCCGACACGAGTTCGCTCTCGACCGTGGCACACAGGATGCAGCCACCTTCGAATCGAACGAACGCGCGCTCCTCGTCGAGGATTTCGCCCGGCACGAACGGCAGGCCGAGCAACTGCCCGTGCGGATGAGACAACGACGCGCCGGCTTCACGACCGTGGTTGACGATCGCCTGGGTGTAGCGAATGTTGCGCGTGGAGGCGTGCTCGAGAAGACGCTGCTTGAGCACCGACATGATCTGTCCGCACGAATCATCGTCGAACGTGTCGATGCCACCGTGATGATCGCGCGTGAACACGAACACTTCGTGGGTTCCGCTGGCTTCGGCCATCACGTGCACCGGACCGAGGTTGCGCACGGCCAACGAATCTTCGCCGTCGAACGCCGGATACAGGTTGGGGATGACGCGCATCTTCCAGTCGTCGCCGTTGCCGATGGTGAGCATGGGCGGGGCCAACGGATCTTCGTTGCCGGGGCAGAACGGGCACGGACGGCTCGGGTCGGACTCGACCGTCTGGATGCGCGTGGCGAAATCGGTGGGACGCATGGCCCGCTCGGCATTGATGGTGACCCAGCGGCCGGTGAGGGGGTTCAGTCGAAGTTGGCTCACGGTGATGGCCAGGATACGGAATCAGGTGGCTCGGGACACCGACGCTTGCCGATACACCGAAACATGAGTGACGGAATCCTGTCGGAAAGGTGTCCGGCGGGTGTCTTCCCATCGCTCGGCCAGGCTCAAGCCGGCGTCGGTCGCCATGCGGTCGAGTTCGGTGGTGGTGGAGTAGCGAATGCTGAAAGGTCGCAGCCGAACCGCGGCACCGTCGGTGAATTCGATGAACTGTCCGTCGACGGTCTGCGACTCGGGATCGTGATTGTCGGCCATGAGGACCACGCGATCGGCCGCCATCGTTCGCACACCCACGTTGCCGCCCGCCGGTCGACCCACGTCGGGAACGAAGGCTTCGACGACGAACGAGCCACCGGGTGCGAGTCGCTTCGACACTTCGGCGAACAACTCATGCTGTCGTTCGTACGAGCGCAACGCGAAGAGAGTGTTGTAGGCCACGAACACCACGTCGAACGACGCGTCGGGGAGGCCGCGCAACATGTCGCCGACGATGACCGACACTTTGCCGCTCGGATCCTTGGCGCGCAGCCTTTCGATCATGGCGCGACTGGCGTCGATCCCGGTCACGCGGGCTCCGGTCTCGGCCAGTGGCAACGCGATGCGCCCGGTGCCGATTCCCAGTTCCAGGTAGCGCCCGTCACGCATTCGGTCGGGCGCCACGAGTGAAGTGAGGAGCGCGACTGTGGAATCCACGTCGCTGACGTCGTGGTACCAGTCGTCGTAGACGTCGGCGAACCCGTCTCCGTACGAGGATTCGCCGTATCCCTGCATGTCCTCAGTCCACCACGCGTTTCGCGATTCGCCACTACCGTGACGGCGTGAGCAAGAGCCTCGTCTACCTCGACCATGCGGCGACCACGCCCATGCGTCCTGATGCAGTCGAGGCCATGTTGCCGTTCCTCACCCAGACCTACGCCAACCCCTCGGGTTCGCATCGCTTCGCCCGCGAGGCGCGACGTGCGATCGACGAAGCCCGTGATGTGGTGGCCGGCGTGATCGGTTGTCTACCCGGCGAAGTGGTGTTCAACGGTGGCGGGACCGAAGGTGACAACACGGCCATTCGCGGCGGCATCGAACGACGCGGTGGTGTGGTGGTGTGTTCGGCGGCCGAGCACCACGCGGTTCTGCACTGCGTCGAGCACGAGAAGGGTCACGTGGTCGGGGTCGACTCGGCGGGCGTGATCGATCTCGCCGATCTCGAACGTGTGCTGCGCACGGAATTGGACGTATCGAACGAGTCGAACGTATCGAACGTGTCCGTCGTGTCGGTGATGGCGGTCAACAACGAGACCGGAGCCATCACCGACATGCGGGCGGTGTCGCGTCTGGTGCGTTCACTCGCCCCGGGTGCGTTGTTGCACACCGACGCCGTGCAAGCCGCTTGTTGGCTCGACCTGCGCACGATCTGGCCGCTCGTCGACGCGATGGCGTTGTCGGCCCACAAGTTCGGCGGCCCCAAGGGCGTGGGGGTGCTGGCGGTGCGTGCGGGTTCCGATGTGGCGCCGCTGATCCTCGGTGGTGGGCAGGAGCGCGACCGACGGAGCGGCACGCACAACGTGGCCGGCATCGTGGCTCTGGCTCGTGCGCTCGAGTCGACCGATCGCGAGCGAGCGGCCGAGTGCGCGCGCGTCGAGGCGTTGCGCGAAACACTCGTCGCGCGGCTGATGTCGGTGGGTGGGGTCCACCGAACGATTCCCGCCGATCGCGCGGTGCCCGGTGTGGCCCACGTGTGCATCGCCGACGTGGAGAGCGAAGCCCTGCTGTATCTCCTCGACGAAGGGGGAGTGTGCGCGTCGGCGGCCTCGGCCTGCGCGAGTGGCGCCATGGAGCCGTCGCACGTGTTGGCTGCGATGGGTGTCGATCGCGGCTTGGCCCAAGGGGCCCTGCGCCTGTCGCTCGGACACACGACCACCGAGTCGGATGTCGACGAGGCGGCCACCGTGGTCACCAGCGCGATCGAGCGCATTCGCTCGGCGACCAGGGGTCGCTGAACGTCTCGTCGACTCGACAGCCGTAGCCTGACCCACGGAGAAACGCCGTGAAAGTTCTTGTCGCCATGTCCGGAGGTGTCGATTCGTCGGTCGCCGCTGCCCTTCTGCTCGAGCAGGGGCATCAGGTCGTGGGCGTCACCATGCGGCTGTGGGGTGGCGAGAGCGACACCGGCTGCTGCAGCGTGAGTGATGTCGACGACGCGCGACGCGTGGCTCAGCAACTCGGCATCGATCATCTGGTCTTCAACTTCACCGACGATTTCCACCGCCACGTCGTCGACCCGTACGTGGCCGATCACGCGCGGGGCATCACTCCCAATCCGTGCATCGAGTGCAACCGTTACCTCAAGTTCGATCGTCTCCTCGAGCGCGCCGACGTTCTCGGTTTCGACGCCGTGGCCACCGGCCATCACGCCCGCATCGAGAACATCGACGGTGTGTGGCGTCTCCTGCGTGGGGCCGATGACGCCAAGGATCAGAGCTATGTGATACACATGCTCGACCAGGATGCGCTGTCGCGCACGCTGTTGCCGGTCGGCACACTCACCAAAGTCGAGGTGCGCGCGCACGCGACTCGCCTCGGCTTGCGGACCGCGACCAAGCCCGACAGTCAGGACGTCTGCTTCATCACGTCCACCAAGTCGCCCGATGGTGCGACGGGTCGCTCGTCGTTCTTGCGGCGCCGTATCGAACTGCACGCGGCTGACGTGGTCGACGATGCCGGCGAGCACGTCGGCCGGGTCGATGCGGTCGAACTCGTGACGCTCGGTCAACGACGCGGAGTCGCCGGTGGCGGTGGCACCAAGCGGTTCGTGGTCGACGTCGATGTGCCGCAACGGCGAGTTGTCGTGGGTCCTGAGTCGCTCCTTCTCGTCGATCGAGAACTCGGTTCGTCACCCACCTGGACCCACGGTCCGGTCGACGGCCGGGTGTGGGTGCAGTGCAGTGCTCATGGCGAACCGCGCGCCGGGTCGATCAGAACCAACGGTGTCGACGGCAACCAGGTGGACGTCGTGTGGGACGAACCGCAGCGCCGTGTGTCGCCGGGTCAGTCACTCGTGTTCTACGACCGCGATGGTGGTTGGGTCCTGGGAGGCGCCACCACCGCGTCGCTCACGACGTCAGCAAGTCGGTAGCTGCCGTCAGTCGTGACGGCCTGATGCGGAACGACTTCACGTGAATGGCCGAACCGCCCGGTGTCGACGGGGTGGCCGCACGAACCACGGTGTCGAAGTCGCTCAACGTGATCTCGACCCAGGGTCGACCCGTTCCACCCGAGAGATCGGCCGACTCACCGGGCTCGGCTACGAGTGTGGTGGTGCCGATCGCGGTACGCGTGAACATCGCCGTTTCGGCCAGGACCACGTGATCGTGCACGACGATGCCAGCCGGTACCGAGACGAGCCAACGACGTGAATAGCGGTGGAATCGGCGCGGCAGGGCCACCAGTCCCGAAGCCGCCAGGGCGGTCAGGATCCCACCGAACACCCAACTGCGATTCACCAGAGCCGAAACGCCCACGATTCCGCTGGCGACCCACAGGGCCCACATCGTGACGATGACGACGAGGTGCGCTCGCGGACACCGCAGTAGAACTCGCTTCTCGTCGCCGTACGCCGACGTCTGAACGAACACATGACCGAGTTCGGCCGACAGCACCAACACCACCACGATCGCACTGAGTGCCGTGGCCACCATCGATCCGGTGTCGGGGTTCGACACCGCGAGCACGAAGAAGACGATGAGATGAAGCGGCGACATGAGTCGCAGCGCCGTGAGCGACACCGTGGATGGCACCAGAACGCACAAGAGCACCATCGCCCAGGCCGCCCAGACCGTGATCTGCACGGTCAGACGTTCGGCGGCATCGAGAGTCTGAAGCCGATTCGACACCAGCGGCGCACACAGGCCGAGGGCCAACGTGAACACGCGGGTCACCACGAGGATCGGAGATCGTTCGCTCGTGATCGAGTCGTGCTGACCGTCCACGTCGTCAAGGGTGGCCCGTCGGCGACGCCATGACCAAACCGTGTGATCCGATTCGTGACGACTTCTCCCACTTTGATACGACATACCCCGAGGGGAGAACGAAGTGTCTGGATCCAGCACGTTGAACGTGCTCAGCGGTGGCGTGGCCACGATGATCGGCAGCCTGCCGCATCGTGACGCCCGTGAAGCAGCGGAGTTCTCTCTCGCCACCTGCCCTGACCTGCCCTGCGTTCCCACCGTTCCGCGCCGGTCGCCGGCCGAAGGAATGATCGCTCAGGCCGTCGTGGGCATTCGCGGAATCAGCCTGGGCCAATACGGATCGCTTCTGGTCGACACGTCGTTGGTCGATCCGCTGGCGGCCGTTCGTACCGACACCAACAACGACTCGTTCGGTGGTTTGCGCTCGTTCCTCGCGCGGATGACCGATCACTCGGGTCCGATCAAGTGGCAGTTCACCGGACCCGTGACCGTGGGACAAGCGCTGATGCGCCTCGGTGTGCCGGCGCACCTCGCTTTCGACGTGGCCGTGCGCACGGTTCGACATCACGTGCGCGTGGTGGCCGACACGATCGGTTCGGCGTTGCCCGACTGCCCGCAGGTGGTCGTTCTCGACGAGCCCGACCTCGGCGACTTGTACGACGAGTCGTTCCCCATCGCTCCCGACACCGCGATCGACTTGATGTCGGGCGCACTCGCCGTCGTCGAGCGTGATGCCTTGGTGGGTCTGCACAGTTGTGCCGACGTTCCGTTGTCACCGCTGCTCGCGGCCGGACCACAGATCCTCAGTGTCCCGGTTTCCCGACGCATCACCGAGTCGGCCATCGAACTCACTCGCTTCGTCAACGGCGGCGGTTGGGTGGCGTGGGGCGTGGTTCCGACCGACGGCCCGATCGGCACCACATCGGAGCGTTGGTGGAAGAAGTT
>Ga0172376_10003759_pt1 | contig 17731 bp, 14 predicted proteins | sample Lak35m_FD_121114 | JGI IMG/M metagenome (GOLD analysis project Ga0172376, IMG submission 121114) | Freshwater microbial communities from Kabuno Bay, South-Kivu, Congo - kab_092012_35m | ecosystem: Environmental > Aquatic > Freshwater > Lake | place: Democratic Republic of the Congo: South-Kivu... | reverse complement strand
TGATTAGTCAAAACCGAGAAGATCAAAAATATCGCGATCCTTCAAAGGTTGGGCATAGAGTGGTTCAGCATCTTCAAGCATTGTTTTGGCTAGCTTGAGATATTCTTGCTGTACAGTGAGGACTTCTGGATCAGGCTCCATCTCAAATACAGTACATTTCTTGAGGCGGCTACGGCGGATAGCATCAACTGCCCTGAAGTGAGCCAAGGTTTTTAAGCCAACACGCTCGTTAAACTTGTCGATTTGATCAGTCCCTTCACTACGGTTAGCAATAATGCCACCAAGACGCACACGGTAGTTTTTCGCCTTTGCTTGGATTGCAGCCACGATGCGATTCATTGCAAAGATCGAGTCAAAGTCATTGGCAGTCACAATCAAGCAATAGTGAGCATGTTGTAATGGTGCAGCAAAGCCACCACAAACCACATCACCCAATACATCAAAAATCACAACATCAGTATCTTCTAGCAGATGATGCTCTTTGAGAAGTTTAACGGTTTGACCAGTGACATAGCCACCACAACCAGTACCTGCAGGAGGACCACCAGCCTCAATACACATGACTCCATTGTAGCCTTCAAACATGAAGTCATCAGTCTGCAATTCTTCAGAATGAAAGTCAACGGTTTCAAGAACATCGATTACGGTTGGAACCATTCTCTTAGTAAGAGTGAAAGTGCTGTCATGCTTAGGATCACACCCAATTTGGAGGACACGCTTGCCAAGGTGAGAGAATGCTGCCGATAGATTGGAAGAAGTAGTGGATTTACCGATACCGCCTTTACCATAGACGGCAATTACCAAAGCACCCTCAATAACCATTCCTGGATCTTGATGTACCTGAACACTACCTTCTCCATCTTCGCATTTAGTAATTGATGGTGGATGCGCTGTTAATACTGCCAAAATTAACTCCTAAATATAAATAATTTAAATTTTTAAGACCCTCACTCCTAGCCCTCCTCCCGTAGAAGAGAAGACTAGGGAGTGAGTATAATTACTTTCCGATCGCTGCTTTTGCATCGTAGAGGGTTTCTACGGTGATCGAAGTGATACCGCGATCGCTCGCAAATTTCTCAGTATTGCGCTTGATTTTACCTCGTACAAAGAAAGGAATCTTCTTCAACTCAGCTTCACCATCAGCGCTCCAAGTAATTCCTTGCAACTCTTGAGTCACTTCCACAGGCGTAAGAACGGCTTGGTTAGAACCACTTGTCGAGGCGATCGCGATCGCTTCTCCCACTGGTTCTGTCGATAACGTTTCGCGGCGATTTTCCTGTGATGGCGCAGTGTGCAGATGGCTCATATGACCTTCCGCAAACTCAAAGTCTTCACGGAACATCCCGATCAAATGCTCCTCTAGACCCATCATCAAAGGATGCACCCAGCTATCAAAAATCACATTTGCGCCTTCCCACCCCATTTGGGGTGAGTAACGAGCAGGTACATCTTGAACATGGATTGGCGCAGAAATTACCGCACAAGGGATACCCAAGCGTTTGGCAATATGCCGTTCCATCTGAGTGCCAAGCACTAGTTCTGGAGCGGCTTCAGCGACCTTAGCTTCCACAGCAAGATAATCATCACTAATTACGGCTTCAAGTCCGTGCTTTTTGGCTACTTCGCGCACTTCTCTGGCAAATTCACGGCTATAGGTTCCAATACCTACAAGGGTAAAGCCTAGTTCTTCCGTAGCAATTCTTGCTGCTGCTAAGGCATGAGTGGCATCACCAAAGATGAACACGCGCTTGCCTGTTAGATAGGTGGAGTCAACTGATCGCGAATACCAAGGAAGTCTGGAAGCATTAGCTTCGGAGGCTGATGATACTCTTGCAGCATCCCAGTTTCCTAACGTATCAGATTGCGATCGCTGCAATGCTTGACTAACATCAATATCCGCGACCCTACCAATTTCGGTAATAAAGTCACGAGTTGCACCCACACCAATTGGCACTATCTTTACGACTGGTTGGGCAAAACTGCGAGTCAGCCAAGTACAAGTAGTAAGCGCAATTTCAGGATAAAGGCAAATATTAAAATCAGCGTCGGGAATCCGCATTAAGTCATCTGGTGTCGCACCCATCGGAGCAACTACATTTACATCAACGCCAATTTCTCCAAGTAACTTAATCACTTCGCGAATATCATCACGACACCTAAAGCCCAATGCTGTTGGACCAATGATATTTGCTTTGGGGCGAATATGGGGATCGCGCTTAGGTCTTGGGGTATTTGGTGGTGGGACAACTGGCAAAAGTAAAGTACGCACTAAGTGATATAAAGTTTCACTTGCACCCCAATTCTCTTTTTTGGAATAAGCAGGCAATTCTAAACCTACAATTGGAATTGGTATACCCATACCTTTAGCGAGAGAGCCTGGTTGATCTTGAATTAGCTCAGCCGTGCAGCTTTCGCCAACTAACATTACTTGAGGCTTAAATCTCTCATAAGCATCACGCACTGAAGTCTTGACCATTTCCGCGGTATCACCACCCAAGTCGCGAGCCTGAAAAGTCGTATAGGTTACTGGTGGGCGGCGATCGCGTCGCTCGATCATTGTAAACAGCAGGTCGGCGTAGGTGTCACCTTGTGGTGCATGAAGTACATAATGCAATCCTTCCATACTAGTTGCAATTCGCATTGCTCCGACATGGGGAGGACCTTCATAAGTCCAGAGGGTTAATTCCATAGGTTGAATGATTGAGAATTGGTGATTGGTGATTGGGAATTGGTGATTGGTAACGATCCCCCCCAGCCCCCCTTGTAAAGGGGGGAGAATCAAGAATTATCTTCTTCCCCCTTTACAAGGGGGATTGAGGGGGATGTCATATTTAAACTGTCAGCCGTCTTCGTCTCTCAAGTGGTCGGGCAAATAATTCGGCTAAGTCGGCAGCTTGGTCATAACCATGAATTGGTGAAAATACTAATTCGATTGACCATTTAGTTGCCATACCTTCAGCTTCGAGAGGGTTGGCTAACCCTAAACCACAGACGGTAATATCAGGGCTAGCTTCTCGACAGCGATCTAGCTGCTTTTCGACATCCTGACCTTCTGAAAGAGCTGTTCCAACTGGTAGTAGGTTAATTTCGCTGTCCATCAATAGGCGATCAATATAAGGCGTACCGACTTCGGCTAGCTCCATACCACATTCTCTAGACAGAAACCGAGCCAAAGGAATTTCTAACTGTGAGTCAGGGAATAAAAATGCTTTTCGACCTGCTAGAGCTTGACTATAGCGCTCCAAAGCAATTTTGCCACGGCTTACAGAGGGGGCGATCGCCTGTTCAAACTGGTCATCAGCAATATTCCAAGCATCAGCCGCAGTCTTTAACCATGCAGTCGTCCCTTCGATCCCAAAAGGATAGGGCGATGGCAATAGAGTTGCACCTCGAGCAATTAGCGATCGCACAGTTTCGCTTAAAAATGGCTGTGCTAGGAGTAACTTCGTACCTTTCCCAATGGGCGGTAAATTTGCCGCACGACGAGGCGGAAAGAAATAAACAGGCCCAATCCCCATTTTGTCAAATAGTCTTTGGAACTGGTCTTCCACCACGTCCGCGAGACTGCCAACTACCATTAAACTTGGTTCATCTTGGCTACGGGGCAATACGGGAACCATGGATCCCAGACATGCATCTTCACCCTGCGTAAATGTAGTTTCAATGCCGCTGCCAGAGTAATTGAGGATTCTGACTTTTGGAAAGAATCTGTGATTTAGGCGTTCGGCAGCTTTGGCGAGATCAAGCTTAATTACCTCGGAGGGACATGATCCCACTAAGAACAAAGTACCAATATCAGGGCGACGCTCCAATAACTGATCAACAACCCGATCAAGTTCTTCGTTAGCGTCGGCAAGCCCAGCCAGATCTCGTTCACCAAGAATTGCGGTTCCAAATCTTGGCTCGGCGAAGATCATTACTCCTGCCGCCGACTGGATCAAATGGGCGCAGGTTCGTGATCCCACCACAAGGAAAAAAGCGTCCTGCATTTTACGGTGTAGCCAGACGATTCCTGTCAAGCCACAAAATACTTCTCTCTGTCCACGTTCTTTAAGTACGGGCAGATCAGCAGTTGTTTGATTTTTTATATGGGCAGGAACTTCTGTGCAAGGCTCTACAGCCATGTTTTGCTCTCCTATTGGGCTAAATACCTAGTTTTTTCTTAAAAAGGCTAAGCCTTCATCTTTTGCAGGACTATGCCCTGTCTTAAGTCAAAAAGTTGTTTGACTACTAAGCAATCGCATAAGTTAATTCCCTTTACTATATTTAGTAAAGCCGAGTGATGGGGCAAAAAGTTGCAAAGGTTTACAGGAATCCCCCAATACCAAAGCTCAAAATGGCTACACCATTTTTCGCCATTTGCGGCGTACGAAGCACGCCGCAAATGACTATATCGAACTCACGTTATTTTACAGCGACCCCTTACAGCCTGTTGAGTCTTTGAGTAGTACAGAAATATTTTTGAAAGTGGCGCGAAGCGCCACTTTCAAAAATATTTCTGGGTTTTAAGTAAGCGCAAAGCGCTGTATTGATATATTTGATGCTGAAAGGCAAAGCAACCGTAACTAAATGCTAGATTTTTGGACTAAAACCAGTGGGACTTGGATTAATGTTTTGGCGATCGCCTTCGGCACATTCCTCGGACTCATTTTACGCGGTAGTTTTCTTTCTCAGTCACTACCCATTCTCAAACAGGCGATCGGGTTAATCACCATGTTTGTCAGTATAAATATGGCAAATAGCTTACTCAAAATTAAAGTTGGTGCTTTAGATGGCGTGATTCTAGCGTTGATTGCCTTAATTATTGGAGGAGTAATTGGTGAATTTGGTCAGATCGAGAAACGTCTAGAATTCATTGGCGATTGGCTGAAGGCAAAATTTAAAGGTAAGGGTAAATTTACAGAAGGATTTGTTGCAGCTAGCTTATTGTTTTGCATCGGTCCTATGGCAATTATCGGCAGCCTCAATAACGGGTTGATTGGTGATAACAATCTTCTGTCACTGAAATCCGCGCTTGATGGATTTATTTCAATTGTATTTGCTAGCACCTATGGAATCGGTGTTGGATTCTCGGCTTTACCCGTTGCCCTATATCAAGGGAGTTTGTCTTTGCTTGCTGGAAGCTTGACACAAAGCTTGCCCGATCCCGCTAATGCTCAGCCTGTCCTAATCATTACGGGCGTTGGCGGTTTAATGCTTTTGGGACTGGGGTTAAACCTATTAGAACTTGCCAAAGTCAGAGTTGCCTCTTTCTTACCTGCTTTAGCGATCGCGCCATTAGTTTACTGGCTAGCTGATAGCCTTAAGTAATTCCAGCTCCTGTGACGCTGAAAAAAACAAATAGCATGAGGCGGCGCTTCGCACCGCCTCATGCTATTTGAGTGTTACGTCCTAACAAGACGTGAGTTAGATACAACCATTTGCGCCGCGCTTCGCGCGGCGCAAATGGCGCAAAATAGTAAAAACCGCTGTGCGGTTTTTACTATTTTGCGCTTTTTGGGTATTTAGCACTTTTCCTATTTTGCTAGCTTAGATTGTTATAATTAGTTAAGCTCCTCTGTGGCGTGCGTGACTACCGATAATGTGTCTTGATCGATAATTGTTTTCTAGGAGTCTTCGTAATTCTTAGCCGCAGTATACTAGACTTGCTTCTAGGAACTTAAGTTAGGCTGAGAGCAAAGCCTCCACCTGGTTTTACCGGGTCAAACAACTGAGGTAAGACGGCGTTGCGGAGGGGTGAAACCCTAAAGTTTTTTAAAAATGCTTGCTATTACATAAAACCATGCTATATTAACTAAGCAAAACGACGCGGGGTAGAGCAGCCTGGTAGCTCGTCGGGCTCATAACCCGAAGGTCGATGGTTCAAATCCGTCCCCCGCCATTAAAAAAAGCTGCACATAGTGCAGCTTTTTTGCATTTTAAGTATTGGTAATACTTCTAAAGAGATAGCCAACTACAACACCAATCATCAGCGCCCAAATTTGACCAGATTTTACAAAATTATTCCAACCTTTTCCTAAGTCTCCCATGACATCTTGCTTAAACTGTTGAGCAAGCAAATCCATATTTAAATGTGAATTGAGATCCGCAATATTAAAATGTAAATTATTAGAGACATCGATGGCTGAAAAATGAAATGATAAGTCAGAACTAGTTGCTAAGTGTTGAGCTACTTCAAACATAATATTTTAGTCTTGGGTTAATTTGCTAGAGCTTTATCTTTTATATGCAAAACCACTAGGGTCATGTCATCAGTATGAGTATGCCCTTCTCCAATAAAGTTTTGCACTTCTTGGAAGATGTAGTCAAGAATCATCTGGGGGCGAGTCACATCATCAGAAAGGGGAAAACAATTTTGGCAAGCCCAGTCTAGAGCTTTACGTAGATTTTCTTCGTCAAAGCGATCGCCTTCTGGACTAGCCGCTTCCGTGAAGCCGTCAGTGTAATAGATAACGACATCACCAGAATTTAGATGAGTACTGCGCTCCTCGTACTTAGATCCTGCCTCTAAGCCTATCAAAGCACCCATTGTATCGAGAGCATGAACTGATCGGGTCTTGGCTCGCCAGTGTAATGCGGGAGTGTGGGCGGCGTTACTAAAGGAGAGGGTTTGGGTTTCAGGATCATACTCTGAATAAAACATGGTCAAGAAACGATGAGATTTCTCTAGGTCTTCATACATGACCTCATTCAGATGTTCCAGAATTTTACTAGGAGAATGGTTATTTAATACTTCTGCTCGCAACATCCCCCTTGTCATCGTCATGATCAAGCCTGCGGGCACACCTTTACCCATGACATCACCTACTACAAAACTCCAGCGATCGCCTTTTTGCATCGGGATAAAGTCATAATAGTCGCCCCCAACTCGGCTAGCTGTAGAGCAACGAGCTGATATCTCAAGCCCTTGAATCTTTGGACAGTTACGCGGTAAGAGTTGGCGTTGGATTTCTGCGCCGATCTCCATCTCCCGATCTTGACGCTCTTTTTTGATTAATTCAGTAGTGAGTTCATGATTTTCCAAACCTACTGAGGTTTGATCGGCAACAAGGCGCATCAAAGTCCGCTTGTTATCTGTCCAAATATAATCAGGTTTGCGGCTAAAAATATAAAGACGACCCCGCACTGCATTTTTGACTAAAACTGATGTGCCGTACAAATGGACATCTGCACCAAGGTAACGGCTGACCATCTCATCAAGAGCGGTTGGACTACCTGTTAAGACCTGTTGGATGGCTCGTTCGATCGCCGTTCTCACTTGTTGCGCTTTCATGCCGCCTTGATTGCGCTCAGGACAATGCAAAGACTCTAGGCGCATTTGTCCACTTGCTTTAAATAAAATTAGCGCACCACCATCGGAATCAGTCACACGACTGGCAATCAGGGGAATTAATTCTAGAAATTGGTTGAGGTTACTAAAGCTGCGGAGAGCATAACCCAAAAAGCTTAGCAGCTCATGGATTTTATTTTGATCCTGACTCATCCGTCTGAGCAGGTCTTTGAGATCCTTCATCACCATCACAGAGGCATTGTCAATATCTGGCTGTGATGGGAGTGATCTATTTCTAGGTGGCAATGATAGAGACATACCAATGCTGCAACGCTAGGTGGTTTGCACGAAAGCTAATTTAGTCAATCAGTTTAGCCTTAGTTGGACAAAAAATAACAAAGGATTTCAGGAATTTTTTTAAAAGTATTTTTGCGGCGCTTCGCGCCGCAAAAACTAATTACTTAATAATGCTTCGACAAATTCATAGCTTGAAAAGGGGCGTAAGTCTTCAATGCCTTCACCTGCGCCAATAAATCTAATTGGTAAACCAAGTTGTTGGACTACCGCGATCGCAACACCACCTTTTGCTGTGCCATCAAGCTTCGTGAGGATCACGCCTGTAATTCCTGCGGATTGGGCAAAAACTTCGGCTTGTTTAAGCCCATTTTGTCCGAGGGTGGAATCTAGCACTAGCAAAGATTCGATTTTTGCCTCGCTGGATTTTTTATCGACGATGCGGCGAATTTTGCTAAGTTCTTCCATCAGGTTTTTCTTGTTTTGCAAGCGCCCTGCGGTATCAACGAGCAATAACTCAGTGCCTCTAGCTTGGGAGGCGCTAATCGCATCAAAGACAACGGCAGCAGGATCAGCATTTTGGGCTGGGTTGCAAATTACATCAACATTTGATCTTTGTCCCCAACTCTTGACTTGTTCGACCGCAGCCGCACGGAAAGTATCAGCAGCAGCAATCAAAGTTTTATAACCAGATTTGACGCTTAGATGTGAGAGTTTACCAATCGTTGTAGTTTTACCAGCACCATTTACACCAGTAATTAGCCAAATATTCAGTTGATTTTTTTCGGGAATTAGCATGGGGATCGGTTCACCGCCTTTCTGCGCTGATACATCAAGCATTTCGCGCAAAATTTGTTTGAGATAGGCGATCGCTTCTTCTGGTGGCAGTACTTCTTTGCGGAGTTTGTCTTGTAGCTTAGAAATAATTTGGTCAGTAGCCTTAACGCCAACATCCGCCTGCAATAGCAAAGCCTCAATATCATCAACCGAATCAGCACTGAGGGGGCCTTGTCCGACGATCGATTTTAGTTGATTAACTAACGATAAACGGGTTTTATCTAAGCCTTGGCGTAAACGATTCAGCCATGTGATCTCTTCGACAGAGATTTCTTCGGGGCGACGACCTTGGGAGGCAAGGACTTCGGCTGACCAAATAAAATCATCATCAAACTGGATGGTAGCTTTGCGTCTTGTGGTAATTACAGGTTTGACTTCTGGCTCTGGCTCAATGATCGCTGTGGCTTCAAGCGCAGCAATCCTTGCTTGGCGATCGCTTTCGGACTGCATCCAAAAAGGCACAGCTTCAGGCTCAGGGGTAGTTGCTTCTGGGGAAATAACTTCGGTGATCGTAGGTTCGACCGATGCAAAAACTTCAGTAGCTGCTTCTGGAGATATTTCTGCAGATATTTCTAAAGGGGGCTCAGCCTCAATGACTGCAACTGGCTCGGTAATTTCTAGCACAGTTTCAACAATTGCAGGTTCGTCAACTGGCAATGCAGTAATAACTTCAGGCTCAGTAATTTCTAAAGCAATCTCAGATTCGGCAATCTCAGATTCGGCAATCTCAGGTTCGGCAAGTTCAAGAGCAGTGGACTTGGCTTCAGGCTCATTAATTTCTGGATCTGGGGATTTTGATTCAGATGCTGGATCTTCGGCAACTTCGGCTTGTTGTTGCACATTGGCATAGGCAGCCTTTGCCCAATTTAATAAATCTTGTGATGCTGGCGATGCGATCGGGCTAGTATCTTCAGTATTTGAAGATTCAGGCAGTTTTTCTTCAGTTTGAGCTGTCTCTACAGGTTGGTTATTCGCATTTTTGTCATCATCAAACTTTCGCCGAAACCAGTTAAACACCATACAAATACCCTTGCGCCATGCCTGAATCTATATTTAATGATTTTTAGAAGATGTGAAGCTCTCTCGGAAATCATTATGTAGTCAATTTACTAGGATAGTTTAAGGTGTTCAGGTTATTTGCACTAAATCAAATCTAGACGGTTTTCCGAAACCCACAAAAAAAAGAAGCGACGCAAAGCGTCGCTTCTTTTTTTTGTGGGGTTTATTTCTTCTTAATATCTTTTGCCATGTTGAGAAAGATATCCATACTCGAATCTACGCGAGTATTAATCTTTGGCTCAAATGTGGGTTGTGGCTTTGGCTCGGAAACATTGCTACTAGTAACATTGGGTTCAGAACCTTCCGTTTTCTCGGTTGCTGATATGATTTCTGTGATTTCAGCACCTTTAACACCGTTAACAGTTGGAAAGGTTTTTTTGACAGCCTTGGGTGTACGCATGTAATCAATGTTGCCAAAAGTTTTGGCGGAGTCTTCATCCAGAAAATAAGAAGATTCTGTGTTGCCTGAATCCTCTTTCTTGTCCTTTTTGCCAAACAAGCCGAAAAGAGCCATGTATTTGTACCTACTTTTCTAAAAAATGAGTTGAATTTGTTGTTTTGTTGCGATGTGTAACATTTTAGCAACATACAGTGCGATCGCAATGATGATCAGTAATAAAAAATTGGTCAAGTACATAATACAGTGCGATCGCAATGATGATCAGTAATAAAAAATTGGTCAAGTACATAGGTTTGTGTCCACGCCTTAGGCGTGGACACAAACCTATGTTTGAAAAACGTATAAAAAATGGACAACAATAAAAAGCAGCACTTAAACTTAGTGCTGCTTAAGTGCTGCTTTTTTGATTCATGGCGCTTTGCGCCTCTTCAATTACAATCTGTAGTTAGCGTTGTTAATGCGCTCACGTCCCATAGACTCATCAGGCTTTTTGAGAGTGAACTTATCAGCATTTGCTTTGATCAGTTCTTTTTGTGCTTCGCTTAAACCATTGATTTCTAGAACATCATCTAGTGATTTGTAAGGCGCATTTTCAACAATGATCCGCCCTAAGGTTGGATACATACCACGTACTTGACGGAAAGTGTTGATGTTAGCGTTGTTCAGGTCGATTTTGCTAAGATCTTGTGTGTAAAAATTGGTAGCAGGTAATTCTTCGGCAAATGCAGAGTTACTGCCAAAAGAACCTAAAAAGCCAGTTGTCCAAATTGACGCGATCGCCACTAATAAAACAGAAAAGCGTATAAGTGCTTTCATGCCTAAAGTCTCTCTATTAAAAAAATAATTTATTCACTTTCGAGATTAGCAGAAAAGTGGAAACCCAAAACCTTAGGGCTAGCAAATAAAGTATATGTAAACAATTGTTTTCGTTTGTTAACTTCTCTTTACAATTCTTTAAATAGATTTTAAATCAGCAAAAAAGATGTAATCCTCATCACTGTAATGATCCCAGACTTAATTTTCAGATTTACAGTGATCGCCTAGGTTTAAGTAACTATAAACAACTACAGGGTCAGTAAGTGACCATAGGTAAAATGACTGTCTAGAAATGGGTGGGTAATTACAACGGTTACTTTTGAATATGTTAAGTCTCGAAAACTTCCCTTGGCTCACGTTTATCATTGCCTTTCCCATAGTTATGTCCCTCATGGTTGCCTTCGTCCCAGACAAAGGTGATGGCAAAAACATTCGCTGGTTTGCACTAGTAGTGGGACTGATTGACTTTGCGGCGATCGTCTATGCCTTCTGCGTAAAGTATGACTACAGCAACCCTAGCCTCCAACTTGTTGAGCGCTATTCTTGGGTTCCCCAACTGGGGCTAAATTGGTCAGTGGGTGTTGATGGACTCTCGATGCCTTTGGTATTGCTGACTGGATTTATCACCACATTAGCAGTCTTGGCATCCTGGCCCGTTACTCTGAAGCCACGCTTATTTTTCTTTTTGTTGCTGTCGATGTATGGCGCACAAATTGCTGTATTTGCTGTTCAGGACATGCTGCTATTTTTCCTAACGTGGGAATTAGAGCTAATACCTGTATATCTGTTGCTCTCGATCTGGGGGGGATATAAGCGCCTATATGCTGCCACGAAGTTTATTCTTTACACGGCGATCGGTTCCCTGTTCATCCTTGTGGCTGGGTTGGCGATGGCTTTTTATGGCGATACTGTCACCTTTGATATGGCAGCACTTGCTAATAAAAACTACCCCCTCACCTTCCAACTTTTAGCTTACGGTGCATTCTTGATCTCCTATGGAGTCAAGCTACCAATTTTCCCTTTACATACGTGGTTACCTGATGCCCACGGTGAAGCTACTGCCCCAGTACATATGCTCCTTGCAGGTATCTTGCTAAAAATGGGTGGCTATGCGCTGATGCGGATGAATGCGGGTATGTTACCTGAAGCCCATGCTTACTTTGCCCCAATCTTAGTAGTTTTGGGGATCGTGAATATTATTTATGCGGCACTTACATCCTTTGCTCAACGTAGTCTTAAACGCAAAATTGCTTATTCCTCAATTTCCCATATGGGCTTTGTGCTGATCGGTTTAGCTTCATTCACTGATCTCGGCACAAGTGGTGCAATGTTGCAAATGATCTCTCACGGATTAATTGGCGCGAGCTTATTTTTCCTTGTGGGCGCAACCTATGATCGCACCCATACATTGATCCTTGATGAGATGGGTGGTGTCGGTCAGCAGATGCCCAAAATCTTTGCGATGTTTACTACCTGCTCTCTTGCTTCTCTTGCTTTACCAGGGATGAGCGGATTTGTAGCTGAGGTGATGGTTTTTGTAGGCTTTGCTACCAGTGATGCCTACAGCGGCACATTTAAGGTTATTGCTCTCTTGCTGATGGCAGTGGGTGTAATCTTAACGCCTGTCTATCTACTCTCAATGCTGCGCGAAATTTTCTATGGACAAGAAAATAAAGCGCTTACTTCCCATCAAGATCTTGTTGATGCAGAACCTCGTGAGGTTTTTATCATCGCTTGTCTGCTAATTCCAATTATCGGCATCGGCTTCTATCCTAAAATCGTGACTCAAATCTATGATTCGACCACGACACAACTGGCGACAGTTCTACGTGAGGCGGTTCCAGCACTGGCTAATAAGCGCGATAATAAACGTCTGGCAAGTCTACAGTCTCAGGCTTCACCAAGTCTAAGTAAATAAAAAACGTCAATTCGACGAACGCGCAAAATGGTAAAAACCACTCCACGATTTTTACCATTTTGCGTCATTTGCGCCGCGCGAAGCGCGGCGCAAATGACTATATCGAATTCAAGTTAAAAAAGAAGGTTCGCTCAGCGAACCTTCTTTTTTATTTACAGAATTAGGTGCTAATGCAAAACCTCTCAAATATGCTCTTATGCAATTGTGACTCTGGGACTATCGTACCAATTGTAAGTCGGACTATCAGGATCATCATCCACACCTAATTTACTCTCAGCACCATCAATTCGTATCCGCACCAGATACTCCCCAGCTTTAATATTCGTAACAGGAAACTCAATATTAGAGACATCGCTGGGCAAAGGCGGACGATCAAATAGATAGACGGATGGACTATCAGATGTCCATTCATTCAAAGCTAAGACCACTTTCTGTCTCTCCCGTACCAGTACATCTAACTGAACCATAACAACTGCCGATCGCAAATTATCTTCAATCTCCTCTAATTGATTCACCGATATATTTACAATCGTTGGACAGAGGACGAAGGGCATCACATTTGAGGAGATCGCATTGGTAATTAGCGGCGAAGTGCTACCGATACGGTGGATCACCTGTAAGCTTTGCACCCCAGCTTGAATCTGTGGTAAAGCCATATTCTCTAAAGAAAAAATAATTTCACGATCTTGAACAGAAGTGGGACTAATTACTAAATCCCCAATATGGATTTCTACGGTTTGGCTTTGGAGATTGCGCCCACGGATAATCATCACACTACCAATCACAATCGGTTCAAAACGACTGCCTTGAGCTACGACCTGCTCAATATAGGGCGATGCAGGAAATGGAGCCAGCCCTGCAGGGGAAGCATCGCGAATTGGCAAAGCTCTCTGGAAGTTTTCCCGACCTTCGACAATAACTAGACAAGCGCGGTAAGCGATCGACAATACATAGGGAACTTGATAAAACACTGACCAAGCCTTAGATAGATCCTCTAGTGAAATATCCACAGGTACAATATGAACCTGTTGAATTTGATCAGCAAGATCGGAGTCCACTAGGAATGGAAATGTAGAATCATTGCAGGTAGAACGAATCAGTTCAGGTGTGAGAATCCGCTTATCAACAAGGGTACTTACTACGCTTCCCAAAACTCTCTGAGGTTGCAGTTCCGCATCATTCCCATAGCAACTCATCATGTAGAAAAGATCGATCGCCACTTGACGATTAAGGGGATTTCCTTTGGCTCGATTGGGTGTAGAGTCATAATTAGCTAGTGCAGGATTGCTCGTCACTTGATATAAGAAAATATTTACCCCCACTTCTGGAGCGCCTGTAGAAATTCCCCCAGGAGGTAAAGTGGTGGCGCGCGCACCTTCAATATCCTGTTGAATGACCGCTTGCAAAACCCTCTGTAGAGTTGCTGTTACCGTAGCGATCGCTAAATAATTACTCATCTGCACTCACCAAACCTAATTTCAATGCTCTAACGATTGCCTGTGTCCGACTAGCCACCCCCAATTTCTCAAATACACTAGTGAGATGCGCCTTGACAGTGGCGATCGTCACATGCAAGTAACGAGAAATATCCTCGTTTGAGGCTCCCTTAATTAGCCAGTTCAATACTTCCTGTTCGCGATCTGTAAGATGGATCGTAGAATGTCCCTGTAGCGATCGCCCTGCATAGAAATGAAAAACCCGAAAGAAACTCGTTGCAATATCAGGTGGCAAAAAGATTTCATCATTCATAACTGTTGAAATTGCCTCATAAAGTTGACTGCCAATCCGATCTTTTGCCACATATCCTCTAGCGCCCAACTGCATCGCTCTAAATACTAATTCATCTTCACGATGCGCTGACAAAATTAAAACCTTGCCATGATAGTCTAACTTTTTAAGATCCATCAAAACTTTTAGCCCGCTATCTTCGGGTAGTTTTAAATCGAGTTTGACATCTAAAAGAATTAATGAAGGCTTCTGTTCTACTACCAGTTTAATCGCTTGAACACAAGAAGTTGCTTCTCCGACAATCTTAAACTGAAGATAACAATCATCACTGTAAAAGCTCAGTAATGTATGTAAGCCCCGACGAAAATTAGGGTCATCTTCTACCAATAAAACCGATACTATTTGAGCCGTTGTAGTCATAGATCAGTGGTCATCGATAATTAATTTTTAGCAATTCTTAACAGATATCTTTTTAATTCTTAGCAATTGATTTTTATTTATAGCCATAGCAATCCTCAATCATTTGTGGATTTTTGAGGGTTGTGGGAATGCACGCCAAAGGGGTGCATTCCCACAACCCATTTAGGATTGCTATAACGTGAATTCGATATAGCCATTTGCTCCGCGCTTTGCGCGTTCGTCGAATTGACGTTCATTTAGAAGTATAGACTAAAGTCTAATAACCCTTAATTTTGATCATCCCTACTGTATACCTCTATAGACATAGTTAAAGGGTGGCATATGGCACTAGACTACTTCGCCCCGGGCGTATACGTCGAAGAGGTTGATAAAGGCAGTCGTCCCATTGAAGGCATCAGCCTCAGCGTGGCAGGCTTTATCGGATTTACCGAAGACGTACGCGGTGATGCTGAGCTATTTAAACCAATGATGGTTACATCATGGGATCAGTATCGCGAATACTTTGCAGCTCCCGGTTCTGATGGTTACACCGACTTTGATGCTTATTTGCCTTTCGCAGTTAGTGGTTGGTTTGTCAATGGTGGTGGCCGCTGTTGGGTAACGAGCATTGGCACAAAACTTCCTGGATCTGAGCCTCCAGCCCCTGAAGCAACCGCACTTCGCATTGGCACATCCAATAATAAGCCTACCTTGATGTTTAACATCAAGCCAGCCGATGCCTCTGAAAGTCAGTTAGCATTGCCGGCAACGAGCGATCGCATCAAAGTCATCATTAAAGAAAGTACTCCTAAACCATTACCCGAAGATGCTCCTGCTGATGCCGAGCCACCCCTAAATACTGGTGAATTCTTCAGCGTCGTCGTTGTCCAAGGCGGACAAGAGCTAGAGAAGTTCGAGCATGTATCCATGAATCCGCAGGTTGCGACCGATGTTGCTGACTATGTAGTAACAGCGATCGCTGATTCCGAATACGTCACCATTGCTGACATCTCCACCAGTGGTCAACCTCTTTCTCGTCGTCCTGCTAACGGCTCCTACGAAATTGCCCCTCCTCCTTACATTTCTTCGATTGATCGCTTTGCTCGCGACTTACTAGGACAAAGAGACGATCGCACTGGCATTCAAGGCATGTTTGAAATCGATGAAACAGCAATGATTGCCTGCCCAGATCTAATGCGTGTCTATGAAGCAGGGCTAATCGATATCGATCAAGTGCATGGTGTCATGGAAATGATGCTCAGCATGTGCGAAAACTCCTTCCCAGGCCCCGCCTTCCGTATGGCAGTCATCGATCCACCTCCGATCAAGCCATCCAAAGGCATGGAGGCTGTACCACCAGATCGCCAAAAGCCTCAAGATGTAGCCCAATGGTTGAGTATGTTCAACCGTCGCTCGATGTTTAGCGCACTCTATTACCCTTGGATCAAAGTCGCCAACCCTCGCAAAGGTGGCAAGCCATCCTACGTTCCTCCTTGCGGTCATGTCATGGGTCTGTGGTGTCGCACTGACCAATCACGCGGTATCTTCAAAGCTCCTGCTAATGACACTCCCAGAGGTGTGCTTGGCTTGGCTTATGAAACCAACATGCGTGAGCAAGAAATGCTCAACCCCCTCGGCATTAACTGCATCCGCAACTTTGCCAGCTACAATCGTGGCTTTAAAGTATGGGGCGCACGTACTTTGGTCGAACCTGACAACATTCAATGGCGCTACATCAGTGTCCGCCGCCTCTTCAGCTACATTGAGAAATCAATTGAAATTGGCACGCAATGGGTTGTCTTTGAACCGAACGATACCGATTTATGGGCGCGGGTAACACGCACCGTCAGCAACTTCCTTGAAGGGCTGTGGCGGAATGGTGCATTATTTGGCGGCGCACCCTCAGAAGCGTTTTATGTCAAATGTGATGCCAGCCTCAACACTCACGAAACCATGATGATGGGTCGTTTATACATTGAAGTTGGCATCTGCCCTGTCCGTCCTGCTGAATTTGTGATCTTCCGCGTCAGTCAGTGGTCGCCTAACAGTTAATGATTTATCAGAAGAACACCCTATGGGTGTTCTTCTGATTAGATTTTGCTTTCTTAAGATTTGTGCTGTAGCTCTTACAGAGTTATAGCTTTAGACTTTAAAATAGTTGTTTATTCAGCACAGACCTATAACTCAGATTTCAAGGAGGGAAAATGGCTGAACTCGTACCAATTCCTACTAGTCGATACTATGTAGAATTTGATGGATTGACGGACAAATTAGTTAAAAGTGTTTCTGAAGTTACCTTTACAGGTCAAATGGCAGGACATGAAAAGCCTTTGGCATCAACCAAGGGCGGCAAGACAATTTGGCAGAGTACGTCCGCAGGTTTTGAAGAAAACCCCAACGTCACCCTTGAAGTCTATGTCACTGAAGGCGACATGGACTTTTACAATTGGATGTTAGCAACTATGCCTAAGAGTGAGGGAGGACAAGGCAAATGGTCTTCCAGCCGTAAGAATGGGGCAATTGTTGCTTATGACAGTGAAGATGCAGAAGCGATTCGTTGGAGTTTAACTAATTGTTGGATTAAGACTTACAAGGTCAGCGATTTTAACTCTGAAAGTAAAGATCTAGCTGTTGAGACCTTTGAAATCATCGCTGAACAAATCAACCGCGTTAAGTAGATACTTCCTTAATCGAGTTGTAAATTCCTTGTTTAGGTTGAGTTTAGATTGGGTTTGGTTAAGTCTTGATATAGAAATGAGGATGAGGTCAATAAACTATGGCAAAAGGTGAAATTTTAGCGTGCTCCAAATACTACTTTAACTTATCGGGTCTGGATGACTTGGTTGTCAAAAGTGTAAGTGGCATTAGTTCAACTTTACAGACCGCAGGAGACATGAAATCCTATGGAGTCAGCAAAAGTGGCAAATCAGTTGTCCAAGCTACTGTTACAGGAGTAAGCAACGGTAATATTACGGTTGAGTTTGTCTGTACTGTTGGTGACGATCGCTTG
>Ga0172376_10003758_pt1 | contig 17731 bp, 13 predicted proteins | sample Lak35m_FD_121114 | JGI IMG/M metagenome (GOLD analysis project Ga0172376, IMG submission 121114) | Freshwater microbial communities from Kabuno Bay, South-Kivu, Congo - kab_092012_35m | ecosystem: Environmental > Aquatic > Freshwater > Lake | place: Democratic Republic of the Congo: South-Kivu... | reverse complement strand
TGATTGGTTTAATATCCTCTTTTACATCCTCTTCATCTGGAATCGATTTTTTTAAAACTTCCTCTTTATCTCTTTCGAAATTCCCGCTTCTTCCTCTATCTTCTTCTTTTTCTTTTGATCAAAGAGTTGATGCTTTTTTTGATTATGTAGAGCACTTAAAAAAAGTTGTAGAAAAATATCACTCTTCAAATAAAGCCTACGCCAATAAAGGATCACTATTTAGAGAAATTGAAAGAAAGCTCAAGACTCTTAAAAAAGAAACAGCCTTAGAATCAAAGATACAATCTTTAAATGATTTATTGGATGATCTCTTTGAAGCATCAGCAAAATTAGAAGAAGAGCTTCGAATTCATATTCAAAAAAATGGACTGCAAACCCCCCCCTTTCAAAACCAAGAATACAAAGAGCACCTAAGCTACCTCTCTTATCTTTTGAGAAGTTTAAGGAGCTTAACCCATACAGCGGCTTTGGATTTAGGGTTCTCTTTAACGAATTTGAATTTAAGCCATGCGGAGCATATATTGATTATAACAGACAAATTAGAGGAGTTATTCGGTGAAAAATTCTCTAATGATTTCTCAGATCCTTTGATAAATAAATTAAATGAGCTTAAAAGTGAATTTTTTTCAGACTTTCATAATAGTGAGGCTCAAAGCTCTTTAAATCTTTTTATCGCAAATATTAAAGAAGATAAAAACACTCTTTTTCTACAAAGAGCTCCATTAAAGGCGCTATATGCTTTCATCGATGCTAGGCTCTCAAAAGTAAAAATCAAACTCTCTGAAATCGATAAAGAATCTTTTTTTGAGGCAGACCTCCTCAGGGCTGAGGAAGCTTCAACATGGATCAACTCCGTTGAAAATCTAAGAGCTTCACTTAAGAACTATCTTTTTTTTTCCTCAGAAGACTCAAACTGCAAATCCAGTTTCTTCGTGACTAATTTAATCCGAGAAAAACAACAGAGCTGCTCTCTTTTAGACCTTGATGAGGAGTTTGACGCTTTATCCATTTATGAAGAAGATGAGTATGAGCTTGATCTTGGATTTGAAGAACCTGATTTTACTCATACAGAAAAAAAGATGGTAATTGAACCTCAAGAGGAGTGCGATCCTTCCTTTTTACCACAACCTCTAGAGAGATCTATCTCAAAGCAACAGGAGTCTCTATCTAAATTTGAAACGAAGCACAAAAAAAATCAATGGACAAAGCAGCCCTATAGAATCTCAAAAAGAAAGCAGCAGCAACTCGAAAGAGAAAAATCGTTTTCAGGTTTTGAAAAAGAAGCCGAAATACATAATTTAAAAATAGAAAAAGAAAAAAAGCAGCCTAAAGAGTCGTATATTACAAGTGAGCAAGCTAAAATTCTTCTTGGAGATGATTGCATGAAAAGATGGAAATTTATGAGTACTCTTTCTGAATTTGGAATGGAAAAATCTAGATCAGGTCATGGAAGTCACGAAATTTGGGGGCCAAAAAATGGACATCTAACATTTCCAATTCCGCTTGGAAAAGAGGGCCTGCTAAGTGTTGGAGTAAGAAGAAATATTGTGAAATCTCTTTTAGGAGAGAACTGAGGGAAAAAAGAGCAGTAAATCATAGATTGTGTTATTTTTTTTCCCTAATTGCTTGGAGGAAAGGATGAAAGAGGGTGTTGTATTAAAAAAAGGTAAGGAAGTGATCTTTGAAAATAAACATTTATGGATATTTTCAGGGGCGATCTTTTCCTTTCCAAAAGATTTTAAAAATGGACACATTTATCCTGTATTTGACTTTCAAAACAAAAAGCTTGGTTTTGCATTTTTCAATAAAGAAAAAAGTTTATGCGGCAGGATTTTAAGTTTTGATGAGAAAGAGCCTAAAGAGGCTGTTTTTGATCATATTGATCGCGCAATTTCACTACGTGAATCGATTGTAAAATCACAAGAGACAAACTCTTATAGACTCATTAATGGGGAAGCTGATTTTCTTCCAGGTCTGATTGTTGATCAATACAATGAGTATTTAGTTCTTCAAAGTGGCTGCCTTGGAATGGATTTGCTAAAAGAGCAAATCGTTTCTTTCTTAGCTAAAAAAGGCAAGTGGAAGGGGATTTTTGAAAAATCTTCTGGCAGCTCTAGAAAAGAAGAATCCCTTAAAGAATCAATCGGGATTTTATACGGTGAGGATAAGGAAAGTATTGAGATTTTGGAAAATGGAATTACTTTTATAGTTGATTGGAGAAAAGGGCAAAAAACAGGTTTTTTCCTAGATCAGAGGGAGATGAGAAAGAAAATAGAGTCTTTATCGTGTGGGAAGAAAGTGCTTAACTGCTTTTGCTATAGTGGGGGATTTTCTCTTTATGCTGCAAAAGGGGGAGCTTTGCATGTGGATTCTATTGACATCTCAGCTCAAGCGATTGAGTGGGTTCAGCATAATTTTAAATTAAACCCTCAAATCAAAGGATCTCATAGCGAAAAAGCGTGCGATGCATTCAAGTTTTTAGAAGAAGATAAGCTTGATTATGATCTTATTATATTAGATCCACCAGCTTTTGCTAAAAAAAAGCAAGATATCCCATCTGCGTCTAAAGGATATAGAGAGATTAATTACAAAGTCTTATCTAAAATTCCACCAAAAAGTATTCTTTTAACTTGTTCTTGCTCTTATTATATGGAGGAGTCTTTATTTCAAACGCTGATATTTCAAGCTGCAAAAATGGCAAGCCGAGAAGTTCAAATCCTCTCAAAACATCTTCTTGGAGCGGACCATCCAATTAATTTGTTTCACAAAGAGAGCTCTTATTTAAAAAGTTTTCTTCTTTACATTCACTAAAATCATACGATGAGTGTGCCTTAGAGTCTAACAAGTTTATAGCCCTTGAAGCATGTTATTGCCTCAAATCCCGCTTAAGTGATTTAGCTTTAAGAGAAAATCCTCAGTGGATCAAACAAATCAAAACTCAAACTCGATATTCAAAGATTGAGAAGACTCTCTATAAACCAACTCGAGTGAGTTTTTATTTAGAAGAGTCTCTGAGGTGTTTTTACAGGGATCAAACTCCTAAATACGGAGAAATTAAAGTTAAAACAGTGCATGTTATAGTCTCTGATTTGAAGATAAAATAAAAAATTGATTTTCTCTTTACTTTTTATAATTAAAATTACATTTAAAAAAGAAAGAGGTGATTATGAAGCTTTGTTTGTTTTTTTCATCGTTTTTAGCGCTAACAACTCTTATTTCTCTCACGCCAGATCAGGCCTTTAAAAAATTGCAAGAGGGAAACAAAAGGTATAGTCTCGATAAGCTCACAGAGTGTGATCAGACAACAGCAAGAAGAAAAGAAATTTACGCCCGTCAAAAACCATTTTCTGTTGTCATAGGATGCTCTGATTCTAGGGTTCCTCCTGAGATGATCTTTGATCAGGGACTTGGAGATTTATTTACTGTTCGAGTTGCTGGAAACGTCATTGGTGAAATAGAGCTTGAAACCATTAAATTTGCCTGCCTTAAGCTTGGCACCTCCCTTATTTTGGTTTTAGGACACCAAAATTGTGGGGCAATAGAGGCAAGTCTTCAAGGGGATATATCGAGTATCCCATCAATTAGTAAATTGATTGATCCTGCTATAAAAAAAGTAAAAAAAGCCGGGGTATTAAAACTTGAATTTGTTGTTAAAGAGAATGTCAAACTTGGAGTTGAGTTTTTAAAAAAAGATAAAGACCTTCAGCTTCTTGTTTCACAAAAAAAGTTGAAAGTTGTAGGGGGATATTACAGCTTAGAACACGGTACAGTGACCTTTTTAGATGGGGAGGGTAAATCTTGAAAAAGAGTCTTTGTTTACTGATGCTTGCACTATTTTTTTCCTTTTCTTCTTTGATCTTTTCAGATGTTCAAATTCAAATAAGTCCTTTTTTTGATGACGATGATGAATTTTATGATGAGGATGGTCCAATTATTTGGATTGGGCCTGGAATCTACTACGGCGTGTGGTTTGATAATGAGTTTGAATATCGCCAGTGGTGTAGAAGAAGATATTATAATCGCTATTACTACTACGATGATTGGCACCATAGAAGATATTGGAGAGATGGAGACCATCATCACCATGGCGGAGGCGGATCACATCACCATTAGATAGAAATGCTGTTATTTGCTATAGTGCTTTCTTTTTTTGTGATCTAAACTATGTCATTACTTATTTCTTGTCAGGCCGTCTCTAAATCTTTTGGAAGTAGAATCTTATTTGAAGACTTATCTCTAAGTATTTTTTCTGGGGACCGAATAGGGGTTATTGGCCCAAATGGTGCTGGTAAATCTACCTTTATGAAAATTTTAGCTGGGAAAGAAAAAATTGACGCTGGAAGCTACACCGCAAAAAAAGATTTAAAAGTTGGATATGTTGCACAAAAAAATGAATTTGAAAGAAAGCTTCCAGAAGAAATTTTAGTGGAAGCTATTTCTGAGAGTTTCCATTTACAAGATTATGAAAAGCATCTAAAAGCTCAAATTTGGCTTTCAAAGCTTGGCTTTGAAAAGCAAGCTGAGATTGTAGCTTCAGATCTTTCAGGGGGTTGGAAAAAAAGGCTTGCAATCGCTGTTTCTTTAATTAATGAGCCAGATGTTTTACTTCTTGATGAGCCTACTAACCATCTTGATCTTGAAGGGATTTTATGGCTTGAGAAGTTTTTAATGAAAGAAGCCTCCACTTTTTTAATGATAAGCCACGATAGATACGTTCTTGAGCATTTAACAAATAAGATGGTAGAGATTAATCCCCTTTATCCTAAGGGGCTTTTTGCGGTTTCAGATAGCTACTTTAGATTTTTAGAAAAAAAAGAACTTTTTATTGAGGGACAACTTGAGCAGGAAAGATCTATTGCTGGCAAAGCAAAAAGAGAGCTTGATTGGGTAAGAACCTCACCCAAGGCAAGAACAACAAAATCACAAGCAAGACTTGATGCAGCTGAGGAAATTTTTAAAAAGCACCAAGACCTTAAAAAAAGAAATACACAAAAAAAAGCATCAATTGAGTTTGAAGCCTCAGAGCGTCAAACAAGGCAGCTTGTTGTGATGAAAAGTCTAAAGATGGAGCTTGGAGGACGAGTTCTATTTAAAGATCTAAACTTAACATTATCTCCTGGGGTAAGACTTGGTCTTATGGGGCCAAATGGAAGCGGTAAAACAACTCTTTTAAAAATTATTGCAAAGGAGCTTACTCCTTCTCAGGGAACTATTAAATTTGCAGACGATTTAAAAATTGTTTATTTTGATCAGCACAGAAATAAACTTGCTGGCAATACAACTTTAAAAGAAGCTTTAGCTCCAAACGGAGATCACGTCTATTATCAAGGAAGACCGATTCACGTAAGCGGCTGGTGCAAGAGATTTTTATTTTCTCCAGATCTTCTTGATATGCCGATTGAAAAACTTTCAGGTGGGGAGAGGGCAAGAATCGCAATAGCAAGGCTGATGCTTGAGCCGGCCGATGTTTTACTTCTTGATGAGCCCACAAATGATTTAGATATCACAACTCTTGAAACATTAGAAGAGACTCTCTCTGAATTTGTTGGTGCAGTCGTTCTTATTACCCATGATCGATGTATGCTAGATCGACTTTGCAATCTTTTTCTGGGCCTTGGCGAAGAAAACCACGTCGATACATTTGCAGAATATGCTCAGTGGGAAGAGGCAAGCGTAAAAAGAGCTCTAGAAAAAAAACAAAAAAAAGAAGAGAAGATTGTATCTACTGCTGATTTAGCTAAAAAAAATAAAACCCTCTCTTATAAAGATAAAAGAGAGCTTGAGATGATTGAGAAGAAAATGGAAGAGCTTGAAGCCTCTATTCTTAAGTCAAATCAATTATTAAGTGAGCCATCGACACTTGAGAATCCAGCTCTTCTTACAAAAATTTGCAAAGAGATCGATCTTTTACAACATGAGCTTGATACCTTATATGAAAGGTGGGCAGAGCTTCAAAGCTTTTGAATCTCAAAGCACCTGTGGATTTTTTGATTATGAAAGTCAATTGGAAGGGTTTTTTTAGAAATATCAATCACCTTGCAATCGCTAAATTGCTCTAAATCAAAACTAAAGCTTCTAAGATTTGTACTAAAAAAGATTTTACCCCCTTCATTCAAAAGAGAAAGTCCTTTTTTTACTAAAATGATGTAATCCCTTTGTACATCAAAAAATTGATCCATTTTTTTAGATCTTGAAATCGTAGGGGGATCAATCACTATAACGTCATACTTTTGTGAAGTGAGTAGCTCTTGATCTAGAAACTTTAAGCAATCAGCTCTGACAACAACATTTTTTTTAAGACTCAAATTATTTAAAAGAAAATTCTCTTCTCCCCAAGCTGTGTATGTGTTGGAAAGATCAACGCTTTTTGTGAAAGAGGCTCCCTGTTTTGCAGCATGTACGCTAAAAGAGCATGTGTAGGCAAATAAATTAAGAAGGGCTTTATCTTTGCACTCTTTTGCAACAATTTGCCTTGTTTCTCTGTGGTCTAAAAAAAGGCCAGTGTCTAGGTAATCTGTTAAATTGATATAAAATAGAACTCCATATTCTTGAACCACTTTAAACTCTTTTTGAGAGCTCAGTTTTTCATATTGCTCAAGCTTTTCTCTTTTGTTTCTATTTCTCCAAAAGATCTGCATGGGACTTGCGTCAAATAAATCTTTAAGAGCGCTCACTACTTTTTCTTTGAGCTCACTATTTTGCTCACCTTCTTGCTCTTTAACAAAATGTTGGATATAAAAATTTTGATCGTAGTAATCGATTGCAAAAGGAAATCCAGGAACTTCGTGATCGTAGATTCTAAAGCAATTGGTCGTCGCTTTTTTTGCCCATTTACGAATATGTTTATAGTTTTTTCGGATTCTGTTTTTTAAAAAGCATCCTTTGTCTTCCCCATCTAAAATTGTTGGTAGAAAAAACTCATCACTCATTGTTATTCCTTAATTTTTTGACTAGTATAAACAAGAGCTTAGAATAATGGGATAGTGAATTTATTTTTCCTTTCTCTAATTTTTTTGATTTGTTAATTTAAAAATTTTATATGGGGTTAAATTTTATGTATCTTAAGCACTACTTTTTAGCACTTTTTATCTTCCTTTGCTTTGATGCTCTTTGGCTTGGAGTCATAGCAAAAGATTTTTATAAACAGAACCTTGGCTACTTGATGGCTGAAAATGTTCGCTGGATAGCAGCTGGGATATTTTATCTTATTTATATAGGTGGAATTGTTGTATTTGCAATAGTCCCAGGTTTGAAGGCAAATTCCTCTTTATTAGCTGCAGCTTATGGAGCTTTTTTTGGATTTGTGTGCTATGCAACTTATGATTTAACAAACCTTGCCACAATTAGAAATTGGCCTCTTAAACTTACAGTCATTGATTTAATTTGGGGAACAACTCTTACATCCGTTGTTGCATTTTTAACTACATACATAGCAAGTCAATGGAAAGCATTTTTCAAATAGGTCTGGGTCTAACAAGAGGTCAAACCCTTTTAGCTATTGCCTCAATTTTGCTCATCTACGGCTTTATGGGTTACATTTTTTCTTTAAAGCTAAAAAGAGCTGATATTGCAGATGTCTTTTGGGGGCCTGCCTTTGCACTGATTTCAGTTGCTTCTTTGCTTTTATCTCAGGCTTGTTTTTTCAAAGTTCTTTTAGCTATAGCAGTTACTGCTTGGGCAACTCGATTAAGTTGCCGCATTTTTCTTAGAATGAAAAGAAAAAAGGAAGATTTTAGATATTTAGAGATGAAAAAAAGTTGGGGAAAAAGATTCAATTTAAGGCTGTTTTTTCAAGTGTTTATCCTCCAAGCAATGATTGCTTTTGTGATTGGTTTGCCACTTATTTGGATCCAAACTGAAAATAATTTTTCGCCAAATAGTTACTGCTATTTCTTTCTTTTTGTTTTTTTAGCTGGAGCTTTTTTAGAGGGAATTGCCGATTGGCAGCTCGATCTTTTTTGTAAAGAGAGTGCAAATCATAAAAAAGTATGCACAAAAGGAGTTTGGGGATTTTCTCGGCATCCAAATTATTTAGCTGAAATTATCATGTGGAGCTCTATTTGGGCAATTAGCGCCTTTATCTCAGGTGGAATTTTTTTAGTTATAAGCCCTTTTTTGCTTACATATCTTTTAGTATTTGTTTCAGGTGCTGCGCCACTTGAGAAAAAGATGAAAGAATACATCGGTTATAGCGAGTACCAAAAGAAGGTTCCTCTTCTTTGCCCCTTTTCGTTTGTTCTCTCATTGCTTTACCTTTTCTTTTGGTATGTTCTTGTAGGATATGGATGGCAGCTTCAAGGGGTTTTGGTTTTAGCTTTGCCGCTTTGTTTTTATTTGATAGAAGCTTTAAGTATCTATTTTTTTGACTACCGCAATTTTACTCTTTTTATTCCTTTATCGATCTATGCTTTTGCTCTTGGCTCTTTACTTGAAACAGCTTTTGTATTTTTTGATGTTTTAAACTATACAAACACCTCATTTACAGCCCCTTTTGTTGTTTTAGCGTTGTATCCGCTATTTTCTTCAATGCTTAATTCCTCTTTAAAATTTTTGAATAAAAATTTGGCCCTTACTTTTTTCTTAGGAGGTGTCGGCGCGATTTTCTCTTATATGAGTGGGCAGAGCCTCTTAGCCGTTAAAATCCCCTCACTTTTTTCTTATGTTGAAATTTTTTTTGGATGGGGAGTGTTTTTATCATCTCTTGTAATTTTAAATAGAAAACTTCTTTGTTTAAGAGAGCATTATACAAATGAAAAAAGGCTCAAAGAGCCTTTTACAATTATATTTGATTTGAAGTGTCCAATTTGCAATTTAGAAAAGAAACTTTGTACAAAAAGAGTTGCAACAGGATCTTTGCTACTTCCAAACATATCGACACAAAAAGAGCTAGAGAAGACCCTTCAAGTTAGTTTTTCATATGATGATGCAATGGAGAAGATTCATGGGATTAATTTAGCAGGAGAGGTTTTTAAAGGAACTAAAGTTCTCTCTGAGCTTTATGCTAGAACAAATCTTTTGTCTTTAGCTATTTTGCTTCAAGCTCCATTTTTTAGATCTATTTTTAATCTTTTATATTTTATTTGGGCAAAGCTTCGCTTTTTATTTAGAAGTGCGTAAATCAAGTAGAAAAAAATCAGCTTCTCTTTGTAAATTCCTTGAGTAAATTTTTTTCTAAGAGATAAAATCATGACAACTCCACTTGTGTTTACAACAAAAATTGCAAGAAAAACATTTCTTCCAATTGATGAATATCCAAAAATTTACTTCAGCTCACTAAGGGCCTCAAAAGAGCCCCACTTCAAAAAATACACACTCGTATTTCAAGATGAGGAGTTTAGCTTCGAAGCAGCATTTTCTGAAAAAGAATCAGAAAGAGAAGGAAGAATTTCTCTAGAAAATCTAGATGTTTCTGGAATGAAGGGTGTCGCTCTTGGTGAGAAAGAGAGCGATCAAAGACTTCTGACCTTTGTCTTAAATGAAAAGGAAAAAAAACTTTATCAAGATCAAAGCTTCTTTTACGAAAAAATTACAGAGCTATCCAAGCTGATTTTTACTGAATCAGAGATTGCAACTATAGATCTTTTTATCGATATTCCACTTGATCATTCTAGCTTGGAATCAAATAAATTTTACGCACAGTGCTTATCGAAAGAGGGAGTTAAAAGGTTTTGTTTATTTCACTTTTCTGAAAAATTAGTTGTGGCACTTGTTGATTCTACAAAAGGGGAGGAATCCCATTTCTTTTTTAGTTTCAGAAGGGTGAAATAATTAGTTTATGTAGATAAATTGTTAGTTATATAGTAATATGTTTCTTTATTTTGATCATTTTAAATGAAAATTTTATTATCATGACAATAATTGATTCTTTTTCAGTGGATGTGCCATTCAATCATTCTGATCTTCAAGAGAGTGTTTTAAGTGTTGAAGATCAGAAACTCATCCAAGTTGCATCTATTTTAAAGCAGCCCTCTATTCCTTTTGAAGGAGGTTATGAGGTGCTACAATATATTGCAATCGATGACTTAGAAAAAATTGCTAATATTTTCCCTCCTTTTGCCTCTAATTTAAACTCTGCTATCGCATCTAAATTTGAGGTGTTTGATTTTTGGCTAAAGAATTTCGTGAACTTTCTTTTTGTAAATGGGTTAATAGAAAAGTGCCCAACACTGCTTTTTCAAAAAGAGTCTAAACAAACAATTTCTGAGCTTACTTTTGAAAACATGCAAAGAGTTATAAACTCCTTAAACATCAAAGTAAAAGACCCACTTCTTGAGCTAAATCTTAAAAAATGTGTTCATGCATCCACTCCCTTTGCGCCGTTTTCACATTTGGTTTTAGATCTTTTTGCAAAAGAAATAGCGCAAAACTATCAAGAGAGTCACTTTGATATGGCTTTATTTGATCAACAGTTTCTTCTTTTTAAAGAGATCAGAAGCTTTTATTTAAGATCTACACCATTTAGCACCTCAGGTCTTTGTGAGCTTTTAAATCTTTTACAGGAGTGTAAACAAGCCGCTAAAGAATCAGGTAATTTTATCGTTCCAGCATCTTTAGATCATGAAACTAAACAGGTTCTTGAAAGTGTCGATCATTTAACTCAAAAAGAGCTAAAAGCGCTTTTATCGACTTCTTTTTTTGGTGAAATCAATGAAGGCTGTGGCTTTTATAAAAAAAGAGATGAGCTCTTTTATAAAGCAGCTCCTGGTTCTATCGTGAGAAAAACAGCTGATTTGAATCCTCTATTTTTAGAGCAGTATTTGGCCCTTTTTTTAAATCATGTAGAAAAAGAGCCTAATATTAAAGTGAAGTTTGATTCCTATTTGACACTTTATGACATTGTAGTCTCGCAAAAAGAATTTTCCAAAGATCAAGCGAAAATCTATTTAGACAAATGCCTTGACATCGCTCCACTTCTTACTCCTAGAAAGTCAAGAGAAAGAGCTTATAGAGTTTTATCTAAACTTTATGAAGAAATAGGGGAAGATCCGCTTGCTTGTTTCTGTTTAAAAAGGAGCGTTAGAGCTTAAATCTTTCTATTTTTTAACACCAAATCCTTAATAAGCCTAGTCTCTCATAGACGTAATCCCAATATCAAGTTGATTTAGATCAACAAGACACCCCTCATTAATTTACGTAATTTTTTCGATCTCTTTTGCGAGTCAAGAAAGTCAAACTTTTCAATTCCTTGTCAAGCAACCTAGAGGAAAATTAAAATTTCATATCTACGTAAATAATTGATAATAAAGAGTTTGATGTTTAATTATAATTTGAAAGCATTTAAACATTTATTTTAATTATTATTAATGATAAAATATTATTTAATTTTAAAAATCAATCACAAAACTCTTGATAGAGGGTAATAGATAATAATTATTTAGGAGAAAAACAATGTCTGGGATTATAAATTTTTTATTTGGTAGCCAAAAAAGAGCTCATGGATCAGAAGAAGATCCAACGGATCCTTCAAAAAAAATACCTAAAAAAGAGAGTGCTCAAAAAAGAGGTCAGAGTGAAGATCAGGATCCAAGTAATCCTTCGACAAAACTTCCAAAACTAGATCTTAATGAACCGTCTTCAATTCTTGCAACGAAGCTTGGTGAGGATGAGATGTATCAGCTTTTTGAAAGAATGAGTCTACCAGCCCTTGCTGTATTTGCTCAGACTAATAACGATTTTGGAAAAAAAGTGAGGGACTATCTAGAACATAAGGCTCAGATGGTTATTACAAGTATTGAATCAACCGTTTTGCTTATGAAAGAAAAAGGGGTTTTTCATGCAGACCAATTTGATATAGATTCAGTAGAGGATTTACTTTCTTTAGAAGATGGGGTAAAAAAAGATGTGGCTTTACTTGAAAATTTAAAAGATTTACTCATTGCCATATCTGATTCTAATGGGGATGATCCAGAGGTCTTTGCAAAATCTCTAGTGAGAGGACTCTCTATAGAGTCTATGAAAAAAATGTTTCTCAAAGAAGTATTACGGCTAACTCAGCAAAAACTCGATGACCCAGCGGAGGATGACTATTTAGAGCTAGAGGATCATCCGGAATATTTCGAGCGCCTTTTTGATCAGATCCATGCATTAATCCATCATGAAAATATTTTCACCCCTTGTGAAAGATTCTCTTTACTCTCAAATTTCCATAGAGCTTGGATTAAACAAGGAGAGCATCGGGTAGATCCAAACTTTAGAGAGGTTCCTGCGTCATTAAAAGATGCAATTAAATCTTTAGCTTCAAATTTAGTGAAAACTTCACATCTCACAAGTAACTTAGCCTCTTTTCTTATTCAAAATGTATGCAAAGCAGAAGTTTTCTACAATCAGGATAAATTAAAAAATCCAATCTACTTGAAACCTCCTCAAGTACTTGCCCATAATTTTTTAGCAGCAAGTGGAGATCTATTCATAGAGCCACTTCTTAACGATTTGATAGAGCTTCTTAAAGATCGAAATATTCCAAGCTCACTTATTTGTAGCGTCTACAGTTCACTCTTACATATTAGTCAAACTCTTATTGATCGCAACCCTGGACCCGATCGAAGGGATCTCTTTTTAAAGGGGATAGTTGATCATATAGATTCTATTGAAAATCGCTCAGCCTACTTCCATGTTCTTGCCGATTTATTAATTATACTTGAGGACTTTGGTGATCCATCTATTAAATCACAAATGCAGGCGAAAGTGTGTGAGATCGTTTCAGCTGCTGATCAAGAAGAGGTTCGAGCATTATACTTTTGTTTCACAGATCGCAACAAAGTCAATATTTTGGTGAATTCTCTAGCTCATAATAAAATGGCAAGAGTTCGCCTCGATCTTTTAGAAAAAGCATTCTTACCTTTTATTCCCAAGGTTGAGGATTTTGAAAAATTAGTCAATGAATTAGGCATAACATCTGCAGATCTTAAGATCCTTTTTATAAAAGATAAGCAGGCGATTCTTAGCCACTCTACAAGCTTTGAGTTAATACAATCTTATCTTAGAAGGGTAGAGAATAAAGAAGATGCTTTTGATCTTTTTTTAACCCTTCTAGAGGATAACACAGATCACATTTCACGTTGCTGTTGCTATATAGATCTTTTTAAATTTTTATTGAATCAGATTCCTAAAGAAAAACAAATAGAATCTATAGAAAAGTTTATCGCAGTGCATCCATCCTTTAAAGGATTTTATAAGGAGCTTGTGCAAAAGGATTTAGAAGAGCTCATTTTCTCCTTAGAAGATGAGGCGTCTAAGCAGAGACTTGTGCCTCTACTTTTATCTAAAATAGAAGATCCCAAGATGTTTTGGTATCGTAGATTTGAGAAGATAGGGAGTGAATGCTCCAAAGAGAGGCTTTATGAGCTTCTTAAGTGCTTTGATCAGCTCTTAAAGTATCAATCAACTCCTGTTTTGAACATGAACCACCCTTTCTATGAGATTTATCAAGAATCGGATGATATTTTAAATGGGTTAGATCCAGCTGAGGCATCTGAGATTTTATTTCAAACTCTATTGATCTTTGAAAGAGGTCAGGGTGTTTTGTTCGATCAATCTACAGATAAGTATATTAAAAAGCAGATTTTATCTAAAATTTATCATTTTGCTGAAAAAATCGAAGATCTAGATCTAAAAAGAGTGTTTTTAGAGCGCACTGAGTCCCAATTTGGGAAACCAAAAGACTCTTTCTGCTCTATCCAATAAATTTTTTTTGGGTATGTTAAACCTAGCAACGTAATTACATTGCTAGGTTTTAATTTCTTACTAAATAGAAATTATAAGTAATTTATTTGGATAAAATTTAAAGGGTGATTTTTTGTATCATTTTTTTGTGTAGATCTTTTTAAAACTTAAATTTGGAAGAAATGTTATGTGAGCTATAAGAGGAGTCATTCAAGGCGGAGTTAAAAGAACTCACGCAGATGAAAAAGATCCATCGGAGCCAACAAAACAGCTGCCTCGTTTAGAGCATTTTGTTGCCCGTTTAAATGAAGCAGAATCAGAGTCTATTTTCCATCTAATTTCTAGATCGGAAAATGAGCTTGAGCATCTGCTTGACAGAGTGCCTCTTGAGACTCTTAAAGCTCTTTCTGAGTCTAATAAGTTTTTTCAAGAAAAGATCCAAAAACATTTAGATCATAAAGCTCAGGTAGTTGCTGCAAGTGCAGCTCCAGTAATAAAAGTATTTCAAGAGTGTGGCTACATAGATCAAGCTTCCTTACAAATCAATAAAGCTGAGGATCTTTTAGAGCAGGATGTAGGAGGGGGCAAGTGAAGCCGTCTATCTAAACCTTGTAAAGTGCTTTGAGGCAATTACTCAAAATGAATATTCAGATATTCATGCTAAAAGCGCTTTTCGAATTTTTTCAAGCTCCGGGCAGGCAACTCTTGCTCAAATAGAGCGTAGTATTTTTAAAAATCTTTTATCCACACTCCAAATGAAAAACATAAGAAATTTTCAGGCTCCCTCACTGCAGCATCTACAAGAGCTTAGAGCAAATCCTAAGAAAGTTGTTTCCAATTTAGTAGATAGCTTTTTAAAAGTGATTTCATTTGGTGAATCTTTGTTTGAAGAGGGAGCATTGCTTGATGATGTCATTCTATTTGATGAAAGATTAAAGGATCACCTTACTCGTGCTATAGGGTTTCGGATTGATGAAAGTCTAACACAAGTACTCTATGATAAAATTTGTGATGATTTAAAAGGTGGTAAAAAGCAGAGTAATCTAAACTATTTTGTTCTCTATTCTGTCTTTATGCACGCGTTTGTAGGAGATTTTTTAGTACCAAATTATGAGGATGCCCAAGAGGAGTTGTATCATACAATTAGACAAAATGTTTTTCCGTTTGTAAGAGATCACTTAGATCCATTCTATAAAAAAAGATTGGAGAGTTTTTTGAAAGTTTTAGAGAATCACAAGGTCAATCCAAGGGTTAGATGTGGCTTTTACTTGAATCTTTCTCAGATTTTTAATTCATTTGGAGCTTTAGATCTTCCACAAAGAGATTCCTATGCTAAAGCCTCTCTAGAAGAGGCGCTAAAGATAGATGAAGATGGCATTAAAGCAAAAGCCTTAAAGCAGCTTAAAATCTACTTAGATGAAATATCTCAAAGTGACCTTTCAAAAAGATGCACTTTTGAAATTGCTCGCTTACCTACTGATTTAGAAGAGGAGCTGTAAGCTTAAGCCCTTAAAGGATACTCAACTCTTGCCCCTTTGGTTAGATCAAGGTTGGCTTTTCAATTAGTCTGTATCGTCTTCCCTCTGAAATCTCTAGAAAAGGCAGGGTGGTTTTTCTTAAAACCCTCTCTATTAGTAGTTTAAATCTTTTTTCGTATATCTACTCCTAACTTAAAATTTCTTTAGCATTTCAATAAGTCAAGTTGTAATTATCCAAACAACTTATTTCAAGGGTTTTATAAAATTAATTATAGAAATTAAATCAATTAATATAGTTAAATTTAAATTTTTGTTATAATATTTATCGTAATTAAAATAAACCAGCCACACTTTTGAAGTGAGGTGGCGTTTCATCTGTTTAGGAGAGAAATCATGTCAGCTATTACAAATACAGGTGGGGTTGCAACTAAAAGAGCTCATGGAGATGAGGAAGATCTAAAGCCAAAAGCTCAGCTACCCCGATTTGAGGTTGCATTACTAGATGAAGGAAGGTCTGAGTCGATTTTTCATCTCTTATCTAAAGAGGGAGATGCTTTGTCTCATGTTTTTAATAGAATGACACCTGCTGCTCTAAAAGCCCTTGGAGAAACAAATCCCTTCTTTGCAGATCAAGTAAGAGATCATTTGAATCATAAGGCTTTGGCAATTGCAAAAGATGTGATGCCAGTTATTCAACTTTTTGAAGATGCAGGGATGATTATCCATAATAAAAAGTTTCATATTAGATCCCTTGAGGAGCTTATAGCTCCTCAAGAGGGTAAGCAAATAAGTGAAGTGATAGTAAAGAGGCTACAAGATTGGTTAGATTCGATTGCAGGAGCTAAATCAACGCGCGAATCTATTTGTCGTATGTTTTCAGCATACTCGGAAGATCCATGTCAAACCCAATCTCTAATTAAAAGTGATTTTTCTTATACTGCAGCGAATAAAGCCTTGCTGCAATATCGGCATAAATTTTATGAGATTAGAACTTCTTTTATTCAAACAGATCGTTTAAGAGCAAATCCTCAAGAGTTTTTAAAAGAGCTTTTAAAGCCTTTTTTTAAAGTTATCTCAAATGAGATGACCCCTCTTACTCCGCTGCATAAAACTGATTTTCTTCTCTTTTTGCTATCAGACGCGGATTTCATCACAGCGCTTGTTTTTAGAGAAGATTGGAATCCTTTAATCACTCAAGATCTTTTTGAAAAACTTATAAAGGAGGTCTCTTCTATTGAGGTCTCAAAAATCTCCTATGAATATATATTAGATATACTTAAATGTTGTCAGGCTAAAAATGTAGGTGAAAGACCTTTTTTTCAAGATCGCCTTCATTCCTTCATAAAAGTTTTAGAAGAAAAGGGTTTGCCATGCTCTTTAAAAGTTTTAGTCTACATCGAAATTTCCTCTCGCTATAAAATCATAACAGAAGATGTGGAAGGTAATGGGCTGTTTTATCTTCAAAAAGCTTTTGAAGAAGCGGTAAAAATAGAAAATATAAAAGAAAAGGCTACTGCATTAACATCCGTTTACCTTCGCAATTTAGGGATTGCTTCAGAGGAGATGAACCAGCAGTGTTTGCTTGAGATAGAAAGGATGATTGCAGAAGAATCCTTTGAGGGAGAGCTAGATCCAAAAAAGCTTCTTGAAAAAATTAATCTTGTTATTGAAGAAGTTCCTCATGAAGTAAAAATAGAGTTTCTTGGTGCCCTTTTAGAAGCATATCGCAGGAAATCCACCTTTGAGCCCCAAATTAGGTCGAAATCCTTTTTCACATTTATTCATTCGATTCGTCTTCTCCTTGAGGGAATTGAACCTTCTATTACTTTTAAAAACGTACGAATTAATAAAGCCTTAGCTCTATTAGAGGATCATAATTCTCATTATTTTAGAACAAGATCTGCCTGCGCATTAATGTAGTTTAGTTTTTTAAATAAAACATTAAAGTTAATTAATTTAATTAAAAAAAAAGAATTTGATTATAATATGTTATTATAAAAAAATCCTTTTTAGAGCATTAGAGTCACCCCAGAAGGAGATGGTCTATGTCAAGCATTCCTCCAATTTCATTAGTTTCAAAGCAACCTTTAGATGGAGCAGAATCTCCTAATCCTGCTCCGGAGCATATCTTCCATGTTGCTTCAAATTCAGAAGCAGAAGTAAACAAATGTCTTCTTTTAGAGACATTGTCTTGCGATGAGTTTTCACATCTTTTTGATAAATTCACTCTTCCCGCGCTATGCGCTCTTGGCCGTACAAATAAAGTGTTTAGAGAACTTGTAAACGATCATTTAAGACGGAGGGCGAAATTAATAAGTGACTCTGTTGCCTCTATTATTTTAGCGATTCAACAAAAAGGAATCATTGATCCTGAGTTTTTTCAGATCGAAAATCAAGAGGCTCTTTTGGCAGCTGAAGGGGGGCTTAAACAAGATGAAGCTCTTTTTTCTAATTTAGTTAGGTTTTTTGAGGGAGTTTCTTTAGCTGATGATACAGAGGATTTTGTAAGATCACTTTTTTATCATTCCTCTTCAGATCATATTAAAAAGCGCTTTTTAGAGAGGATTGTTTGCCTTATGACACCAAATCTT
>Ga0172376_10003753_pt1 | contig 17742 bp, 15 predicted proteins | sample Lak35m_FD_121114 | JGI IMG/M metagenome (GOLD analysis project Ga0172376, IMG submission 121114) | Freshwater microbial communities from Kabuno Bay, South-Kivu, Congo - kab_092012_35m | ecosystem: Environmental > Aquatic > Freshwater > Lake | place: Democratic Republic of the Congo: South-Kivu... | reverse complement strand
CCATTGCTTCCAAATTCACTTAAATATCTTTATTGTTGTGATAATCGATTAACATCATTACCAAATATTCCCAAATTATTTATATCAGATTTATTTATTTTAATACAAAAATCTAAACTAATATCAAAAAAATATTTCAAATATAATTATTTAATAAAAATTGTATAATATTTACATATGTGGAATTTGACTTGCTAATCCTAATGCGACACTTGGTGTAGTTGGAACCGCACATGTTGATACAATTTCTGAACAAAGAGGAATATTTTTAGGAACTGGTAAAGCAACATTTTGATTTAAAGGTGTTGGAATACATGGACGATGATTGTCTCTGATAACTAATTTACTATTTACATTATAATCATAAGGAATCATTACACGTTCTTGTGGATTTTTACATAACCATTCCCAACGATTCCAACCAGTTTCTCTAAGTGTTGCCGGAGGATTTGAAAGTCTAGTATCTTCTGTTGGTGTAAAACAATCAGGCATATGAACTAAATCATAATCGATTTTAACTTTTCCATTACCTTCTTTATTTTTGTATCCAGCACCAGCACCACCATCACAATTATATGAAGCATCACATGAAGGCATATATTTTTTTTCTGGACATCTAGATTGAACACGGTTAATACCAATCATTTCGGAATCAATGTCAATCATAGATGTTGATTTACTAATACTTGCTCCAACACGTTGCATTCTAATATGTGGATCAGAAACAAAACAAGGATAGCAAGACACATTCGGTTCTGTTAGTTTATAAGTTCCTGGTCCGATACTTTCATGTAAGTATTGTTGAATATTACAAATATCATCATGTAATCTAGTAAAACTCATATTTATTATAATTCAAGAAATTTAATTTATATTTATTTTAATCCGAGAAATTTAATTTTGAGAAAATATTTTAATTTGATAATTTAATTATATTATATTTTTTAATAAAATCGTTATTTTTTTCAATAATATATTTATTCGCATTTTTAAAAAAATTTCGATTAAGTTTATCAAAATTATCAGTATAATATAATTGTTTTTGTATTGTGTATGTCCAATTTTTCATTAAAATTTTACTAATTGTAATTGATTGTCTTACAAAAGATTCCGGATATTTATCATTAAAAAAATCAATATTCATGAAATCATCATTATTTTTTTTAACTAATTCCATTAATTTATCTAATATTGATTGATCTATTCCACAATATTTTTTACCAATAATATAAAATTCACGACTCTGGGCATTTTGTATAGGTTTAAAAAATCTAAAATCTTCAAATCCATTATACCACAAATAAATAATATTCCAAATAATTGGTAATTCGATTGGTGTTAATATTTTTAATACCATCGACGATCCTATTGGTAATAAATATGACATCGCAACCATTGAAGAAAATGCTATTTTCGCATAACCCGGTTCATCCATTGGAATACCACAATCACTTGTCATTAAATCAACATTTTTACTAATCTCAGAATAAGAAATTATATTGTCATATGATGTAATATCTCCGGTTCCATTTACACCCCAATTCCATTGATTTGGATAATTTTTCATTAATTTAAAATCATCACCAAAATAAGATAATCCCTTTTGAGGTTTATAACTTTGTGCTACCCAATCAAGACCCTTAATATTTGTTTTTTGTTTAATATAATATTCAAGACAATCAATAAATGCCCCTGGTGCTTCACATAAATGTAATGATTTGACAGTAAGTGTATCTTTATTTCGTAAATATTTTGAATCCGATGGTAATAAATTAGTTTCTGATAAAATTTCATAAAATTTAAGCCAAGCTTGACTAACATTTCGTTTTGTTATATTTCTTACAAATGAAGCTAAATCATTTTTTTTATTATTTCCACTTGATTTATAATATCGAAATAATTGATTTACTTGAAAATATGTTGGTAGTTGATAATTATAATTTTTAATTTTGAAATTACGTCGTGTATCAATCATTTTTCCAGTTTGATAATATTGATGATTAATATCATATAAATCTTCAAATAATGATATTTTATTTATATATTTTCCTTTAATATTTTGTCCTTTATTGTGTTCTTTAATATTAGATTTTTTATGATTGTTTGTGATTATTTTTTTATTATGTTTTTTCATGGTACCACTAAATTTTATTTGAAATTTTGGTATCATAGTTTTATTATTAATACTACTCCCACCTCCACGTATTGAATATTTTTTCTTATAACTTTTTAATTGTGAATACTTTTTATTAAAATGTGAAGTTTTAAATTTAAAATTAATAGGTTCAATATTTCCATACATTTCACTCAATATTTGTTTTCCCATTATGTCATTAAACATAGTATTATTAATATAAGGAAAATACTCTATTCCCCATTTACGACAATACATAATTGAATTTTTTAGTAATTGTTTTTCTGAATATTTAACATCATTCAAATCATCAATTAATTTTATTTTATTTATATATACCTGATTTTTAAAAGTATTTATTTTTTGATTAAAATCAAAATATGTTTTTTTTTCTTTTTCTAAATAATTTATAGCAATTATAAAAAAATCATCTTCAAAAGGATTACTTATCTCTGGATTATATAAATATACATTTCGAAACATTTTTTGTAATTTAATGTATAATTCTGTTTGATTATCAAATAATTTACATTTAAATATTATTGAACCATTTTTATTTAATTTTTTTAGATAATTAGTTATTTGTATTTTTTCAAATTCATCCACAAAAACATATATTAAATCTGTATTTATTTCATTGTCTTTTTCATTAATGATATTAACATCTTTATAAACAAGTAAAAAATTATTCAATATATCTGAATTATAATTTTTTAATGGAATAAAATTTGTAGATAAATTTGGATTATTATATTTAATGACCTCAATAAAACTTGGTTGAACATTCATTTCAATTATTGATATATTTTTACTATCTTGAAAATATAATATATATATTTCATTATTATGATTAAAATAATTTGTTAATGGTTTGTATTTTTGTATTATATTATTTGTTATTGGTTCATATATATTTTTAATATTATAATTTTTATATCTATTTTGTAATTCATAATATTGGTTTTTAAATATTACATCATCTAACTTATCCATTTACTATTATAATAGTTTTTTTTTTAACTTTACTTTTTTTTTTAGATAAATTACTTTTAGAAAATGTTCTACGTTTCTTTTTTCCACCACTCTGTTTCTTATTATTTTCTTTATTTTCTTTATTTTCCTTTTGTGTTGATTCATCTTTCAATGTTTGTTCTTGTTGTTTTTTTTCATCATTAATTTCATTAACTATTTGATTCGCTATTTTATCAACAGTTTCTGATGGTAATTGTTTTTCAATTTGATTAGGTGTATTATTTCCTACAGTATTATTTGTTTCTGGTTCATTTATCTTATTTGATTGTGTTTCTGGTTCATTTGGTTTAGTTGTATTATTTCCCAAGGCATTATTAGCGATATTATAAGCTTTTTCACTAACATTTTTTATAACTGAACCGATAGCGGTAATCCCATTTGGAATATTAGACATAGCATTAATAATATTTTTACTCGTTGAAGGTTTAGGTTCTTCATCAGTTTTATTAGAATTATTATTTTGTGTATCAGGTTGAGTAGTATTTTGTGTATCGGGTTGAGTATCTTTTTTTATATTTTTTTGAAAATCAAGTAATTCTAGAACACGGTCTAGAATTAATTTTTGTGAAAATTTTAATTGATCACGAATGTTATCATGAACTTCTTCACGTAAATTATCTATCGATTTATTCACATATTTTTTAATAGATATTGAAACATCTTCATCATTATTAGTAATTTCTTTATTTTTTAATTTTTGTATTGTTCCAATTGTATCATCTTGAAGATATGAAGCAACTTTTTTAATTTTTAAAAAATGTTGAATGTCTTCAATTGTTGGTTCTCCTTGGATATTTGACATTTATATTTTATTAATTTTTTATTTTTATTCATTTTTTAATTCATATTTTATTCATTTAGATCCATATATATATCTAAAAAAAATTTAATTAATTAAACAAAAAAATAAAATCTAATTAAATAATAAGTCAAATGAGTTTAAGTGAATTTAAAATTACTCTAGTTAAAACTGGTCATTCATGTTTATTTCTTGGTAAAGGTGGAAGAGAATTGGCTTCACAACTTATCGAGAAAAAATCTGAACTAGGATTAGATAAAGGATTACTTATCACCGAATTTCCCGATAAATATAAATTTCCACATAATTTAATTCATTTACCAAGTGTAGGTAAAAAAAATATTCGTAATTTTCATGCGAATCAACTTACAAATAATGTTAAAAAAATGTTGGTAATTGATAATCTTGCTATTTTCGAACCTAGAATTCCTGAATTAATATCTTTAATTACAGATAAAAATGCTATGACTAAAACTTTAGTTATATTAGCATTTGATAATCAAGATGAAGTCCCTCAAGGAATTAAAGAAAATTGTTCTCATGTATTCCGATTAAGTGAAGGTTTCCCAACTGTTGTTGAAACAGACGGAAAAGTTTATTATATGTAATTTAATCCAATGATGGAAATATATCAATTTTAGAATTATTTAATCTAATTTCCGGTATATTACAATTTTGAAAATTACTCTGATAATCCGATAAATTAAATTTTGGTTTCTTGAATTCAATCGGTTCTTTAGTTATTAATTTAATATATTTATAGTTGTTTATATCTGGTAAAATCCTTATATTTTTTACCATATTTTCCTTATCACAATATTCATTATCTATTTTTTGTTTATCTATTTTTTGTTTATCTAGAATGTTGTTTTGTTGAGTAAAATTAAATTGTTTTTGATGATTGAGATTATTAAGAAATTTATTATAATTATATGATATTTGTTTATCTAATTTCCAATAGAATTCATTTAATTTACATTTATAATTTTTTATGTCATTAATATCATCTAATTTAACTACTGTTAATTCAGGTTCTTCATTTATATTATGATTAGTACCAATTACTATAAAAGAATATTTTGGTAAGTTTTTAACTAATTCATCAAATATATTATATTCAATGATTTTTACAAAATACCTATTATACAATTTTAATAAGGTGTTTCTACATGTATTTTTACTAATAAATATATAATCAATACTATTAGTGAATAGGTAATTTGTTTCAACCCAATATTCCGAAATAAAAATATTTGATAAATTTGATACAATCGCATTACAAGTTGACAAAGTATTAAATGTTTTATCTTTCAGAACTTTATGTTGATAATTATTAAAATCTTCATACACTAATAATCCGTGATTCCTAGATATTTTTTTCTCATTACTATTTCTTAATTTTTTAAAAAAATATTTACTGAATTTTTCAAGTTGTTCAGGTATACATTCTATACCATTCGTATGTTGAAGACTTTTTGGAATTTGTGAATAATCATTAAATTTATTCACTGATAAAACATTTGTAATATTAATATGTTTTCTTTTATCAAGTTCCATAATATATTTTTGTGCTAATGTTGATTTTCCACTATAACTTTTACCAAGTATGAAAATATTATAATTTTTGTTTATTAAATTCCAATCAAATTCTTTTAGAGTCATTTTTAAATTTAATTTATAATCTTTTTATTTTATATTTTGTTAGATATCTTTTATTTTTTATAATTAAACATACAACACTAAAAATCAGTTTTTATTTTGAATTATTTTTTTTTGTATTTCTAGATGTAATTTTTTTATTTTAATGTTTTTATTCTAAAAAGTATTTCTAGATATAATTTTTTTCATTTATTTTTTGATTGAATTGTATTCAATAAATACCATATAAATAAAAACATTAAAACTATAATTCAAATAGATAAAAAATATACTCGTTTTAGTTGTGTATATATAGAAAAATTGAATTAAATTATAATTAATTTTAATAATTATTTCTCTCAAAAACATCGTTGACATGTTTTCGTGGATTCTTTCCTTTTTCAAAAAGGGAAATCGGTGTGAACGTTGTGGAGATCCTATCCCTGAAGGGGAGGGTATCAAACATTGTTGGACATGTTCCGTTGGCTTGGTAACGGGTTGCAATCTTGTTAGGCAGTGAATCACATGCGTTAATAATTTTTTTTAACATTTATAACGGGACCACGACGTCCTTTGACTTGGTCATAATCAAAACTGTCCTCATCATTATCATCATTCATATCTTGTGCTCTAGATAATTCCCAAAATTCTTGATCACAAACTTGAAATTTAGCATTTAATAGAGACGGCTCAGCTTTAAACCAATAAACTTGATCTTCTAATTTATTACTTTTGGTTACATTGTCAATAACTAGACATTCATAATCTTGAGTACATTGATCCATAACTTGACAAAAAATTTCAAAAGTCGGGAACATTCCAGCATAGTTATCATAAATTCTCTTACGATTAGTTATAATGTTTTCACGACAAATAAATATATAATCAATATTTGTTCTTAAAGATGGAGGAATACCCATTGGATATTGTGTCGTTAAAATAAAGAGAATATTCATATGTCTTCCATTATAAAATAATGTTTTAATTGATTTTAATTTAGTCCATGAATTATCATCTAGGCAATCATCTAAAACCAAAAAGGCGGATGGATTAATTGAGGAATGACCATATCTAGCCAAATCAGATGCTTTCTTTTTTGTATAAAGTATTTGTCGATTAACAGCATTATTTACTATTTCGGGTTTATATTCTTCATGAATTAAAATACTTGGAACAAAATCACCATAAAAACGATTACATCCTTCGGTATGTGAAATAACAGTTCCTAAAGGAAGATGACGTTTATTAAATAATAGTTGTCGAACTAAACTTGATTTTCCAGAACCTCTTTTTCCAATGAAAAGGGTTACAGAGCTATCTCTTACAACAGATATATCAAATTTTTTTAATTGTAAATTCATATATTGATATTTAACATTATTAACAGAAAAAAAATAATACAATCTAACACTTACAAATGAAATGATTTAATAAAAAAATAAATAAATTAATTAATGAAATTGATAACTTTCACCATTTAATCGTTCAGGATTACCAGCAACACACATCGCACCATTTCCTTCTTTACATGTTGGTGGTAATCCATAAAGCCATTTAGCAAATTTACCTTGTTCATTTGGAATAGTTGTAGAAGGCATTGTATAAAATTCCCGTTGTGAATTTTGTTTATTATAAATATCATTAACATCCATAAATAAGTTTTTATGAAATTTTTCTTGGATTTGTTCCTTAATTTCTGGATCTGATGGATGACAAGCAGGTGGTCTTCTAGGGTCATCTGATAATAAAAAGTTCATAAATGGGTTTTCATCTGTAGGGGGCACACACGGTTCTTGGGGATTTTCTTCTTTAATTTTTTGTTCAACTAATTGATTATAATCATAATTTGGTTCAGGTGGTGGTAAATTCATATTATATGATTCCCTAACTTTGGGAGGACTAGAATAATAAACAATTATCGATCCAACCATTACAATAATTGGAATGTATAGAAATAAATAATTTTTATAAACGAATGACAAAATTATTCCAAGATAAATCGCCAATCTAATTATTGAATTAACTTGTTCTCCAAATGTCATTGTAGATTGTGGATAAAAATAATTTAACCTATTTGGATCAATTAAAACAAATGGATTTTGTATCCAATATTCTTCATTATTATTATTTTTTAAAGTCATACTTATTTAATCTATCTTATATTATTTATTTTTATTTTTCTTTATGATTATTTTTCTTTATTATCTATAGCTAAAATAAATATTATAGGTAACATAAATATTTTATCAATTTTTAATATTATAAAAAGTTAAATAACGGGATTTATTACAAGTATTCGTTCAAAAATTTCATCAAATAATTCCACAACCACAACATTAGGGTCAAGAGAATCTTTTACTGGAAACATGTGAAGATGTATCAATCTATAATTCAATTACCTTAAATATTGTATCTTCTCATAATAGCACAAATAAAGAGATATCTGTTCAATTTAGTCAAAATAATCAAGATTGGGATATTAAACTATTTGACAGATATATCGCAACTGGTAATTATTCTAAAGTCTATAGTGTTCAATCAAAATATTTTCGCGTTGTTTATACAAATGGTGATGTATCTCAAAATTCATTTAGACTTCAAACTATGTTAAATATGGATAATAAAAATAATCAATATCAAGGTAATTTAGTTAATTATAGTCAATCTTCCTATGATGCCTTTTCACGTATTAGAGTCTCTTCTCCCCATACATTATTTCAAATTTCCCATAATAATGGAAAACAAAATACATTAATGTGTGAAAAATTATTAAATGGTGGGACAAGCACATATTTATCCAATGAATTAGCTGTTGATTTGACAGTATCAACTACCGATAATTCTGAAGTAATTCAACAATCGCGTGAATATATTACATATCAATCCGGAAAATCATTATTAATCCTCTTGACTGGTGTTCTAAATTCCAATTCGAACGGAAATGACTGTTTAACACGTATTGGTTATTTTGATGATGATAATGGTATTTATTTTCAATATGTAAATCGGACTTTTTCAGTTGTTAAAAGAAGTAAAGTAAGTGGTAGTGTTTTTAATACAATAGTTAATCAATCCGATTGGAATATCGATTCTTTAGATGGTTCCGGAATATCTGGGATGATTATTAACCCATCTAAAGCATAAATTTTTATTATTGACTTAGAATGGCTTGGTGTTGGACGGGTTAGATGTGGTATTGATTATCAAGGAACAATTTATTATTGTCATCAATTTATAAATTCTAATATCAATACAACAACTTATATGACTAGAGCAACATTACCAATTAGATATCAAAAATACATACGAATAATAATACATACGAATAAATATTGATTATATTTTATTTTCAATTAAATAATAATTAAATCATAAATGAATAATATATTAAAATATGACCCTATGAAATTATTTAATTATAAACGATGGGATGTATTAATTAAGTATGTATATTTAAAATATTTAATTATAAAAATAGGGATTCCAGAGACAAACAATATAATAAGTCAAGATGAATATTTTAATAAAATTAATAATGATAATGATTTCAAATTCTTTCGTAATCTTTATATAAATCATTTGAAAATTTTAAATGGTGGTGTTGAAGAAAAAACATTTTTCCAACAAGTTTCAAAAGATACCCCAGAACAATTTCTAGATGATTTTCATAATTTATGGTATGATATCGTTATTAATGATTTTAATCTAGAACATCCAATTCCAATAAATGGATTACAACAAATACTTAATGGAGCACATCGTTTAAGTATTGGATTAATTCTTAAAAAAGAAGTCCCGATACAACAATATAATAATATTACACAACCAACTCTCGAAATATTACCCGAATTATTTTCTGATAGAATAAAATACCAAATTAATAATCCTTATAAATTAATTCCTAGAAGACACAATAAAAATAATAATCTAAATCAATTGTCAAGGGATGAAACAGATTTATTATTTTTGGAATATGTAGAATTAAGAAAAAAATATTTAAGAATAATGGTTTTTTTTCAAACTCAAATTTATAATGATCATAAAAATCAAGAATTTTTAAATGATTTTTTTAAGAAAAAAAAATATGATGTTGTTCATACATCTAGAATTACTTTCACAAATAATGGAATCACAAATTTAATTAAACTTTTATATTATAATGATCCAAAAGTTAATATTTATCTAAAACGTGATTTATGTTATAACAAATCAAATATTGAAGAAAAACTAAGTAATTTATATTATACAACATTTATTCTTCTAGAACATTCCAATGCTAAATTTAAAAATATTTCCGATTCTAGAGGTTCTGATAAAATGGAAATTCGTAATTTTTTAGGTAAATATGATTCTATTCATGTTTCCGATAATTCCGAAAATACTCTACAACTTGCTAAATTAATATATAATCAAAATTCAATTGATTTCATAAATTATACACAACCTTTTAAATATCATAAATTATTAGAACGATGTTTAAAATTTAATAATATTATCAATAATTATTATCATTATATTATTGTTTCATCATCTATTTTAAATCTTTTAGGTGTTAGAGAAGCTAATGATTTAGATTATCTTATTCTAAATAATAACAATAATAACAATAATGATTTTCATAATAAAATAATTGAAAAAAGTCATCTGTCCCAAATGAAATATTATCCAAAAAGTTTATTTGATATGATAACAAATCCAAATAACTTTTTTTATTTTCTAGATTTTAAATTCCAGACAATACAATTATTACACAAATTTAAAAAGAAACGAAATGAAATTCCTAAAGACATTAATGATATTAAATTTATCGAAACTTATAATAATATTAAACATATTATTCCAGAATTAAAAGTAATCACTTTTTTAGAAATAAAACAATATAATATCGAAAATATCGAAAATATAGAAAATATAGAAAATATCGAAAATATCGAAAATAATAATAATCTAGAAACTCTTATTAATAATAAAATTAATCAAATTTATCAAACATATTTTCAAATACGTTTTTTCGATAATTATTTTTTTATCGAAATTGATAATTGTATTCAACAAAATCATTTAGAAGAAATACAATCTAATATTAATCATAAATATCCAAATATAGAAATTAAATTTTTAATCAAAAATCAAGATGAATGGACACAACGTATTCTAATTTATTATCTTCAAATTTGTCATTCAAAAAATGATAAAAATAGATGGTTATTATATCTTAATTTAAACAATAATCTTAACAATAATTTTGATTTAGTTGATATATGGGAACATTTATCAAAACCTAGAATACCATCTATTAATTATATTGAATTAATTTCAGTTCCAGATAATAAAAAAACATCAATTGATTATTTACAAAAATTCTTTAATAATTCACATCATATTGTTGATAAAAAACATATGTCCATATTTTTTTGGTCTCTAATTAAAAAATATTATCTAGAATCATTTGGTAAAAATAAAAATAAAAATATGACATTTCATGAAATTCTAGATATTATATATCAAAAAGATATTAAAAATATTGGCGATTATACAGTTCATCACGATTGGAAATCATTTGTATATTATTATTAATTATTTTCTTTTTTTGTTAATTTGTGTCATTTTAGTCTCGTATTTTTTATAATTATCACTTGAAGAAAACATTGTAAATAATTAAATAATTACATATAATAAAAAACTTATATTATATTATTTTTTTTATTCTATTCTGTGATTCTGAATTCTAGATTTTCCGCTAATGGTGGGTCATCAATCCATTTATATAATGATGAACCCGCGGGTCCCCATTTTCCAATTGTATTAATTTCAATAATCCAAACCTTAATAACATCATTAACATCATATTCAACATAAAAATCTATAATTGCTTCTCGATACTTATGTTTATTATCAAGTAAATTATAAATGCGATTCCATTCTAATTGAATTGCTTGATAAATTTCATTTCGATTTTCAATATGATATTTCATTGATACATAAACTTCATAAAGGAATTGTTGGCTAATTCCAATAATTTTACCATCATCAATAAAACCTCTGAATTCATTTTCTCCTCCAATATTTGTTTTCCATTTTTTAAAATATAATGCTAGATTGTCATGATTTTTTAGTTCCCTAATCGCTGTAATACCTCCAAAAATATGTTCAATAACATCATTTCCATTGAAACATTCTTGAATCGGATAATCGTGTTTTGTAGAATGTCTATCTGTTTTGACAAAAACACCATTTGATGATGAATCACATATTTTTTTAATAATTTGGTTTATTTGTTCTTTGAGTGGGTCTAGAATTGGATCATTTAATAAATTTTGATAATTACGACCATACATTTGTAATTTAGAAATTTCCTCTAGAATTTCATAATATTTCTTATCAATTTCTAATCGTTCAAAATGATATCCTAGATACATATGCCAATTAATCGGTGAATACCAATCCATCATAATATTGTAAATTTTGTAAAAAGCATCCCATATAAATTCTGGATATTTATTATTTCCAAATAAAATATCTTGATGTATTTCAATCATAATATCTGAAAAACATGTACGAATATTATCTTCAGCTTTGGATTCTTTAATTCGAGTATTATAAAATTTTTCATCTAGAATTAATTTTGTAATTTTTCCTTCTTCTAAATATTCAAATCTAAATGGAGCTATATGATAATGATTGTTATCATTCCTCTTTTCTAAATCTGATTGTTTAATAATTTTACCAGTAATCATAATCGACATATTATTTAATAATAAATATCATATAATACATAAAAAAAATCAATTTTTTAATTATTCAAGTAGTATCAAAATTCCCATTACATTTTCCACATTTCGTATTTTTAATTACATAATCCGTTTCTGATGTTGTTTCAAATGTATACATACATTCTTCATACCATGTTTCAAATTTATATCTATACATATTTACATATAATTGATTACAAATAGAACATGTATCTCCAAATTCATTTATAATTTGTTCCAATGACATATAATTTATCACATTTTTAATATGTTTATTATATTTATCTTCTTCAATAAAATCATTATTATCACACCATAAATGATTTAAATTATAGAATTCTGGTAAATATTTCAATCTATTATAAGAACATGTCAACTCACATAATTTAATTAAATTATCCAATTGTGGTAAATATTCAATTTGATTTTTGTGACAATCTAGATACACTAAAGATTTTGGTAAAATAGGTAATTTAGTTAATCTATTATTAAAACATTCTAATTCTTTCAAAGAAAATGGAAGTTCTGGTAATTCAACTAATTGATTGTCCATACATTTTAAATCTTTTAGTGAATTGGGAAGTCTTGGTAATACAGATAATTGATTTGAATAACAATAAAGATATTCAAGACTATTCGGAAGTTCTGGTAATTTAATTAATTGATTATCAGAACATATAATTTTTTTTAAAGATTTCGGTAGATTTAATATTTCAATAATTTGATTAGATGAACATAATAGTATCTCAAGTTTATTTGAAAATGATGTCATCGAAACTAATTGATTTGATTCACAATCTAATTCAATTAGTGAATCTGGAATGGATAGTGAAGTTATTTGATTATGACTACAATCTAATTTCGTAAGAGAATATGAAGATATAATTAATGTTTTCAATTGATTACTTCTACAATTTAATTCCACTAAATTACTTGGAAATTCAGATAATGATATTAATTTATTAAAACTACAATTTAATCTTGTTAATGATGTTAATTTATTAGAATCAAAATCATCTTCGACAAGTTTTCTTGAAATTTTTGGTAAGATAGATAATTGATTACTTGAACAATTAAGTTCTTTAATATTTTCTGGAAGGTCTGGTAATTCAATTAATTGATTATTTGAACAATTAATATTTTCAAGTCCATTCGGAAATTTTGGTAAGATAGATAATTGATTACTTGAACAATTAAGATCTTTAATATTTTCTGGAAGGTCTGGTAATTCAATTAATTGATTACTTGAACAATCAAGTATTTGAACCGAATTAGGAAGTTTCGTCATTGTAGATAATTTATTATGATGACATATAATATTAACAATACCATTCGGAAACTCTGGTAATGAAGTTAATTTATTATTTGAACAATTAAATTCAATCAGAGAGATCGGAAGTTTTGGAAATAATGGTATTTGTTCTAATGGTATTTGTCCAATAAATTGATTTTTTAGTTGACATAACATATACAATACTTTATCATAATCTGGAATAGATTCAAATGAATCATATTTTATATAATTATATCGATATTTACTTTTTTGTAAAGTGTATATCACATAAATATTCATTTGTATTCAATATATTAATTTATAAATTTCAATTTTATTATAATAACACCAAACTAAAAATACTAATTTTCAAATAAAAAATAAACAAATAAGTTCCAACAATTCACCCAACCCAATAATCATTAAACGAATTATATTTATATTTTTTAATTATAGTAATAATCCATTATTTATCCACCATTTTAATACATCCTTATTAAATTTATGACAAATACTTTTCAAATAGTTATTATCATATTTTAATTCTAATCCACTATTTTTCCACCATTCTAATACATTCAAATGTCCATTATAAGATGCATAATATAAAGCAATGACACTATATTTAATTGGAAAATTATGTTCAATCCACCATGTAAGTACATTAACATGTCCATTTTTAGATGCGTAATCTAATATTCTTTGATCAATACATGGAAAATCATCTTCTGTGATTTTTAATAGTTCCAAATATTTAATATTACCATCTTCAGCCATAGTTCTTATAAGTTGTATTCTATCATATTTCGAATATAATTTATGTTCATAAACAATACTAAAAAGTTCAATAAAATCTGGTAGTCTATAAGCATAATTTATAGCATTACAATACTTCAATTCCAATCCACTATTTATCCACCATTTTAATACGTCAATATGACAATTTTTAATCGCATTATCAATGGCTAAATATGTATATTTCAATTGTAATCCACTGTTTAACCACCAATTTAATATATCGATAAAACCCTTTTCAGAAGCAGTATCAATTGAGCAACTAGAATATGGTAATTGAGCACCAGATTTTATCCACCAATCTAATACTTGAATATTATTGTTTTTTGACGCATTATCTAATGGATGTTCATTTGTATCAATCCATAAAGGTACTTTATTATCAACCAAATTATCATAATAATTTTCTCGGACATAATATAATTTTGGAGCATAATTTAAAGGTAGTTTATTGTTATTCCACCAATCCAAAATATCAATACGATTATGAAATGAGGCTTTATTCAAAATTTTACAAGTCATTTTAACAAGATTTTTTTTATCTTTACGTATGAAATAATCCATTATTTTTGTGTTAATAAAATTTAAAGTAAATAGATAATAAATATAATTTTCATCAAATTTTAGATTAAATTTTATAATGGTATCTAAATCATATAAATGATATCTCTCACCTAATATAATTTTATCAGTTTTCCATTCTTTTTTACGCTTTACATTTATGACTTCAACAACTTGAGCATCTTCTGGTATTTCTATAATTCTTAGACATGTTCCATATGGATATAAAAGACTAATATTATCTAAAGTAGTATAATAAAACCCGTTTTATTCATCTTTCCCAGAATAATATACCATTTTATAAATTGGTTTTGATGAATATACAAATGGTTTATTCAAAAGTTGTAATCCATACATTGGTTCGACATTATAATCTTTTTCAATGTATACGTAAACATCATTTCGTTTTCGTATGGATTTACAAAACATTTATAAATAATTAATTAAAATATAAATTACAATATAAAATAATGATAATAAATATTATCTAAACAAGTAAAAATTATCAATTTTTCCAATATATAATGTATTCTAAACAATTAGAAATTAAATATGAATTTTTCCAATATATAAGGTATTCTAAACAATTAGAAATTAAATATGAATTTTAATATAATTAAAGAAGAAGTTTGGAATTTTCCACCAACATTAAATCGTTATGGAAAATCTAGATTTCCAAATGATATCAAAAATATAATTTATGTTGAATCTGATGATTTTCAACATCAAGTTATAATGACAAGTGATTTACATAGTCATTCAATCGAGCTTTTCAGAAGATTAGAAAAAGTTATACCATTAGAAGAATTTGATGTAATTACAGCAGGTGATATGTCTGGTAAATTAATTATGGGACCAGATAGTGATTCTGATACAACACCTTTTTATCAAGAAATTTTACCTAAAGTAAAATCTTTGTATTTAATACAAGGTAATCATGATTTACCACCATCACCACCACTTCATCTTCGAAATATATTAATAAATAAAGATGGAACACGACCATATTTAGAGGATGGTAAAATACAAAATACACCATTAGGTCGAATAGGAGGTGTTCATGGGATTATTTCAAATAAACCTCATCCATATAAGAAATCAGAATGGAAATATTTAGATGATTTACGTGAATTTAGAAAACCTAAAAACAAACCAGATATTCTGATTACACATGATACACCAAAATTTACATATAATAATCATGAATTTATCGGAAATCATAAAATTTATGAAGAAATATTAAAAATTAAACCTAAAATGTATTTATATGGTCATTGTCATCATCATGAAATTCATACTGTTCATGAGGGTATTAATTTCTTTAATTTAGATGGTCGTGTATTAATATGGAATGCTAAACAACCTTTAGTAATTGATGAAACACAATAAAAAAATCAATTTATATTTTTTCTAGAGATACATAATTTTTCTAGAGATACATAATTTTTACAAAATATTGGTATTTATTTTTTAATTGATTATGTTCACAGTTTAATAGTAAGAGTGATTTTGGAATATATGGTAATACAGATAATTGATTATTCACACATATAAGTTCTCTAATCGAATTTGGTAATTCCGGAATTGATGTTAAATAATTATTTGAACAAGCCAAGTATAATAAACCATTTGGTAGTTTGGGTAATGAAGACAAACAATTCGTAAAACAATACACAATACGAATTAAATCAGGTAATGGTGGTAATTCATGTATTTGATTGTTATAACAATTTAAATGATACAAATATTTTGGAAGTTTGGGTAATACAGTCAATTGATTATTATTACAATGTAAAATCCGAAGATCTCTTGGTAATTTCCGTGGTATATGTGTTAAATTATTGTTAGAACAATCCAAATACCAAATAGTATGAAAATTTGGAATCCTAAAAAAACTATTGTATTCATATTCCATACCATATTGACTATATCTTACAATAATTTTCATTATGATAGATATTATCCAATCTAAAACACGATATATTATAAAATTTATATTATAAAACTTATCTTATAAAACATAATAATTTCAATTTTTTTCATCAAATTTATATATAAAATGACTTATAAACTATGTCATTTAAATATTTATATGACATTGAGACTTCTTTCTTCTAAATTGTATTTAATTTTGATTGACATTCTAGATATACTATCATTTTTTAGAAAAAATATTGTCTGGAATCATTGAATCACATATAAATTATTTTTAATAAATATTTGTGTTTTACAGTTTTAATTAATGGATTATTTGAATAATTAAATGTTTTTAGTGAATCTGGAAGTTCTGGTAAGAATGTCAATTTATTAGAATTACATATAAAAATCTCAATTGATTTTGGAATCATAGGTAATTGTTTAATTTTATTATTTTTACAATTAATAATTTTAATAAATTTGGGTAAAAATGGTAAACAAGTTAGATTATTAAATTGACAATATATACTTTATAAATTATGTGGTAAATTAGGTAATTCACTTATTTGATTACAGTATATTGATAATTTACGAAGTGATTGTGGTATATTAGGTAATTGTTTTATACAATTCTCATGACATTCAAAATTAATAAGTGAAATTGGTAATTCTGGTAATGATGTTAAATTATTAATAGAACAATTTAGATAATTTAAGTTTTGTGGTAATTCAGGTAATTTATTTAATTGATTATTTATACAATTAAATATTAAAAGTGAATCTGGTAATTTAGGTATATTATTTACTTTAATACATTCTAAATATATTATTTTATCATATT
>Ga0172376_10003749_pt1 | contig 17762 bp, 17 predicted proteins | sample Lak35m_FD_121114 | JGI IMG/M metagenome (GOLD analysis project Ga0172376, IMG submission 121114) | Freshwater microbial communities from Kabuno Bay, South-Kivu, Congo - kab_092012_35m | ecosystem: Environmental > Aquatic > Freshwater > Lake | place: Democratic Republic of the Congo: South-Kivu... | reverse complement strand
GTCACCGAACTGCCTCGAAGCGTCGAGTGGATCGCCCCACCCCGTGCACTACCCCAGGCGCCCTATCATGGTCGAAAAGCCGGATTGTGCCGTGGCGCGGCGGGTGAACTCATCGAGGTGATTGAGACCAGCGGTTGAGCCACGGACTGTTCAACCACCTTTCGGACACCGCGTCGGCACTGCGCGGATCGATGAGCGTCAATCGGTAGGATCAATACAGCTCAACTACAGCTCACCGGCCCCCCCGGAGTGGTCTCGATGCCCGCCTTCAATCGACATGCCATGCAGCCTGTTCCCAGTCTCGACGAGCAAGCTCGTCAAGACTTTGTCTGCTCCTTGCGCGCACACCTCTCTGGTCGTCTGATGCCGGGCGCCTACAAGGTGTATGAACATCGCGTTGAGCCGAGTTTTCGGGCGACGAACGGGCGAAATCCGCAGGACCATGACGAAGTGCGCAAGGCGATGACCCTCGATCCGTTTTATCAATTCTGGAGCGCGATGCAACGGCGAAGCCAGGAACTGCTTTGGGAGTCGGTGATCGACCCGACCGAAAGACAGCTTCCTAACCTGATCGAGACCTCGAAGTCCCTTGCGCGCTCTGCCAACCAGTCGGGTCGCGGAACGCTACGACTCGACCCGGCGTTACCACTCCCGCGATATCACGCCGCAGTGGACATTCATCTTCAGCCCGGTGGATATCACACCGAATTCACCGAGGACGACGTGGCGGCGGGCGTGGTCTACGACAAGGGCATCAATCTCTACATGGGTGGCGCGCTCGGTGCCGAGAACAACCTGATGGGAGACATCCTGCTCGCCTACCTGAGGGAGAAACACCCCGACTTCCGACCAAAGAAAATTCTCGATCTCGGCTGCGCCATCGGGAACAGCTCGGTCGTTTGGGCACGCGCCTTTCCAGACGCCGAGGTCTATGGGATCGATGTGGCCGCGCCCGTCTTGCGCTACGCCCATGCTCGCGCGGAGGCGCTCGGAGTGCCTGTTCACTTCAGCCAACAGAATGCAGAGAAAACCAATTTCGATGAGGGAGCCTTCGATCTCGTGCTCTCCCATATCGTTCTGCACGAAACCTCGAAGTCAGCCTTGCCACGGATTCTTGGGGAGTGCCACCGCGTGCTACAGAAAGGTGGACTCATGCTGCACCTCGAAATTCCACGAGGCAAAAGCATCATCGAAAAATTCATGCATAACTGGGAAAGCTATAACAACAACGAAACCTTCAGTCGGTTCATGACGGGGATCGATCTCAAGGCCGAAGCCCTCAAGGGCGGCTTTGTCGATCGCGATGTGCTCGTGGATGAGTTCGCGCCAAAACTGGACGTCGCCCAGATGAACTACGCCGAAAACTTCTTCTGGAAAATCTTGGCCGCACGCCGATGAGCGATCCCATGAGTAAGCCAGCTTTGCCAAAATCTCGACTTGCGCGCGTCGCCAAAGGGAAGCGTCCGCAATACTTCAGCGATCCTGCGACCGACAAATTGCTGTCCATGACGCTAACGCTCATGGAAGAGCTTTCCGTCACAAGAGAAAGACTCGATAGTCTTGAGCGTTTGCTGGCGTCCAAGCAGGTGCTCGCTCAAGCCGAGCTCGAGGGCTGGACGCCCAGCGCAGAGGCCGCGCTGGAGCGCGCCGCCGCACGAACCGCCTACGTCGAACGAATGATGCGAGCCATGCACGCGGAGCTCGAAGAAATCACCCGACGAGGGACGCCCGCGAGCGACATCGATCCGCTCGATGCCGTCGGTTCATAACCCCAAAAACAAATGCTTTACTTCGTCTTCAGAGTCCAGAGCCGGGCGACACGCTGCAGGGTTTCATCACCCTTCACCGCGGCGAAGGTTGCCGCAGCCGCCTCTTTGTTTCCGGACTTCAGCTGGGCAATACCGAGATTAAGCCGTGCTTCTTCGACATTTTTGATATTGCCCTTCGCAAAACCACGCTCATACGCCGCTACCGAGCGCTCGAACTCCCCGTAGCTCAGAAAGGCCAACGCAATACGGGCATCGACTTCACCGCTCTTTCGACCGGCCGCTTCCTTGTCTTGGGCAAGCAGCGTCAGCTTGTCCGCCACCGCTTGGGCCTTGGCTGTCCCGAGAAGACGGGTCGCAAGCTCAAGATTCGACTTATTGGCGAAAATACCTTTTTCCTTACCCTCTTCGATGACCGACTGGGCTTCGCCCGGCAGACCTTTTTCCAGAGCAAGCTGCGCCATCTCGGTGTACTCCTCCCCTCGAAGCAGTCCACCCATTTCGCGTGAAAGTCGAAATACGTTAAGCGTATTGGCATCACCATCCAAGCGAAGCATCAGCAAGGTCAGGTTCGGCCACGTTTCTTTTTTTGGAAAGTACTGAGCCTGCTTCTCCAAGGCGCGAAGCGTACAGGCATCGTCTTCTTGCTTGATACAGGAACTCGAGTACAACTGCAGTGCCATATCGGGGGGCGTCTGCCCCGCCGACTCGATCGACGCGACATACGAGGCAGACATCGTCTCAGCGCCCTTAAAATCATTTTGAAGATAGAGCGATTGAATTGTGAGTAAGTGCACCCCTTCGTCAGCAGTACCGAGTTCGATTAAGCGACGACCGTAGGTGACCGCACCCGGGTAGTCTTTAGCCTGGTAGGACAATTGCAAAAGTCCTTTTCGCAAAGTCGCTGAGCGCGTCGCTTCCGCAAACTCGGAATCGACGACTTTCGCCCAGGAGGCGATCGCCAGCGCACTATCGTTCGCGCGCAGCGCACAGAGGCCCAGAATGTCGTTGATGACATAGTTGTCGTACGGCGCATTCGTCGACTGACCATCGAGCGCCTTGAGCTGAGAAATACACTCGGCCCACTGCTCCTTCTTAGCGGCCTCCTGAGCCGCCGCGAGAGGCTTGAGCAAGGGCTTACTGACTGTGGGCCCTTTCACGACGGGAGCGTTTTTCTGATTCTTTGCCTGCTGTGCCATCGCGCCCACCGGAAGAGCCAACGCGAACACTGCTGCGATCACAACGACCCACACATTACGCATGATCAAACCCCCATCTCAAAACTGACGACGGACTATTACTGGGCCCGAAGGCTCCAAAGCTTCGCGACACGCTGCAACTCAACGTCACCCTTGATGCCCCGGAGCACGCGGCCTGCTTCGGCCTTGTTGCCCGACTTGAGCAGCGCAATACCGAGCACCAGCTGAGCCTCCGCCGGATCGGTGGCGTTCTCCTTCGCGATCCCGCGCTTGATAGCCGTCACCGCAGGCGCAAACTGCCCGTAGCTCATATACGCCTGGCCAACTCGAAGATCGGCATCAGCGCTTTTACCCGCTGCGGCGTCTCGATCTTGCTTGGCAAGACCAGCACGATCAGTCGCTGCTCGCTCCTTCGCCACGGTGAGAAGTCGAGTGTTACGGTCGATGTCGCGCTTGTCGGTAAAGACTTTACGCGCGAACGCGGCCTCGAGCGTCGTGAGCGCTTCCCCGGGCAGGCCCTTCTCGATTGCTCGCTGCGCCATTTCGGTGTAATCGTCGCCGGTGCGCATCGCACCCACTTCGGTGGCGAGGCGGTACGCGTTGAAGGCTGCGGCTTCGTTGCGCGATGCAAAGAGCGACTGCATCAAATTCGCCCAGCCCGCGGGGTTCGGATAGTAGGTGACCAGTTTTTCGAAACCGGCTGCCGTGCAGGCCTCGTCTTTAAGACGCATACATGAGGTGACATAGATTTGGATCGCGTTTTCGCGAGGACGTTGCCCGCGCTTTTCCTGGTCCTTGATCCAATTGCCGACAAACTCACGCGCGTTACGGAAGTCGTTCGTTTGGTAATACGACTGCGCGACGACGAGATAAGTGTCCGCATCACCATAACCCTTCGCGATCGCATCTCGACCCACTTCTATCGTCTTTTTATAGTCGCGCGCATTGAAGTAAATCTTGGCGAGATCACGCGTACGTTGGGCGATCTTGTCCGCCGCAAAGGGCGACGAGAGATTGGCCTCATAAGCACGAGTGGCGGTCGCCACATCGTTCGAGCTCAGTGCGCAGAAGGCCGTCAGCTCATTGATGATGAAGCTGTCATAAGAGGTCTTACCTGCCGTGGCATCGGCTGCTCTGAGGTTAGAGAGGCATTCGGCCCACTTCCGAGCCTTACTCGCGTTCTGCGCCGCCTGAAGCGTCTTGGCTACCGCAGGGCTGACCTTCTCCGCGTTTGCAACGGCGGAGAACGTCAAAACCAACGCAACAGACACTGCAAGCAATCCGGCTGTCGTCCTCATGATTTCCTCTCTCGACCTTATTCCATGGTCCGATAAAAAAAATCGCCGCATCGCCCTAGGGGCTGCAGCGACATGGTGTGATCTACTGAGCCAATCTCGTCTCGACTTGCCGCCCTCAGGCGGCTTCCTCATTCACCGAATTCGGAGACGTTGACGAACCCGATTTTCTTCATGCGATTTCTCTGCGCCGAAGCGAGAACTTTAGCGACGGTGTCGTACTTGGCACGCTTATCAGGACGCAAATGCAACTCAGGCTGCGGATCCTTCTGCGACTCGACACGGAAGTACCGTTCGAGCACTTCGATATTCTGGAGCGCCGTGCCATTCCACACCACCGTACCGTCAAAATCGATTTCAATGTCGATGACGTCCGGTTGAACCGGCGGCGGCGGGGCGTTGTTCGGACGTGGCATGTCGAGCTTGACGGCGTGCGTCATCACCGGAATGGTGATAATGAACATAATGAGGAGCACCAACATGACGTCAATCAGCGGCGTCGTGTTGATGTCACACATTGAGTCTCCTTCGACTCCACTTCCTATATTCATTCCCATCGAGTTGCGCTCCTAAAAACTCAGCGCGACCCGCGGATGCCGCGATCAGGTTCAGTAATAAACCCAACCTTGACGATACCGCCACGCTGAATCGAGTAGATGACCCCGCCGATATCTTCGAATCGAGTATCGGAGTCGCCGCGAATATGGATCTCAGGCTGAGGGTCTTTGACTGCCTCAGTCTTGATCATCTCGATAAGTTGAGCGCGGTCCGCGACCTGCTCGTTATTCCAATAAATGTTGCCGCGAGAATCGACCGCCACCGTGATGTTCTCGGGCTTCGTCTGCGTGGCGATGTTCGCCGCCTTCGGCAGCGACACCTTCACCGTCTTGTTGATAACCGGAATGGTGATCAAAAAGATGATCAGGAGTACCAACATGACGTCCACCAACGGAGTCGTGTTGATAGTCGAGTTCAGCTCGTCATCGCCGCCGCTGGATCCAACGCTCATCGCCATGAATCTAAACCTCGTGTGGTCCCGGTTCGGATGCCGTCCGGCACATGTCCGGACGGCTTCCCCCAGAGGAACCTAAACGAAACGCCTTACTTCTTGGCAGCCGCCGGGGCCGCCGCCGGAGCCGGCACCGCCACGCGCGCGCCGCTCACCAGGAATGAGTGCAAATCGGAGGTGAAGTTACCCAGCTCCTCCTGCACTTCCTTGTTGCGACGAATCAGCCAGTTGTAGCCCATGACCGCCGGAACGGCGACCGCGAGACCGATGGCCGTCATGATGAGCGCCTCACCAACCGGTCCTGCGACCTTGTCGATCGACGCCTGACCGGACACGCCGATCGCGACGAGGGCGTGGTAGATGCCCCACACCGTTCCGAACAGACCGACGAACGGGGCGGTGGAACCGACCGTCGCGAGCCACGGCAGGCCGCCGGTCAACGCCATCGAGACGCCTTGATTGGAGCGCTGCAGCGACATCGTCACCCACTCGTGAAGCGCGATGCGCTCGCCGAGGCGGCCTTCGTGATGTTGCGACGCGCGCAAACCGTCTTCCGCGATCTGACGGTAGACGTCGTTCTTCGGAAGGCGCTCGATCGCTTCGCGAATCGAACCGGCACTCCAAAACTTCTGCTCAGCGACCTTCGCGGAGGCGCTGAGCTTCCGCTGATCGAGCAGCTTCATGATGATGACGTACCAAGAAGTCAGCGACATGATCACCATGATGATCAGCGTGCCCTTGGCGACGAAATCGCCTTGTTCCCACAGGGCCCCAAGGCCATACGGGTTTTCGACGACAGCGGTGGCTTCAGTGTTTTCCATGTTTTCCTCAGGGAATGAAACGCTTTACTTGATCTCGAACTTCACGCGGAACGAAACGCAGGACTCCGGCAATGCCTCACCACCCGACGTGCCAGCCTGGTAACGGCCGGCACGGGCGAGCTTAACCGCGCCCTCGTCGAGTCGAGCAGAGCCCGACGACGTGACAACGGAGGGATTACCAATGATCTTACCCTTGTTGTCCACGCAAACTTTAATAGTAACCGAGCCCTGTTCCTCAGCGCGCTTCGAGGCGGCTGGGTAATAGTCTTCACTCGAGGGCATGCGGCCGATCTTCGCTGGGGTACCCACTGCAACGCGCGGAGGCACAGGAGGAACGACCTTGTCGGTGACGTTACTGATGGCGGTCGTGTTCGACTCCATCGGAATGTCGATGGTCACGTCGGGCGGCGGCACCTGAACCGGCGGACGCTCAATCTGCGGGGGCGGCGGCGGAGGCGGTTTATCCTCCGGCTTGATCTCTTCGATGATGTCCGTGACGAGTGGCGGCGCCACGACTTCAACGACCTTACGGGCGAGTCCGCTCACGAGCGCATACCCGATCAGGACGTGTAATCCCACGATGAACCCGAAAATCGCCATACGGCGGGACTGGTTCTGTTGTACGTACGTCGCCATGTTCTCTCGTGGCCGTTGCGTCTATTGCGATCGACGGGGACCGGAAACTACCCGGCTTCCCTTTCAATCGCAACCTCATCCCCCAAATCGCCGCCCACCCATCGATGGTTACGATTCGAAGACCCTACACCCTTTAACAAGTCCCATCCTCACCGTGCCGACCGGCGGCGAGTCGCAAAACCTGAACAGAGTGATTGGAGGACTGCATTCCCTAAAGCGAGGTCCAGACCGGCGCGAAGCCGTGCATTTCTGGACTTGCAATCCCTTGCGTCCCCCCCCCAACCGGCCATAACTCTACCCGCCCGGCGTGACCGATACAACCGTGCGTCGTTGTTCGGAAGGCGCTAGTCGGTCACGGCCCCCTCCGATGCACTACTGACCGCCCGAGCGTACTTTGCCAAAACCCCTCGAGTGGCGTAGGGCTTCGGCGCTTTCCATGCGCGACGGCGACGTTTCATTTCAGTGACAGGGACGTCGACATCTACCCGCTTGCTGAGCGTATCGATCCGAATGCGGTCTCCATCTCGAATGAGCGCGATCGGACCGCCATTCGCCGCCTCAGGGGAAATATGCCCCACGACGAATCCGTGACTCCCTCCAGAGAAGCGTCCGTCTGTCACCAAGGCGACTTTGTCGCCGAGGCCGAGGCCCATGATGGCGCCCGTCGGGCTCAGCATCTCGCGCATCCCAGGACCGCCGCGCGGACCTTCGTACCGAATCACGATCACATCGCCTGCCTTCACCCGCCCACCGAGAATCGCTTGCGTGGCGCGCTCTTCGCCGTCGAATACTTTCGCTCGTCCAACGAACGACAGCCCTTCCTTGCCTGTGATCTTCGCCACAGCGCCTTCGGGCGCCACATTGCCGCGCAGCACCACGAGGTGACTGTCCTTTTTGATCGGGTCTGAGAAATCACGAATGATGGTCTGCGATGTCGGGTAGTCACGAACGCCCGACAAATTATCGCGCAGGGACTTGCCTGTGACCGTCAGACATTCTCCGTGAAGGAGACGTGCATCGAGCAGCCGCTTCAACAGCGGCTGAACGCCTCCGATGGCGACCAACTCCGACATGGCGTAGCGCCCACTTGGCCTCAAGTCCGCCAGAACGGGCACGCGACGTCCGATTCGGGTGAAGTCATCGAGCGTGAGTTTCACATTCGCCGCACGCGCGATCGCCAGCAAGTGCAGTACCGCATTGGTCGAGCCGCCAAGTGCGATCGTCACCGTGATTGCATTGTCGAATGCCTTCCGCGTCAGAATCATCGACGGAGTGATGCCGGCTTTGATGAGTCGAACCACTGCTTCGCCCGCATGATACGAATCGCTTCGCTTTTGCCGACTGATGGCTTCTTGGGCGGAGCTTCCCGGAAGCGACAAGCCGAGGGCCTCCATCGCGGACGCCATGGTATTCGCGGTGTACATGCCTCCGCAGCTACCCGGGCCCGGAATGGCGGTACGTTCAACCTCGGCGAGTTCAGCATCGCTGACCGTTCCGGCTGCATGACCGCCTACGGCCTCAAACACGGACACGATATCGCGACGCTTCGCGCCCGGTCGAATCGTTCCGCCATACACGAATACGGACGGACGATTCAGTCGCGCCATCGCAATCGCGCAACCCGGCATGTTCTTGTCGCACCCGCCGATCGCAACGAAGCCGTCGAAGCCCTCGGCGCCGACGACCGTCTCAATCGAGTCCGCGATGACTTCTCGAGACACCAATGAGTAACGCATACCCGGCGAGCCCATCGAGATGCCGTCCGACACGGTGATCGTGTTGAAGAGGACGCCCTTGCCTCCCGCCGCATTCGCGCCCGCCTCGGCCTCGGCAGCCAGAGCGTTGATGTGCATATTGCATGGCGTAAGATTCGCCCAGGTCGATGCGATTCCGACCTGAGGACGTTTGAAATCTTTGTCCGTGAATCCTACGGCCCGAAGCATCGCCCGCGACGGCGTTTGTTTGGGGCCGTCGACGACCTGCTTCGACCATCGACGGGGGTCAACTTTCTTTTTCATTGTCCGAAACGCTCCAAGATCAATCGATCTGCAAGACGAAGACATTGAGCCTCTGCACCCACGGGACGCCCGGGGCGCTCGCGCGCATTCCAGGCGTAGAGGTCGAAGTGCGCCCAGGATTGGGTCGAGGAGATAAACCGTCTCAAAAAAAGAGCACCAAAGATGGCGCCGGCAAATGCCGAGCTCGAGACGTTATTGAGGTCGGCCACGCGGCTGACTAACTCCTCGTCGTACGGATCCCATAGGGGCATCGGCCAAACAGGGTCCGACTCCTGTTCGCCACAGCGTCGAATCTCCTCAACTAGCACGGGGTCGTTGCAAAAGACAGCTGGCAGTTCAGGCCCCAGCGCGACCCTCGCCGCGCCGGTGAGCGTCGAGAAGTCGAGAAGCAACGACGGGCGCTCGCTATCGGCCTCGGTCAGCGCATCCGCTAAAATCAGGCGACCCTCGGCGTCCGTGTTTCCGATTTCGACCGTCAGCCCTCGACGCGATCGAACGACATCACCCGGTCGATAGGCCGTCCCAGAAATGCTGTTCTCCACTGCGGGAATCATTACGCGTAGCCGAATGGGTGCCTGGCGCGCCATTAGTGAGCGCGCGAGACCGAGCGCAATCGCCGCACCCCCCATGTCTTTCTTCATTAAGGCCATTCCGGCGGAGCCTTTGATATCGAGCCCACCGGAATCGAAACACACCCCTTTTCCCACCAACGTGACGGTCGGATGGCGAGGGTCGCCCCAACGAAGATCGATCAGCCGAGGTGCCCGCGAACTCGCCCGACCCACCGCATGGATAAGAGGAAAGTTTTGGGCGAGAAGCTCGTCGCCCTCCAGGCATCGAAACTCCGCAGCAAATTCGCGCGCCAGGTCCGCACCCGCGGTGGCGAGTTCCTCAGGACCCAATTCATTGGACGGCGCATTGATGAGATCTCGCGCCCAATGCAGGGCCGAGGCCTGTCTGACCAGTGTGCTGCCATCGACCCCGATCGGGCACGCCAGACGGGCACGCGCAACGGCCGGCGACGCCGATTTGAACCGGCTGAGCCGATAGCTTCCATGGAACCAGCCGGTCAGCACCTGCTGGAGGCACAAGGACGGCAACTCGCTTGCCAGACGAAAGTCCCGGGCCGGCAGTCGATCGGGCAGCCCCGAAACGTGCCACCACGCGAGTTGGCCCCACTCGGCGATCGTTCCGAGGCCGACGATGGCGCCCGCGATCTCGCCGCGAGCCCCCGGGACGACGAGGACGCGATGCCTCTCCCCCGTAAACCCATTCTGCTCGATCCAACTCGCCAGCTCCGGATGGGTCGCCTTGAACGCAGCGAGCTCGCTATCGCGAACCAACCAGAGGGGCAAGCACATGGCCTCGTTCGGCCAGATCGACGCATCGTGAGACATGGGGAAATAGTAGCTGGAAACAGGCTCCGGCCGACGGCACCGTTGACAAAAACCCGTCGTCCATGCTCGTATTCACCCATGTTCCGCGCCTCAAAGCTGCCCTCGATCGGTCCGTCGGCATTCGCCGCGATCGCCCTATTGCGCAGCCTAGCGCTACCCCTTGCCGGTAGCCGGAGCGGGTCGTTCCTTCGTTTTTTGGTCTAACGCCAGAACTCAAAAGCGGACGAGGATCAACACCAAACCCCGCACCGGCACCAGCCGATGCGGGGTTTTTTTACGCTCTAAGTTCTAAGTTGGTTCGAGATACGGACCGGGAGTAGCAGAGATGAAATTGTTCGGACAGAAAGACGTCGATCATAAAGCGCTTCGTGGTGCCCGCATCTGCGTGCTGGGCTACGGGAGCCAGGGCCGCGCCCACGCACTGAATCTCAGGGATAGCGGCTTCGATGTGGTCATCGGCGTACGCAAAGGTGACAGCTGGAAAAAAGCGCGCAAAGACGGACTGTCGGTCGCGTTACCGGTCACAGCGGTCAAGGACGCGGATCTCATCGCGATGCTCGCACCGGACCTCGCTCAGAAGGCGCTCTACGACAGCGTCATCTCGAACGTCAAGAACGGAGCTTCGCTCCTCTTCGCCCACGGATTCAATATCCACTTCAAACAAATCAAACCGCGGAAAGATCTGGATGTCATCCTGATCGCGCCGAAAGGACCCGGCGACCTCGTTCGTCGGCAGTTCGAGCAAGGTCGCGGCGTGCCCTGCTTGCTGGCGGTGTTCCAAGATTCGTCGAAAAAAGCTTTTTCGAAAGCCCTGGCATACGCCCACGGCATTGGCGGCACTCGCGGCGGCGTGCTCAAAACCACCTTTGCCGAGGAGACCGAGACCGATCTCTTCGGTGAGCAGGCGGTGCTGTGTGGCGGCGCCACCGAGTTGGTCGTCAAGGGCTTCGAAACCCTCGTCGAAGCCGGCTATCAGCCCGAAGTTGCGTACTTCGAGTGCATGCATGAACTCAAGCTCATCGTCGATCTTCTTCACGAGGGCGCATTTGGAAGATGCACAAGTTCATCTCCGAAACCGCGAAGTACGGCGACCTCACTCGCGGTCCGCGTGTGGTCGACGCGCGCACTAAAGCAGAGATGCGGAAGATCCTCAAAGAAATCCAGCAAGGCAAGTTCGCCAAGCAATGGATGCGCGAGAACGCCACGGGTCGCCGGAAGTACGACAGGATGATGAAGAAAGATCTTGATCGACCGATCGAAAAAGTAGGGTTTGCTCTTCGTGCACGCATGCCGTGGTTGGACCAAGGACGCTAAGCGACGGACACCGAGCCGATTTATTGACGGAGCATTTTTGCCATGACTTCGAACACCGATCGAGTGATGATCTTTGACACTACGTTGCGCGATGGCGAGCAATCGCCGGGCTGCAGCATGACGCAGTCCGAAAAGCTGCGAGTCGCGAAAGCCCTCGCAGAGCTCGGTGTCGATATCATCGAGGCTGGATTTCCCGCCGCCTCGCAGGGCGACTGGGACGCCGTGAACGCCGTCGCTCGGGAGGTTCGTGGGCCGATCATTTGCGGGCTTGCGCGCTGCGATCGTGCAGACATCGAAAAGGTAGCCTCCGCACTCGCCCCGGCCGAGAAGCGACGAATTCACGTGTTTCTCGCAACCAGCGCGATCCATCGAGAATTCAAACTGAACATGGCCAAGGATGAAATTATCCGACGAGCTGTCGAAGGCGTCAGGATCGCTCGCGAGTTTTGCGATGACGTGGAGTTTTCGCCCGAGGATGCCTCGCGCACGGAGGTGGAGTTCTTGGCGCAGGTGGTCGAGGCTGTCATCGACGCAGGCGCCACCACGGTGAACATTCCCGATACGGTGGGCTACACCGTCCCACACGAGTTCGCGGAACTCTTCCGATATCTCCGCAAGAACGTGCCTAATATCGAGAAGGCTCGCCTCTCGGTGCATTGCCACGACGATCTTGGCATGGCCGTCGCCAACAGTCTCACCGCAGTCGTCGCAGGCGCACGGCAAATCGAGTGCACCATCAACGGTATCGGCGAGCGCGCGGGAAACTGCTCGCTCGAAGAGATTGTCATGGCGCTGCGCACACGAGAGACGTTCTTCAACGCGACGACGAACATCCAATCGCAGCGTCTCTATCCGACGTCCCGACTGGTCGCAAGCATTACGGGCATGCCCATCCCGCGCAATAAGGCGGTGGTCGGCGAAAATGCGTTCGCACATGAGTCGGGTATTCATCAGCACGGCATGCTCAAACATGCGAGCACCTACGAAATCATGCGTCCGCAGGATGTCGGTCTCGCTCGATCGAGTTTGGTTCTCGGTAAGCATAGTGGACGTCACGCACTACGTGAGCGCGTCAAGGATTTAGGTTTCGAGCTCGAAGAAACAGAATTCGAGCGCGTCTTCACGGAATTCAAAGCTCTTGCAGATAAAAAGAAAGAGCTTTTCGACGGTGATATCGAGGCCCTCGTGCTGCGCGCGGAGGGTACCGAGTCGGGTCCTTGGACATTGTCGGTCTTGCGCACGACCTCGGAGGTCGATGGCGGCGGAAAAGCCACGGTCGCCCTGCTCAACGCTGATGGCGCGAGGATCGAACGGAGCGCTTCAGGAGACGGACCCGTCGATGCTGCGTTCAAGGCGATCGAAGAGGCGACGGGAATCAAGCCTGCCCTGCAGAAGTTTGAACTGCGAAGCTTGACCGAGGGCGAGGATGCCCAAGGTGAGGCGGTGGTCTATGTCAACTTCAACGGGCGAAGCTACCGCGGCGCAAGCGCCACCACCGATATCGTCGAGTCTGCGACGCGAGCATTTCTTGAAGTGATCAACCGCATTGAGCAGTCGCAACGCGCTCAGGTCGCTGCCTGATCATTGGGATTTGATAAGGAAGAATCGATGACCTCCGCGAAAACCATGTTTGAAAAGGTCTGGTCTGCACACGAGGTGGCTCCTCAAACCGCAGAGACACCGGCCGTGATCTTCATTGATCTGCACCTCACCCACGAAGTCACCTCACCCCAGGCGTTCACCGTGTTGCGAGAGCGTGGCTTGAAGGTTCGACGACCTGACCTCACCCTCGCCACGATGGACCACTCAACGCCCACGCGGACCGAGCAAGTGTTTGGGGGCGCGCCGATCTCCATCGAGTCGGCAGCGAAACAGATTCGACAACTTGAGATCAATTGCGCGGAGTTCGGCGTTGAGTTGTTGGGTCTGCAAGATTCGCGGCGAGGCATCGTTCATATCATCGGACCGGAACTCGGTATAACCCAGCCCGGAAAGACCATTGTGTGCGGAGACAGTCATACCTCGACGCACGGGGCATTCGGTGCGCTAGCCTTCGGTATCGGGACGACCGAAGTCGGCCATGTGTTGGCGACCCAGTGCTTGTTACAAAAGAAACCGAAAACCTGCGCCATCGAGGTTCGAGGAAGACTGCCCGCGGGCGTCACACCCAAAGATCTGATTCTGGCGATCATCGGCAAGGTCGGTGTCTCTGGCGGAACAGGTTATGTATTCGAGTACCGAGGTGAAGCCATTCGCGCATTATCGATGGATCAGCGAATGACGATCTGCAACATGTCGATCGAAGCGGGTGCCCGCGCAGGAATGATTGCGCCGGATGAGACCACGTATGAATACCTCAAAAATACGCCGCGCGCGCCGAAAGGAAAGGCTTGGGATGATGCCCTCGCCTATTGGAAAACACTGCCAAGCGATGACGGCGCGACCTTCGACAAGGTCGTCGAGATCGACGCCTCGTCACTCGAACCAATGGTCACGTACGGAACGAATCCCGGCATGGTCGTATCGGTCACCGGGCGAATTCCAGACCACCGAGGCGATGCGGTGTTCGATGCCGCAATGAAATACATGGGACTCTCGCCGGGTCAGCCCATTGCCGAGGCCCCGGTAAATGTCGTGTTCGTCGGTAGCTGCACCAACGGACGCCTCGTGGATCTTCGCGCGGCGGCTCAGGTGTTGAGCGGGCGAAAGATCGCAAAGGGCGTACAGATGCTCGTCGTCCCGGGATCTCAAGAGGTCAAGCGCCTCGCGGAAGCCGAGGGTCTGGCTGACGTGTTCAAGGCGGCTGGCGCGGAATGGCGCGAGTCCGGATGCTCGATGTGTCTCGGGATGAACGGTGACACCGTCAACAAAGGTGAGTACTCCGTCAGCACGAGCAACCGAAACTTTGAGGGCAGGCAAGGTATCGGCGCGAGAACTTTACTCGCGAGCCCGGAGACAGCTGCCGCCTCCGCTGTGCTGGGTCGCGTCGCCGACCCTCGTCAATTCTTGCGCGCCTGAGCATCCAACATGACCATCACCACTATTCGTTCGCGTACCGTTGTCATGTCCTCGACTAACATCGATACCGATCAGATTGTACCGGCTCGATTCCTGACCACCACGTCGAAGGAAGGCTTGGGGAACGCCCTGTTTGCCGATTGGCGTTATGACGCGAGCGGTCGTCCACGTCCCGAGTTCGTCCTCAACAAGCCTGAGGCACAGGGGTGCCGCATTTTGGTGGCGGGTCGCAATATCGGCTGCGGTTCATCGCGCGAGCACGCCCCCTGGGCGCTGGTCGATTACGGATTTCAAGCGGTCATCAGCAACGAGATCGCAGACATCTTCAAAAATAATTCGCTTAAGAACGGGCTGCTGCCAATTGTGGTAGACGACGCCACGCACGCGTGGTTACTCCAAAATCCCGGTGTTGAAGTCGAAGTCGATCTCCGCGCCTCGACGCTGACGGTACCCGGTCGACCGGCGGTAGGCTTTCCCATCGACCCTTTTGCGCGTGTGTGCTTGATGAACGGCGTCGACGAGCTGGGCTTTCTCTTGTCCAAGAACGGCGAGATTGAACAGTATGAGGCCCGTCGCCGAGCATGAAAGCCCACATTGCGATCCTCGCCGGCGACGGCATTGGACCTGAAGTAACGGCTGAGGCCGTACGCATCCTTCGAGCGGTTGCCGAAAAGTTTGGGCACGCCTTCATCCTCGACGAACTCCCCTTTGGGGGCACCGCGATCGACGAGTTCAATGACGGCTTACCCGTTCACACGCTGAAGGGCTGCCTCGAAGCCGATGGAGTACTACTCGGCGCTATCGGCGGACCCAAGTGGGGGCCCACCGCTCCGGTTCGTCCGGAAACGGCCCTGCTGCGACTCCGCGCAGAGTTGGGCGTGTATGCGAATCTCCGACCGGTCGCGGTTCAGCCTGCGCTGCTCGAGGCGTCCCCGATCAAACGAGAGTACATCGAGGGTGTCGATCTCGTCTTCGTGCGGGAACTGACTGGGGGAATCTACTTTGGGCGGAAAACCAAGCACGAAGATCGCGCGACAGACGAGTGCGCGTATTCCGTCGCCGAGATCGAGCGGATCACGAGAGTGGCCGGCCTACTGGCCAAGAAGCGTCGCGGTAAAGTTACGCAGGTCGATAAATCGAATGTCCTGGAGACCTCGCGTTTGTGGCGCGCCGTTAGCGAGCGAATCATTCGAGATGAGTTTTCGGGGGTTTCTATCGAGCACATGTTCGTCGACGCGGCCGCCATGCATCTCATTCGAAATCCGCGAAGTTTTGATGTTGTACTAACCGAGAATCTGTTTGGCGACATACTGACCGACGAGGCCGCCATGCTCGCCGGATCGCTAGGCGTGCTGCCCTCTGCCGCATTGGGGGATAACCGTCGGGGGCTCTACGAGCCGATACACGGATCAGCCCCCGACATTGCCGGTCGTGGCGTTGCCAATCCTTGTGGGACGATTTTGAGCGCGGCTTTACTGCTGCGTCATTCCCTAGACCTCGAAACAGAAGCTCGGGCAATTGAGGCGGCTGTCTCCAAGGCTTTGGCACATGGCGCCAGAACCGCGGACATCGCCCCGCGTGGCGCCTCCGCACTCACCACCCGCGCGATGGGCGATGCAATTCTATCGGCGCTCTAATCGAGGCTCAGTGAATCGCTTTTAAGCCCTGCTCGAGATCTCGCCGAAGATCCGACTCCGCTTCGATTCCCACCGACAGCCGCAGTAAACCATCGACTAATCCTGCGGTCGCTCTTACTTCCGGCTCCATGGCCGCGTGAGTCATCGTGGCAGGGTGCGCGATCAGGCTTTCCACGCCGCCCAGCGACTCAGCAAGCGAGAACAACTCCAGCGACGAGACGAAACGTTCGACCGCCGGCGTCCCGCCATCGAGTTCGAGGGTAATGATGGATCCGAACCCTTTTTGCTGCCGTCGCGCGAGCTCGTGTCCGGGATGTGTCGCAAGCCCCGGGTAGTAGAGCGTCCTGATTCCTGGCTGTCGTGCGAGCCATGCCGCCAATGAATTCGCGTTCGCCTCGTGCAACGCCATTCGCGCGTGCAAGGTACGGAGTCCCCGCAGAGTCAAGAAACTATCGAAAGCGGAACCCGTCATGCCAAGCGCATTCGCCCACCACGCAAGCTGCTGCGCGACATCCGCCTGCGCTGCGATCACCGCACCACCGACGACGTCGCTATGACCATTGATGTACTTGGTCGTCGAGTGAACAACGATATCCGCCCCCAGTTGAAGAGGATTTTGGAGGGCCGGAGACAAGAAGGTGTTGTCCACCGCCACCCGCGCGCCCGCGGCATGCGAAAGCTTGGAGACGGCCTCGATGTCGGTGATTCGGAGAAGTGGATTGCTTGGGGTTTCAATCCAACACAGTGCGACCGGTGTGTTGAATGCCGATTGCAGGGCCTGAGGGTCGCCAAAGTTTACGAAGTCGACGACAAAATCACCGCGGCGGTGCCAAGCCGAAAGCAAGCGGAACGTCCCGCCATAACAGTCGTGCGGCGCGATGATCCGCGAACCGCGAGGGAGGAGTTGCCCCACGAGCGCAATGGCGCCCATCCCTGAGCCGGTGATGACGGCGCCTTCGCCGCCCTCAAGCCCATTCAAGGCTTCGGCAAGAAGATCGCGTGTGGGGTTGCCCGAGCGCGAGTAGTCGTAGCGACCCTTCTCTCCAAAACGCGGAAACGCATACGTGGAACTAAGATGAATCGGCGGAACGACGGCACCCGTCGAGACGTCGGTTTCGAGGCCGGCCCTCACCGCCTGCGTTCTCGGATCTTTTTGACTCGTCATAGTTGGATCATCCCCGAAATCATTTACGCGGTTGGCGGCAGCTCGGCGCTGAAAATCGCTTTAAGTGCATCGTGTTCTTTTAAAAACGCGTCATGCCCGAATACCGACGAGATCTCATGAACGTGTGCGTTCGGCAGTCGCGAACACATCGACTGTATATCGACCGCCGGCACCAACTGATCTTGCTTCACCGCAATGGCAACCACCGGAACTGAAATCTGATCGGGGTTGATTTGATGTAGATCAATCGATTCTGAGAGTGTCAGGAAGGAATCGGGTTGATAACGACGAGCATAGTCGACGCCTCGTGCCATCAGATAGTCCTCAACCGGAAACACAAAACGTCCGTCGCGAACCTCTGCTACCCCGGCGAACCGACTCGAAAACTCTTCCGCACTGCGGTAGGTCGACATGGCCAACGCCCGCGCAAGCTCGAGTCCCCGCTCAGGTTTACCCGACTCGACGCCGAAGCGCACGATTCGACGTT
>Ga0172376_10003748_pt1 | contig 17766 bp, 16 predicted proteins | sample Lak35m_FD_121114 | JGI IMG/M metagenome (GOLD analysis project Ga0172376, IMG submission 121114) | Freshwater microbial communities from Kabuno Bay, South-Kivu, Congo - kab_092012_35m | ecosystem: Environmental > Aquatic > Freshwater > Lake | place: Democratic Republic of the Congo: South-Kivu... | reverse complement strand
TCAACGAAGATGCGGGTGCGGATGAATTGATGAAGTTCGTGAAGTTGTTGGAAGAGAAACTTAAAACCGCACAAGCGTGAGGAATATGGGGCTACGAGTGAACTGCGGTGATGTTCTCCGCATAAACGTGAGGAGTTTTTATGAACCGCGATGACATCATCCGCATGGCTCGGGAAAGCGGCCTGACTATCAATGACCAACCTATGCTTGGCGTCGACCACTTCGCCAGACTTGTTGCGGCAGCAGAACGCGAGGCGTGTGCGCGGGTGGTTGAGGAACACGCACAAACCATTCACGGTTATGACAAGCACGAATACGCCGCCGCTATCCGAGAGAGGGGTGATGAAGCATAGTTGTCACAACAGAGAACCGTTTAAGCAGTCATTGAGGGTTCAGGACGGTTGGACTACTGACGGCAAAAAATGGATGGTGACAATTCCTTTTCGTATGTCTAATGAATGTGAATGGTCAAAGGAGCATGACGATGACAAATGCGTTGGTTGTAGATGGAAACAAAGTATTGGTGGAACTGGAGTGGGAGCAGATTGACTTAATTGTTCGCAATGAGATTCGTGACCACATTTATATGACTCATCGTGAGATGAAGTTAAACAAGTACATTCATCCAGATGATGTTGCACAAAACGAAAAACTGCTCCCGGCGTTACTTATTATTTATGAATACTATGCCGGTGAGGAAGAATTAAAGAAAGTGCAGGAGATATTGAATGCTGATGAAACTATATGAAGCGCCAAGTGATGTTCGTGTACGAGTGATTGATGATGAACACAAGAAACTTACTGGCAAATATATGGAAATTAATTTCCACCATTTAGATGGTGCATACAGTTACTGCACTGATGACGAAGGAAATCCTGTTCACCTTGCGGCATGGACCTCCGTGGAGATTGTGAAATGAAACTTGAATGTATTGCTTTTTATGAAGAGCAAAATATTATTACTTTGGAAATTGATGAAGAAGCAAAACAACTTTTGTTAGACATTGGATTTAACAAGTTGTTGATGGATGCTTTGGAGAAAATAAGTGAAAAGGCAAAAGATTAAACAACACGCAATCGCGTATTTAATCATTGATAAGTTTATGAGCCGCGAGGCATATGACGCAAAAGACCTTTCTCACGAATTGGGATTTAACGTCATCACAATAAACAAACATTTGCGTGAATTGTATTTGCTTGATTTGATTTATATCTGTAATTGGGACCGCTCAAACCACGAAAAACAGGAAGCGCATCAACCAACGCCTGTTTATCGTTGGGGTAATAAGCCAGACGTTAAACGTCCCGAACCAGAAAATAAATCAGAAATCAGCCGCCGTTACCGCGAAAGGATTAAAAGTGTCAGACTCAATCAACAGCCCGTCTCATTACAATCAGGGCAACATTGAAACTATTGATGGCATCAACGCCGCTTTATCCGGGCTTGATGGGTTTGACGCATACCTCACCGGCAATATCATTAAATATATGTGGCGTTGGAAACACAAGAACGGTGTTGAAGATTTAAAGAAAGCAAATTGGTACTTAAACAAGCTAATCGAGCAATATGAGTAAGAAATCTGCCTGTAAAGCAAAACTGCGTTACGAATCAGAAAACAAAGCAAAAGCAGCGGCTGACAGGGCCGCTGTTTTTTACTTAGAAGATATGCAAATATACCGTTGCCCTATTTGTCAGGGATGGCATACTAGCAAAAAAAAACAACCGCCAACCTTTTAGACGGATATTGATATGAACGAAAATCAAGATGAACTTATTGCTGAACCTATGAGTCATGCATTCATGGGTTTTTCTATTTATCAGGATGTGCTTCTCCCGGTTTATGATTTAAACGTTTGTTTGGAAACGCTCGCAGATAGAGGCCTTTCAGAAGAAGAGGCCATAGCCCTCATCAGTGGGGATAACTGGATTAAAAAGTTTGGCGCGGTAAAGCCAATCTTTTGGCTTGGTCAACCGCAAGTAGAAAAACAAACTGTGCATTGAACTACAGAAACAAAAAATTGACTGATGCCGCTCGCGGTCAGTCTTGTATGCATTGCGGGATACAGGACGATACGACCGTGGCGGCTCACTCAAATCAGAGTCGGCATGGCAAAGGTATGTCAATAAAAGCACATGACTGCTTTATTGCGTTCCTGTGTAACAAGTGTCACCACGAAATTGACCAAGGCTCAAAGATGTCCAAAGAAGAAAGAATTGAACTTTGGCAAAGGGCGCATGAAGCAACACTGCTTCATCTGTTTAGAACAAACAGATTGGTGGTCAAATGATTCACATCATGTTTAACCTAATTATGATGAGCGGCGGGCACTTCTTTTGGCTTGGTTCGTTTGAATCTTTGGACGAGTGTCAGGCGGTCCAACATCGTTTGGAAGAAATGCCGGAACACAAAGGCGCTTGGTTTGCTTGCCCGTGGGTGAAGATGGAAGATACTTAGTCTTCCAGTTTTTCTACGCGCTCGTTTAACTGTTTCATCAGGCGAATGATTCTGTCATTGACGTTTTGAATCGCCTGTTGATTTGACCCGCGTTCCTTTAACAGGTCGCGCTGCTTCTTCAGCTTTCTGATGTTGTACTCGATGCTGTTGCCCATCTTCACAAGACGCGCCTCGGGATTTTCTTTTAAGTATTCGTACACCGATTCACGATTTTTGATACGACCTTTGATTTCGTTTTCGTGTTCATTTAAACGAGTGATGTTTTCGTAGAACCGCTGCATTTGAACTGCGTTATCTTCCGCGTTTCCGTAGAACCGCCCGATTAAGGGCATCTTGTAAGAAGGCAGTTCTTCTTTGTTTATGGCGCTTTTGATGGACTGTTCCGTCTTGGAAATTTCGCGATACACGCCGCCGCCCACCTGACCGGCGAGGTAATCCAATTGGTCAGGGGAGGGGCTGATAAATCCGGGCTTGTACTTTGTTCCGCCAGATGCAGCGTTTAAAAACTCTGCAATACCCGTAGTCAGATAGCCAGCACTATCTTTTGCGCGAGTGTATCCGGGGGTTGGGTCTAAACCAGACATATCCGGGCGATAAATGGGCCGACCAAACGAATCTTTGTTTTCCGCCAAAGCAACAAGCGGGTCTGCGGCTGTAGGCGCAAGAGTCTGGAATGATAATCCAGAGCCACCGATTGGATTAAACGCTGCAAACACAGAGCCTGTGATTTGTGCAAGATGCTTGGCTGGGTCTTTGAATCCCGACATCCACCATTCAATCAAGTTGCGGCTGACGTTGGGAAGCACGTTAAACCCAAGCGGCAGCGGAACCGTGAGGTAATTTTTCTTCCCAGTTAAAGGGGTAAGCGGGATAACAAGGTTGCGCTCTTTGACGAAGTCAGGCGGCTCATCATCATCAAATCCAGCAAGAGAAAGCATCATCACTTGAAGACCGCCAAGCAATAACCCGCCATAAATAATCTTCTGGCCCATCGGGCCTTTCATCGTTTCAATTAAACGTGCAGTGCCCTGAACAGATGCGTTAAAGAACGCATACAGTGCACCCATCTGAGTACCAATCTGACCTTTACGGTTGAAGTTAACCGTGATGTTCTTGGCAATGCTGGCGGCTTGCTGTTTAGACAGACCCTTATCCAGCGCAACTTTGTATGCGCTTACACGGACTGCATTTTCCAAAGAATCGTTGTAGTCACTCAAAATGCCAAGAATTTCTGAACCAGCCTTTCTTAACTTGCCAGCAGTGATGGCGTTTAATTCTTTTTGAAGCGCCTCTGCGCGTTCTTCTGATGTGCTGAAGTGGGTTCTATAGCCTGTCTGTCCGCCTTGCTCTTGAAGTTCTTTCCAGAGCTTTGCCCATTGTGAGGTCGGCATAGCCCCGCCAGCGCGTTCTGCGCGAGCGGTTGACCAGATACCTTTTACAGCGCCAGAAAGATTCGTGGCGCTCATCACATCTTTTACCTTGTCGGCAATAGGAGTGGTAGAAAGGTTTAGGGTAGCGCCCTGTACGTCACGGAATAAGTTAACGACACCGAAGATTGGGTTGTACTGAGTGTTGACCAAAGACACCCAGCGGCTGATTTTGCCCATGATGTTTAACGCACGGCCAAGCTGGTCGGCGTCAAGATTTTTCATGGACTGAACCATCCGCTTCGCGGTCGGGTCGTTGTTGTTAAACAGGATGTATTGGTTCCGCCCATTAATGCGAACGGCCATTACGTTGTCACTGCCTAGAACAAACGGGTCTAGCTTGTTAGTGACCAAACCTGTGCGCGGGTCAATCATAGGTTTGGTCGGCTGTTGGAAGATGTTTTGAACATCAGCAGGATTGATGCCCATGCTGATAATGTCAGCCTGAAGTTGTGCAGGATTCTGCACAGCTTGCGGGTCAATCGGCAGCCAGAACTGTTTATTCGGATTCTGTACAGCTAAACCGTACAGCGCCTGCGCTACGCGGTTCTTCTCGGCGCGAATGATGGCGCGTTCACGCTGCATCATTACATTGGCAAATATGTCAACGACATTCCTTGTGGAGCCGGTAGCGCGTTTCGAGAAGTCGCCGCGCACACTGAAGCCTTGACCAACCCCGTATCCAGACGAAGTCACATAGTCCGCATCCTCGCGGAATAGCGGCATATAGTGAGGATAGGTCTGCTCCCACGAAGCAATTGCTTGCGGCGTTTCAAGTCCAGAGTTAACCAGAACCTGACGAGTGCCTTTGTTGATATCGTCTAAACGGCGAGCAAGACGCTCCAGCACCATACGGCGTTGTTGCGGAAGTGCATTTAAATAGTTGCGCGCAGCCTGAGTGGAAATTCCGGAGCCAGCGTCCGGAAGATTAGGATTGACGCTTGCAATCTGTTTATTACGTTCTTCGGCGTGACGGTTGTGAGCGTACTCTTCAAGTTCTGCAATCGAGATGTTGCTGCGCTGCATATCTTGAAGCAACGGACGAACTTCGGTACGCAGGAACTTTTCAGTCTGTTGTGCCGTGCGCCCGTGATACAACTCTTCTTGAAGATACGGATTCCAACGGTCAGCAATGTTTACACCAGCGCGAGTGATTTCTTGAATCACCCGCTTCAGGTCAATCATCTTGTCCTGAACGTAATAGATGTAATTTGCTAACTTGCTGTCAGTCGGGTTTGTCCATGTCGGCAGCGTTGCCGGTTGCCCAAGAACATTCTGAGGCAGGGCGTATTGCCCTGCATCTTTGCTTACTTCTGGTTTTCCTCCGGGGGTGTCACTGACTTTGACTCCGGCTTGGGCAAGTTCTCTGCGGATTTCTTGGGCGGCTTCATTCCGAATAGTACGAGACCGTTCCCGAATAGCTCCTTCGTTTCCTCTGGGGTCGCTTTCTCTACTGGCATAGTCATAATCCTTTTGTTCTGGAAATGAAGAATAGACGTTGTGAGTCTTGACTTTGTATTTGTCGCCAAGTTTTTCATTGACAAGTTTGGCAAGTTCTTCGGTGCTTAGTTCAGAATAATTGAGGATAACCATTTCCCCATTGATGGTGCTTTGTCCACCAATCGGTTTTTCGCCATTCACTTCAATTTCGCGAAGTGAATTGTAAACAGCTTCTATGTTTTCTGGTCTGCTGTTATCAAGCAGAATGGTTACAGCACCAACTGCATCACCACCTTTAAACTTATTCTGACTAACAACCATCATGGATTCTTGAGAAAGAATAAATCCAAGATAGTTGGCTAGCTTTGGCGCATCGCCTTTGGTTACTTTTACCGAAAAAGAAGGGTTTGTGTCAGCCCCATACGAGCCAACCTGATTAAACGAAAATCCTTTTGTTCCCAGCATTTCCATGACGCTGGGAAGAATTTTGTTTAAAACACGCTCACTGATTTCAAGTCGCTCATTTTGCGACAAAGAGTTCCAAGCATTTTTAAGTGCTTCATCTTTCGGGTCAGGAGCAACCTCAAAAATAACCGCTGGCTTTTTGGCTTCCGCCGCCTTGTCCTTTTCCCGCTTTTGCTTCAGCTTTTCAAGACGTTTTGCTGCGGCGACTTCAAATTCTTTTTGAGAAGTTGGAGTAAACGGCGCTGCTTGTTCTGCAATTCCTTGCTCTTGGTCTGATAGCTCTGCGCGATTTGCGTTGCGCTGTTGTATAAGTTCGTCAAGTTGCTGTCCATATCCAGCACTCCTTAAGATGGATTCATAGGTTTCATCAAAGAATAGCGACTTAAAGTCTGGAACGCTATTGATAAGTTCGTCTGTGAGTTTGCCTTCAGTCAGGAATTGAACAGGTGAAATACTGTTTGACTCAGCGCCCTCGTACAGTGCCTTTGCCCATGACCAAACTGTTTCCTGAACTTCAGCCGGGGTCCACTTTTGACCAGTTAGTTCCGTTAAACGGTCTGCTGCCTGACGGACAACTACGTTGGTAGCCAAATAACCCGGCCCCTTTCCGGGGTCAGTGCCTTTCTTATTTAAACTACCTTTAAATAACTTTTGGTCAACAAACGCAAAGTTAGCCATCCAAGTGTCATTGGTGACTTCTTCTGTAACGCCAATCAAGTTTAAGTAGAACGAATTGACCTTCGGTCCTGATAGTTTAAAGTTGTTGTAGTTCTGAGCGGTAAGCGCCCGCACTGCATTGTTTTCCCAAGCCTCAAGAACAGACTCTTCGCCTTTGTCGCCCTTCACCGATTCGCCAGCAATACGAACGATAGATGCACGGGTTTGTGGCCTTCCTGCTGCCGCCCAGTTTTTCCAAAGATTGAGTGCGTTTAAAAGATTGGTCTGCACCGAACACTTAGGTGACAGCGCGGCAAGCAGCGCAGCGAAACGGGGCGCTTCGTTGCCAAATACAGTAATGAGTGCTTTTGCAGAGTTTTCATACCAACCGCGCTTCGCCCGTCCCGCGAAAGCAACAGCAGCATATTCTTCAGCAGTCGGGAAGGTAGCAATCAGGTCAATCATCTTGACTGCATTTGCGCGGCTAAGTTTTAACCTTTCTTCCGGCGTCATGTTGGCGGCAAGGCCAAGCATCTGACGACCAAGGTCTGCGTCACCGCGAGCACGTTTAACAATGTCCTGCGTTTCGGCAGCGGTCAGCGGTAGGGCATATTGGATTTCGCCAGAGTCGCGACTAAACGCTCCAGTGTTACCAGTAGCAGACTTCAGTTGATTCGGGTCATAGACGGCAAGGTTCTTATTACCGCCCTCGCTTACATAGAAAGCGTCATAGCCGTTTTCTTTTAAGAAGCTTTGAACGGCAGGTGATTCAATGACGCTCCACTCACCAAGCTCAACCGCATATTTCGCGCCCTCAACGTATCGACGCGCAGGGTTATTTTTATCCAGCGACTTTGCCCATGCCATCAGGGCATCAAGGTCTTCTTTATTGTCGTAATCAAATGGCTTTTCTGCGCGAATAAACAACGGAACAATGTTCTCGCCGGTTGGCATGACCTCTTTGATTGACTCACGAACATAATCAGCGGCAGGCGAATACTTAACCACATCCTTCAGGGGTTTGTTCTTGTAGACCTCGACATGGTGTGCATACAGCACATGGTCGTTCTTCGCGTTATTTAAACCGCGCATTAATGCTTCACGAAGTACATCCGGCGGAAGGACTTGCGAAGCATTAGTAATCATCCAATCCATCGAAGAATCCGAAAACCTTTCGGCAAAGTTGGGATTCCCGGTAACGAAAATGGCATTGGCCTGCTTTGGCCTGAACTCACTAATGTCACGCGCAGTGCCGTGATACATAATTCTGGGAGTGCCATCGACATAGGCAATCTTGCTGTTGCCAAACCAGCGCCAGAAGTTCTGGACGCCTTCAATTGTGGGATGAATTGGACGAGACAAACTATCTGCAAATTGATTGGCTGCATCTACTGAATCAAATTTACCACCAATTTTTTGCCCGGCTTTGTCATAAACACTGTAAGTGGAGAAATATTGGTTCTGCATGACCTCCAACGAACCGGGCGCAAACATTCTGGTAGGGCGCTGAACGCCATCTACATCTACTGTTTGAGGCAGGGCAAATTGCGTGTCTAGCTTTTCAACACGGTATTTGTAAGCGCCATATTTATTGTCTAAACGGTCTTTGCCGCGATTGGCTGTGCTGAGATTCTTGTAGTAACCCATGACTTTCCCGGTCTTCGGGTCGGTCACTTTGTATTGATGCTCTGGTAAACGTTGAGCAAACTGTTGCCCTTCGGGCGCACGCTCTACACGCTCACCCTCCAGCCTGCCCTCACGCGCACGTTTAAATATATCGCTGCTAGTAGTGAAGCCCTGACCACGGAGGACAGAGCCAAACTTTTCCATGAACAACTTGATACGGTTAAACAATCCAGCAATGACACCACGCTCTTTCAGGTCGCCTTGAAGCCAGTCCCCGAAGGCATCTGCGATAGCCTCCTCGATGACCTTCTCCTCCGAAAGCATTCCTTCATAACGCTCACGGATGCCATACTTTTTAATCCACTCGGATTTGGCGCGTTTGGTCAGGATTTCCCATTCTTTGTCGCTGAACATTCCAAGTTCACGCAGGGCATGAATAGTTTCGTGCCCAATGGTAGCTGTAACGTCACGAGAGCCTTCCAGAGACGCTGAAATCACGCGGTTGAGGTAATACCCATCCACCGGCTTTAATTCGCCTTTTACCATCTCCTGAAGCCGTTGTTGTACGTTCAGGCCGATGTTCTTTAAACCCATCTGGTCAAGAACGCTACGCATACGATTAGCCGTTTGCGTGACACGCTCCTGCATCTCTGGGGTCAGTTCAACAGGCGCTTCTTCTTGAGCTTCTTGAGCATCAAGTTCGGCATTGCGCTCTTCCAGACGATTGCGGACGGATTCGTATGCCGGGTCTTCGGCAATTAAACGGTCTTGCTCAGGCGAAGCATTATCAATGATGGCATCGTAGGCTTCTTGTTCTGTAGCAAATGGACTAATGACGCGGGCCGCTTCGCCCGGAGTGTGTAAACGAACCTCATACCCAGTTTCAGAGCGGGGATTGATGGGTGTTACAATAGGCTCTTGAAGGATAGTTGCCTTCTGTTCTTCCAGCTTGGCAATTTCATCATTCAGTCTTTGGGTTGTTTCTTGGCCTGACGCAACCAATCCGCCGAGTTGTTCATCGGTGATATCGGAACGCAGGGATGCTTCTTGGATAGTTCTGTTTACTTCGTCAGCTTGTGACTGAAGATTAGCTATCTGTTCATCTACGATAACCGCCTGCTCTCCGGCGCGGTCAAGCATCAACTGTTTAAGTTTGCCTGCCTCTTCCTGATTGGCTACCTGACGGGTAACGCCAAGCGTAGGAGACTCAACGGTATAACCATCATTTAATTCAGTGCCCTCGCGAGTAGTCGGTACTGTGTAAACGTAGCTTTCATCGGGATTCCCCAGCGGGATGATTCGTTCATCTTCATTTACCCGGCGGAAGGTATTGTCTGGCCCAGCAACAAATTCACCTCTGTTTAAAAGGTCGTTTGTTGTGGCAACAGCATCCGGAAGCGTAAGGCCGGAATTAACCAGCCCATCAACCGTGAAATTATCTGGAATGGCCTGTTGGCGCAGTTGTTGAACAGGAACCTGAGAAGGTTCGCCCTCAATCTGTTGAACCGGCGGCATACGCGCATCCAGTTCCTGACGGGCCTGTTCTTCTTGTTGTTTACGTTCTTCAATGACTTGCTGTGCGCGTCTTGCTTGTAGTGCTTGAACACCACCCGCACCACCACCCATGAGTGCGCCCATAGCACCGGCTGCGCCTGCGGCCTCGCCAACGCCTTGTAGTAAGTCTTCCTGACCCGGAGTAAAGACGTTGGCAATAAACTGGCCGCCACCTTCTTCTAAAGCTTCTGAGCCTGTTTCACCGGCTGTTGACTTGGCAATTTGTTTAGCGACCTGAAGCGCACCTTCAGCGCCTAACGTTCGTTCGGTAGCACCAGCAAAGAGGCGTTCAAACGATGTACCGCCGGGAACGGCATATTGAGCAACAACAGACAAAGCCGTGGCTGGCAGTAGAGCGCCATTTGCCGCCCCGCGAGCAACGCTTAAACGCGCCTCTTCGGGGGACATACCAGAGTTGATTGCTTCTTGATACTCGGGAGTAGCCGCCAGTTTTGCTTCTGGCATATCCATCGTTGCGATGAAGTTCTGATTGGCTACGCTTGCGCCCTGCATAGCAGCAGCACCCGCGACAGTACGGATGGTTTCCGGCCCGCCAGAAAGTTCTTTGAGTTTGGCTACACGCTCTGCACCCAGTCTTTCTGCGGCTTCTCCAAGTGCCTTCTCGCCAGCTTCTTTGGCAAACTTCGGGGCGGCTGCTTTTAGTACAGCCTCACCAACCTTTGCTACGCCACGACCACCCAACATTGATAGCAATGATTCAGGCAGTTGAGAGGCCATCAACTCCGGCGTGGTTAATGTTTCTTTAAACGCAACACCGGCTTTTCCAAACACGCCTTCTTGTTCAGCCAGCTTTTGTTGATATTCCTGTTGAGCGGCCTTGGCCTGTTCGGAATACATTTCTTGCTGTAGGTCGCGCAATGATTTTGCAGTGCCGCGCAGAACGCCATATTTTCCAATGTCTTTGCCGTATTCCGTTTCTGGCAGAAGACCAGCAATACCCCTTTGAGCGCCAACAGCAGCAAGCGCCCTATCTGCGGGAGTAAATTCAGCGGCGGTTTCAATTAAACCGGGGACGATACCGGCTGCGCTAACGCCAATATCCCGCAGAGCAGGCATGACGCCATATGACTTGTCTGGTGCGGGGGCCGGAGCCTCTTCCGCTAGTTTTATGCCACGTTTTTTTGCAACAGATTGAACATACGCATCCACCTGACCCTCTTGAACATTGTCAGGGATTGAGACTGGTCCAAGTCCGGGTATGTCAATAGTTACGGGCATACTATTTATTCAATTTTTGTAACTGCTGAAGCCTCGATTGTAAATCAGTTATTCCATATTGTGATTCTAAACCTTGACGTAATCTTTCCCTTGCCACCCTTTGTTCCGAAACGCTTGGCAGACTTTTAATTCTTTCCTTTTCAATCGAATACCAATTTGTTGGGTCGGCACTTGCTGCGGCATAAAAGTCATCAAGACGCTTTCTAGCCTGACTAAGTTGCGAAGAAAGGTCTGTTGATAGCGAAATAATATCTTTTGCGCTAAGTCTGTCTTGATTGGCAAGTCGCGTTCTTTCAATATTAAGACGTTGCTCCTCAAGCCCAAGTTGCTTTAAATCAATACCGCGACGTTCAGCAGAATCGAAGGCCACATCTTGATAATGTCTACCAGTAAGTGCCAATTGCGCTGCTTGTTGATGTTGATTAATAGCGCTATTGCGCTTTTGTAATGCATTAGCCTCAAGTTGTTTGGCAAGACCAAACAAACCAGCACGCTCTGCACGTTCTTTCTGGGCAAGTTCAATCTCGGATGCGCGCAGTTGACGCTGAGATTCACGATTCTTAAGTTGCGCTTGTTCTTGCATTTCAAACCCGGCACTAATGCCTTGCGCGAGAGAACTCATAAAATCTCTTGACTTTGATTGAGCAAGACCGCGCCCGATGTATTTCAGGGTACTGGAAATATCGTTAGGCTCTTCCTTTGCCATGCGAGCGCGTTCCGCTTCAATTTCTTCACGATATTTGGGCAGTTCGCTAGAACCCATTGCCGTTCGTGCCTGACCCATAAAGTCGTCAAAGCCCGGGAGTTCTTCAATATTGATGTTCTGCGCGTACTCCGGCATGAACTGATACATATCGGCGGGGCCGCCACCTTGAAAAAAGGCAATCCCACCTTTGTCAAACCGCTTGGTGTACTCAACAGATACAGGAGCCTGACGGAAATCCATTGCTGGCATCTCGCCATATGGATTGTAATTTCCACGAACGGCAACTTCAGAATCATTGCCAAGTTGGCGACGATATTCGCCGCCAACAATGTTTCCGGCTGGAGTTGGAATAATTCTTGCCATTGCAGCGTTTACACCGTCTTCATAACCAATCTGGTAGCCGGAGATTGTTTGCTTTGGATTTGCAGACCCCATTACGCCAGCGCGAACGCGGCCATCAAGCCCGGGGATATACGGAGCAACGCTTGCGTCAAACCCAGACTCAGAACCACCGGCTCGTGGGGCAAGATAACTTTCAACGTCTTCCACAGAAGGAAGACCGCCATTTGCAAACGCAACAATCCCGCCGTCATACATCTGGACAGGTTCTTGAGGTGCGGCAGGCATTTGAGGTGTTTGAACGGGTACTTGCTGTTGGCCCGGGGGTTTAAGTGCAGCCACACCCATATTGTTCATAAGGTCTTCTATGACCGTAGAAGTGGGCGGCTTGCCTTGCATATCACCCTGATACTCCTGACGCACCTTAGAGCGTCTGGCAGCCTCTGAGACAATCAGAAACGGTGGAATTGTGCCCGGTGGGCGTTGGAGCATCTGCTGTAGTTGCTGGTCGGGCACGCCTTTTAGTAAATCTTGCGCTTTAAGAAGATTCATATATCACCCGACTAAATTAACTTAGACTGAGCCAAAAGTTGCAATATTCCGCCAAATGTCTGCGCGGTAGGATTGCCCATCATTGCAGTAGAAACTGTGCTCCCGCCCGGTTGAATTGGCAGGCCGCGCAAAATGGAAGAAAAATATGCCGCCTGTTCTGCTGGGTATCCGCGCTGACGAAGAAAGTCTTCGTACTGAAGCGACATAATTTGTTGATTACGATTTTGAATTTGTTCGCCAATGCGACCTTGTGCTTGCATACGTTCCAAATCAGACGCTTGTACGCCGCGTCCAATGTCAGCCATTTGTCCCGCAGCCGTGGTGGCTTGACCAAGACCATATGTTCCAACCTGACCGGCTAATTGAGCAGCGGTAGCGGCAGCAGAACGGTCACGCTCAAACTGTGCTTGCGCTTGTTGGAATGCTTCTTGGCGGCCCTTGGCTTGGATGTCAGAACGAAGTGTCGAGTAATTGCGAGCGGCTTCTGATTCTCGTAATGCTTGTGCGCTACCACCCAAACCGCCACGCGCACCGGCCTGAAGATTTGCACGACGTTGCTCCATGCCATAAGAACGCTCGGCTTCGCGAAGCGCGGCATCAGTTACCGCCTGTTCATAAGGACTCATGTAATACTGAGCAGTATCGCGAGAAAATGTACCGGGCGTGTAACCCAATGCACGACTCAATCCTTGTTGCGCAGATGAATAACCTAATTCGCCTGCGCGTGCTGTACCGCGAGAAGCAGCACCAAACTCCTCCGGTCTTTCAAGACCCATAACAGCACGCTGAACAAATAACTGCTCTGGGGTAAATTCGGCAATACGTTCGCCGCCATATCCAACATACGGAAGGGCGGCAACGTTTTTTGCCAGCTCTCCAGATTCTTTGATAAGCGGGGCAAGTTCGGGCGGATAGTTTTGCTGAGTAACAGTTTGAGTGCCGCCACCGCCGCCCTTTTGCGGTTTAATTTTTTTATCACCAATGTGCAAAAATGCTTCCATCGGAAGGTCTGGCATTTCGGCTAAAAGTAAGCGGTTCATATATCTTTCTCCACAATTGCATAACGCCGCTCAAATTTGTATAACTTGCGCCACAATCTTTCGATTGATGCGCGAGCCGCGCCCTGAATCTTAGTTGCTCCGTTAAATTTGGCCCAATTCACCAAATCCTGAAAACTGTCTGGCGTTGAAATTAATCTCCCGCCAATGCTTGTAATAAAAGCTACCCGGAAATTTGGATAGTCAATCAACTGCACAGTAGTGCAGCCATGAATCTTATTTTTATCATCAACAATAACCAATAAGGTTTGTTCACCACGAATCAAAAAAACCTTTAATTGTTCGGCAGTATATTCTCCACCACTAAATTTTAACGCACTCTCAATATATTCTTTCACTTCGGGCCACATTACTTGAATATGACCCTGAGCAACATTTTGCAGTCTCATGTTGGAATAAATTTATTTGGGTTGATTTGTTTGCCTTGCTTGTGATTTCCTGTACGAGCCTTTCTAACACGCGACATCATTTCATATAAACGTTGAGCGCCAGCTTTTGTAGAACCATTTCCAAGATGACTTACAACATCTGCTGGGATAACAAATTCGCCATCCGCCAAACGCGCAGGTTGTTTACCCTCAATGGTTGCGGGGATGCTATCACTCATGCCATCGCCATCCCCATTTAAATAACCGCCTTTGGCATAACCACCGTCAATATCATTGCGCTCGCCCATTGGTTTGTTGCGCATATCAAAATTTATTTGTTGGCGACTTGTATCCACATCTCCGCCCATTGCATAACCATAACGTTTACGCACTTCAGAAAGCGGAACGTAGTCTCCGTAATCTTGTTCTTTTTTTTCTGGAGTTGTCTGGCTGCCCATTAAACCAAGACCGTAAACAGGCGCAGCAATCCGCGAAATCATTTCTTTTCCAGTAAGAGGAGCGCCAGCCGCTCCGCCAGCAGTCTTGAATGCATCAAGACCGCCCGGCTGAAATACGCCTTTAACTCCAGACAAAATGTTTGACATATTTAATTTTGCCGGATTGCTCATGGTAAACAAATCGGCTGCTTTGCTTGCCCCGCCACCAATTCCAGAGGCAATATCACCGATACCGGGCACAGAAGAACCAATGTTTGATGCAACAGAACTTGCTGGCGCGCTAAATCCAATCTTTCCAGCGCCAGTAAGTCCGCTTACCGCATCTGCGGCACCGGCAGGTAGGGTAAGGCCAACACCACCGGCTTGACCAGCTTGAGTGGCCGCATTAGCAGCTTGGCTTGCAGTGTTAGCGCCAGTATTAGCCAGAGTTTGCCCAAGACCCTGCATACCAAATGCAGTAAGTCCAGTCATGACACCCGACAATAAATTACCGCTCTTTGCAGTTTCACTAGCACCCGCTACAGTAGCGCCAATGTAAGGATTGCCAGTAGCAAATCCCGCAACGGTGCCAAGAATCGTGGGAAGAAAATCTTCAAAAAACCCAGCCTCTGGAAGTCCCGTATGAGGATTCACCGAAAGTCTACCGCCAGCCGCCATAGCAATGCTTTGAAGTCCAGCAACCTCTGCTGGGGTAACGTGCATAAGCATCTTGTCATTACCACGACCATGCGCGGCAAGATGTTGGGCTAGGTTTTTTAGGCTCATAATTTCACCGTTTAAATTGCAGACACAAATGATACTGTGGTAATGACAGACGGTACAGCAGGTCTTGTAGGACTTGTGCCCGCCGCATAATATTGAATGACGGCAGTTGTATTTGTTGTTCTCCAATACAATTCTACATAATCATTGGCATCAAGTTGAACAAATAAGTTTAAAGCGCCTATTGTGTGGTATGGGTCTCCAGCACTCTTTCTTGGAGCGAGACCAAATCGACTGTTTGTGTTACTAACATCGGACCCGTTTTTTCTTAGCCACACATCAATATCAATTGTGTTGTTAGTATCATTTGATAACTGAACACTAAATTGAATGTTATAAATGCCGGGATAGGTAACATTTAATCTAGATGAGTTTGAAAGAGTTACGCCATTTGATACGTCAGTATTTGAATATGTGATGGCATAAGAGACTGTAGTGCTTGCAGCCGTCTGGGTAGACGTACTAAAAAAAGACCCATACGGCATTACAAGCTGGTCGCCGCGCCCTTTAAAGTATTCAGACTGAACTGGAGTTAAAGAGTCTATGTTGTTGAAATACAAACGCAAAGCGCGCAACAGTTGATTTTGTTGGTTTGTATCGTATTGATTTGTAGGAAGCGGCAGGGCAGGCGCTTTAAAGTTAATCATGCCCATTAAGACTTCCTTCCATCTGGGCGTGTATCAATACGCGGAATGCCAAGTTGCCATTGCACATTTAATCCATCAGATTCAATTTTATATCTAATCTGACGCCCTCTGGCGCGGACAAAAACTTGGTCTGTGTATTGGTCAATTGGTACGGTAGTTGAAAGTTCCACCGCTTTTGTAAGGCCCGTTCCTTCTGCGTTATTTGTTGCATATGACGAACCGGGGAAATTGCGCGGACTGATTGTTAAATCAACACTAGCATCATTAGCGCTTGAGCCAGTAAAGTTAACGTCAGGAATAATGCGGCGAATCAACATAAATTGGTCGCCGCTTTCAATGTCAATGTCACCCGATGAAATATATGACTGCATCGGAAGGTCATCATCATTAGTACCGTTTTCGTGATTAAACAACCAACCGCTTGTAGAAGCAGCTTGAGGATAGAAGCGAAGAGACGAATCCAACCAAGCGGTTCTTTCCAGTTGACCGTAGTACCAAAGATTTTCCAGATAGTTGTAAATAACATATCTGTTAACTTCGTTTGAATCCCGGCTTGGATAAAACCAAATCACCTCATTGAATTGTTCATTTGTTCCACAAACAACTTGAGGGGCAGCGGCAAGATTAATGTCTTGGAAGACATATTGACGTAAGGTACAGGACAAAGTTTCTACTCTACCGTTATAAGCATAAAACTTATCAATTCCCATCCAATATGTAACGTTATTTACTGTGATGGCAGAGTTTGTAGAAATAATAGAAATATTGTCTGCAAATTCTTGAGGAGGAATAAAAACTTCTTCAGTTCCAGCATATTGAATTGAATATAAACTAGAATCAGTAAATACAAGAATTTCTTGTCTTGTTCTAACTGCTTTAATAATTTGCGAACCGTTTGCTAAACGAAAAAATCCAGCAGAACTCAAGGCGCCAGTTGATGTAACTGTTACATTGCCCGGAGTCCACCATTCGGGAGCATCTTGACTTGCCCAACGAATTAAAAGCGGGTCATAGTTATTTGTGCTGTATTCGGTGCAACCAAACGCCAGTAAGTGCCTATCTTGTTGAGACATAAGAATACTGCCAACAAGTTGCGGAACATCTGATGCGCCATTAAGCGAAGAAAGCAATACGGCCCTAGTTGCAAAAGTATTATCGTATTCCCAATAATAAATATCCGCATTTCTAATGCAGAACAAAAGGTCGTTATTAAATCTATCTTGTGAAAATAATCTTGGCGGGGTAACAATTGGTAAAGTAAATGCACTACCCCAAGCCCCACGACTCCAGCCGCCAGCACCCCATCCATAGCCAAATGAACCAGTTGCAACTCCAGCGTGAATATCAAAAATAAACGTAATTGGAGAAGAATATGAAGCAGCAGATGATGCTGCTGTCGTGGTAGTAATGATAAAAGTATTTGTTGTTACGCCAGAAATAAGATGGTTTGTATTTATTTCAGATGCGGGAATACCACCAACAGCGCTATTAACGTTTTGGATTAATACATAATCACCGTTTAACGCACCATGATTGGCTAACGTAACAGTAATCTGATTGGAGCCATTGGTAGTATTTAGTACGCTCATGTAATTGTTACCGTAACAGAACCAACCTCACCATTTAATGTGGTGGATGATGGAATAATAAATACCGCTCTTACTGGAGTTATGTCAAATAAAAAGTTTCCTGATTCAACATATACTTTTTTATTTGTTCCAAGGCTTAATAGATTGTTGCCGTCAGTTGTAACCCAATTAAAAAGTGAACGACATACTCCAATAAATTGAGTTTCGTTATATCTAAGCCAACCACCAATCTTTTCCGGGAATCCCGAGCGAAAACGAATCTTGTCGCACTCGTACCAGCCACCCTCAGACGCATAATTCGTCTGGTCGCGATTTATTCCCGGTTTAAATACAAGTTTACTGAGCGGCATTTTGAATCACTTCGTAGGCTTCGCGGCAGGCGTTGTATTGGGCTTGGAGTCTGGCAGCATCGGCAGCGTACCC
>Ga0172376_10003746_pt1 | contig 17779 bp, 18 predicted proteins | sample Lak35m_FD_121114 | JGI IMG/M metagenome (GOLD analysis project Ga0172376, IMG submission 121114) | Freshwater microbial communities from Kabuno Bay, South-Kivu, Congo - kab_092012_35m | ecosystem: Environmental > Aquatic > Freshwater > Lake | place: Democratic Republic of the Congo: South-Kivu... | reverse complement strand
GTTTTACCTGTTTGACGGTCACCAATGATCAACTCACGTTGACCACGGCCAACTGGCACCATTGAGTCAATCGCTTTAATACCTGTTTGTACTGGTTGTGAAACAGATTTACGTGCAATAACGCCTGGCGCAACTTTTTCAATCTTGTCAGTCATTTTTGCGTTGATTGGCCCTTTGCCGTCGATAGGACGACCAAGCGCATCAACTACACGACCAATTAGTTCTGGGCCAACTGGCACTTCCAAAATACGACCCGTGCATTTACATGTGTCGCCTTCTGTAATGTGTTCGTAATCACCAAGCACAACTGCGCCCACTGAATCACGCTCAAGGTTTAGCGCCAAACCGAATGTATTGCCAGGGAATTCAATCATTTCACCGGCCATTACATTAGACAAGCCATGGATACGAACGATACCGTCCGTGACTGAAACTACAGTACCTTGGGTACGAGCTTCTGCAGTAGTAGAGAAGTTCTCTAATCTGCTTTTAATCAGTTCACTGATTTCTGATGTTGATAACTGCATTTTATTCTCCTGACCTTTTACGGTCTAACCTTTAAGTATTCTAAACCTTTGGCGCTCTAGCCTTTGAGCGTGTATTCCAATGATTGCAATTGACCGCGAACTGACGCGTCAATTACTGTATCACCGACCACAATTTTGATACCGCCAATTAATTCCGGATCCAGTGAAACTTGCGCTTCTACTTTTTTACCGAACTTAGCTTCTAATTGTTTAACCAATGCCTTCACTTGCGCATCTGTTGGGCTTGCTGCGGCTGTAATTTCTGCCTCTAACGTACCCTCATCTTCCGCCTTCAAATCTTCGAAGGCAGACACGATGTCAGCCACAATCGTTAAACGATTATTTTCAACCAACAGTTTCACTAAGTTCACTGCAGCATCTGAAAGCTTGCCATCAAACACAGAAAGCAAAGCACGCTCTAATTCAGCTGATGGTAATTTTGGATCATCAATTAAATTTTTAACCTGCGCGTTTTCAGCCACTGCAGCAATCAATGCGAGCTCTTCAGACCATTTAGCTAGTGCTTTGTTTGCCTTAGCCAAACGGAATACAGCTGTGGCATAAGGTCTTGCTATCGTTATCGCTTCAGCCATGATTTAGCAAGAGCCTCCTACAACTCATTCGCAATAGCAGTCAAAATCTCTGCATGCGCTTTAGCGTCGATTTCTTTACGCAAGATTTTTTCCGCACCGGCAATGGCCAATGAAGAAACTTGCTGACGCAAGCCTTCTTTAGCGCGGTTAATTTCTTGGTCGATCTCTGCTTTAGCACCAGTAATGATGCGATCGCCTTCAGCTTTAGCTGTACCTTTGGCTTCTTCAACAATTTCAGACGCTCTCTTTTCAGCGAGCGCTAAAATTTCAGCTGCCTTTTGTTTTGCTTCAGCAAGGGCTTCTGCAGCACGCTTTGATGATTGCTCTAGTTCGGCGCGGCCTTTTTCGCCAGCAGCCAAACCGTCAGCAATTTCTTTTTGACGTGTTTCAATTGCGGTTAGCAATGGAGGCCACACAAATTTAATTGTGAACACAATAAGCACAAAGAACGCTACGGCTTGTGCTACAAGTGTAAAGTTAATATCCATTTTTGCTCCCGAATTTTATAAGCTAATTAATTAAGTATTTTTAGCTTAGTGAGCAACTACGCTTAACAATGGGTTAGCAAATGCGAACATCATTGCAAGACCAACACCGATAATGAAAGAAGCGTCGATCAAACCCAATAGCAAGAATACTTTACCTTGCAATGCTGGGATCATTTCTGGTTGACGTGCAGCACCTTCCAAGAAGCTAGCACACATGATACCGATACCGATACACGCACCTGCAGCACCCAAACCAATAATCAAGCCAATACCAATACCTGTGTATGCTTGAATCATCGCTAAAAATTGAACAGCTTCCATTATGTTTCCTTTCAAATTGAGGGATATTACAAACTACTATTTAAAACAAAATTACAAACTTACTAATTACTAACTAAAAACTTTTTAGTGTCCTTCTTCCGCCATTGCGAGATAAACCACTGTAAGCATCATGAAAATGAACGCTTGCAAGGCAACAATCAAGATGTGGAAGATTGACCAGCCAGCACCCAAGATTGCGCCAGCCACTGTGCCTGTCACGCCTGTTGCGGCCCAAAGACCCAACAACAAGAAGATCACTTCGCCAGCATACATGTTGCCGAAAAGTCGAAGCGAATGTGAGAGAGGCTTAGATACGTACTCGATAAGATTAAATAAGAAGTTAGCTGGCCAAACAAGCGGACTCGTACCGAATGGCGCGCAGAATAGCTCGTGTATCCAACCACCAATGCCCTTAGCCTTAATGGCAAAGAAAATCATCAAGAACCAAACTGTTAATGCTAAAGCAAATGTTGTGTTCACATCTGAAGTTGGAACAACACGCCATTTAACGTGCTCACCACCGATTGCAGCGACCGCTTTAGCTACCCAATCTACAGGCAAGAAGTCCATAGCGTTCATAAGAAGCACCCAGATAAACACTGTTAACGCAGCTGGTGCAATAAATTTGTGACGATTACCGTGGTAAATGTTTTTTACTTGGTCATCAATGAAATCAAAAATTAATTCGACAAACGCTTGGCGCTTTGTTGGCACGCCAGAAGTTGCGCCACGCACAACCCACCAAAGAAGGCCCATTGCAATCACACCGAGTGCAACCGACATTACCAAAGTATCAACGTGTAATGCCCAGAAAGAACCTTGACCGATTGGCTGTGTATTGAATGATAGATGGTGCTCAATATAACCAGATGGGGTTAATGCGTGCTCAGTTGCCATAAATTTAAGCTCTTACTTTTTATCTAATCCAAAAAACGCCGCGCCAGACAATATTGCCGAAGCAGCCAAACCAATAATTAAAGCCATCGGCACTAAATCGCTATAGACTTTAAATGTCATAAACAGCAATAAAGCAATGACGAAAATCTTCACTGCTTCTCCTTTAAGCATGGCGATCAAAATCGCACCTGCTTGTTGTTTCTTATCGCCACTCTTTGCGACAAACGCGCCAGCGATACCACCAAGCACCACAGAAAACCCGCCAGCGAAGGCAGAAACTGCAGCATGGACTCCAGCAATTACCAAGATGCAAGTCACAACAGCCAAGGTTGCTATCACTTGCCACTTCACCATTTGCTTATAAACTTCAGCTGTTTTAACGTTTTCCATTTTAAAAATCTTATTCAAACTTAATTAAAAACAGCACAAACGATTTAATGCACGGAAGTCCGCGATTGTCTTGTTTTATTCTCTTTTAGTCAAGTCGCGCTCTTAAATTTCAGCTTTTATCTCAATTTCGAAATGATTGAATCAAGCTGATCGAGGCTCGCATAGCGAATTTTCAAAATACCCGCACCATTTTTGCTGGTTTCTATGGTGACTCCAGCACCCAAGGCCTCCGACAAACTATCTTGCAAACGCAGTACATCGCGGTCAATGTTTACCTTAGTGGCTTTAGCACTAGTGTTAGATGCAAGTTTTTTGACGAGTTGCTCAGCCGCTCTTACAGATAATTGGTTTTGCACAATCTGCTCGGCAGCAGCGATTTGTTTAGCTCCCTCGAGCCCTAGCAACGCACGTGCGTGCCCCATGTCCAACTTCGATTGCATCAACATTTCTTGAACAACACTGTGCAATTGTTGCAAGCGCAACAGATTAGTCACCGCGCTTCGTGAACGGCCCACAGCCTTAGCCGCCAATTCATGCGTCATGGAAAATTCGTCAATCAAGCGTTTAATACCGTTAGCTTCTTCAATTGGATTCAGGTTTTCACGCTGAATGTTTTCGATCAAAGCCATTGCCAGCGCAGCTTCGTCAGGAATTTCACGCACAATCACTGGCACTTCAGCTAGACCAGCAAGTTGTGAAGCACGCCATCTGCGCTCACCCGCAATAATTTCATATCGATTAGCGCCGACTTCACGCACGATAATCGGTTGCATGATGCCTTGCTCGCGAATAGAGTCAGCCAAGCTTTCCAAGGAAACTTGATCCATGTGTGTACGCGGCTGATATTTACCCGGTTGTAGTTGATTTACAGGCAGCGTCAATAGACCTTCAGATGCCGTGGCTGGCGCATCATCACCTGCCAATAAAGCATCTAGACCCCGTCCCAACCCTTTTACTTTCGCCATCATTACTTTATATTCCTTATGCTTGGTTTCTAGCTACGAGCTCTTTTGCTAACGCCAGATAGGCTTGCGCACCCTTGGATGACTTGTCGTAAACCAAAGCAGGCATGCCATGACTTGGCGCTTCGGCCAATCTAACATTGCGCGGAATAAGCGTCGTATAGACTTTATCCCCAAAATGACTAACTAGCTGATCAGAAACTTGCTGCGTCAGCACATTGCGATTGTCAAACATCGTTCGAAGCAAACCCTCAATCTCCAAACCCGTATTGAGGTGAGTACGCACTTTCTTGATAGTATTGACCAAGTCAGACAATCCCTCCAACGCATAATATTCACACTGCATCGGGATCATGACGGCATTGGCTGCTGTTAAGGCGTTGACGGTCACCAAATTAAGAGCAGGGGGGCAATCCAACAAAACATAATCGTATTGATCAGCCACTACCGCCAAAGCTACTTTTAATTTGGTCTCACGACCAATCTCATTAACCAACTCAACCTCAGCACCCGCTAAATCTCTGTTTGAAGGCAACAAATCAAACCCAGCATTTTCCGCGCGCTGAATCACACCACTAATGGGCTTATCACCAATCAGTACGTGGTAAACCGTGTGCTTAAGCTGCGCTTTATCAAAACCGCTGCCTGTGGTGGCGTTGCCCTGTGGATCCAAGTCAATCAATAGCACCCTCTTACCCAAAGAAGCCAAGCTAGCAGCTAAATTGACACAAGTTGTTGTTTTACCAACCCCACCTTTTTGATTTGTAATTGCTAATATGCGCATGCGATACCCACTTTTAATGTCTATCGATATTTTTAAATGGTAAAAAAACTAAATGCCGTTGAGCAGTCAACCCTGGCACTTTCAGTTCTTTAACTTTTGATGGGGTGATGCCCGTCTTTTTCTCTAATTCCACCAACTCTGCTTCGGGATAAACACCCTTCATAGCCAACCACTTTCCTTGCACGTCACAAAGCTGATGCGTAAGAGAAATAAATAAATCTAAATCTGAAAACGCTCTAGAAATCACCATATCAAATTTATGATTTGGCGCGATTTCCTCCACACGACCACCCAGCACTTCCAGGTTATCAATTCCTAGCTCAGCCTTTGCCTGACGCATAAAGCTGACCTTCTTGTTATTTGAATCAATCACTGTCACCTTTAAATCAGGCAAACAAATTGCCAGCGGGATTCCTGGCAATCCAGCGCCACTTCCCACATCCAGCAAAGCTTTGCCATCAACAAAAGGCAAAACCACCAAACTATCGAGCAGATGCAAAGTCACCATTTCATCTGCATCGCGCACCGCCGTTAGGTTGTGCACCTTATTCCATTTCTGCATTAACGCTAAGTAAGCGAGTAATTTCTGCTGTTTTTGCTCAGCGATTGGCAAGCCAGCTTCAGCTATGCCTTTGGCTAAAATAGCTGACTGGCTCATGCCACCTGCTCGCCATCAAGATCTATTTTTTTAGCGCGCGTTTTTCGCTTTAAATAAACTAAAATCAGAGTAATCGCGACAGGCGTAACCCCTGAAATGCGACTTGCTTGACCAACTGTTTGCGGCTTGTGTTGCGTAAGCTTTTGGCGAACCTCGATAGACAAACCGTGCACTTGTGAATAATCCATATCCTCAGGCAACCTAGTATTTTCGTTGTCTAGATGACGCTCGATTTCTTCTTGTTGCCTATCAATATAGCCCTGATATTTAGCGGCGATCTCCACTTGCTGACGCACACCCTCGGGAATTTCCTCGGCTTTTTCAGCGCCTTCTGGCAAAGGCAAGCTTAACAGGGCTTCGTAGCCAACTTCTGGTCTACGCAAGAGCTCAAACAATGAATATTCATGATCGATGGCCTTGCCTAATACGCGGACCGCATCCTCTTTCGGAAGGGTTGCTGGTTTAACCCAAGTCGATCTTAAACGTGCTTCTTCTCGTTCAATCGATTCTTGTTTACGTGAAAATGCCGCCCAGCGCGCATCATCCACCAAACCTAATTTGCGACCCATCTCGGTTAAACGAATATCAGCATTGTCTTCACGCAAGAGCAAGCGGTATTCCGCACGACTGGTGAACATACGGTAAGGCTCACTTACACCCCGTGTAATGAGATCGTCCACCAGCACGCCCAGATAAGCTTCGCTACGGCTTGGGCACCAGCTTTCTTTTTCTTGTGCGAACAAGGCTGCATTTGCACCTGCCAAAAGGCCTTGCGCACCAGCCTCTTCATACCCGGTCGTACCGTTAATCTGGCCCGCAAAAAACAAACCCTTAACGGCTTTAGTTTCTAGCGAGTTTTTTAAACCGCGAGGATCGTAATAGTCGTATTCGATTGCGTAACCAGGGCGCAAAATATGTGCATTTTCTAAACCACGGATAGAGCGTACCAATTGAAACTGGATATCAAACGGCAAACTTGTTGAAATACCATTGGGATAAATTTCGTTGGTCTCTAAGCCTTCGGGCTCCAAAAAGATTTGATGTGACTCTTTGTCCGCAAAGCGATGAATTTTGTCTTCAACAGAAGGGCAGTAACGTGGGCCGACGCCCTCAATGACCCCTGTGTACATCGGCGATCTATCTAGGCCGCTTCTAATAATCTCGTGGGTCTTCTCATTGGTATGGGTAATCCAACACGGCACCTGTCTGGGATGCTGATTAACATGCCCCAAAAACGAAAATACCGGCAAAGGATTGTCGCCTGGCTGCTCTTGCATCACTGAATAATCAATCGTTCTGCCATCAATGCGAGGCGGGGTACCTGTTTTAAGGCGGCCAGCGGGCAGGCCAATTTCTCTCAATCTTGCTGCCAATGAAACAGCTGGTGGATCACCTGCACGACCAGCTTGGTAGTGGCTAAGACCAACGTGAACCAAACCAGCCAAGAATGTACCAGCTGTCAAAACAACGGATTTTGCAGAAAAACGCAAACCAATATTAGTGACAACACCAACCACCTTGTCGCCATCCAAAATAATGTCATCTACTGCCTGCTGAAACAGCCAAAGATTTTCTTGGTTTTCTAGACGTCGACGAATAGCCGCTTTATAAAGAATACGATCGGCCTGCGCTCTTGTTGCACGAACAGCCGGCCCCTTACTTGAATTCAGAATACGGAATTGGATGCCACCTTCGTCGGTTGCAGCCGCCATCGCGCCACCCAAGGCATCAATTTCTTTAACCAAATACCCTTTACCAATACCACCGATTGATGGATTACAGGACATTTGACCCAAAGTTTCGATGTTGTGCGTCAGCAATAAGGTTTTCTGACCCATGCGCGCAGCAGCAAGCGCAGCCTCTGTTCCAGCATGGCCGCCACCCACAACAATTACATCAAAATTCTCAGTGTAATGCATCCAAACAATACTTTTTAAGTAAAGGGGTGTATCTTACTTTAAAGCCTTCACCACGTCATGTTTTAAGTCGATGTTTCACGTGAAACACATGTCAAATTACAAATTAAATAAAACCGAAATATTTTATTAACATGATTAACATAATATCCCTATAATATTAGCCGGCTTGGTACGCTTATTGCTCACTAGAATTTGTAGTTAATACGGCACCTTCTTTAAAGTTAATCAATACAGGAGAAAACATGAAAAAATTGTCTTACATCGTTGCAGCATTGCTTAGCTTGTCTGCGTTCAGCGTACATGCTGATGTCGAAACAGCACAAAAATTAGCAAACAAGTACGAAACTATTGCTAAAAACATTAACCCACAATCTACAGGTTTATCAGCGGAAGACGGCAAAAGCTTCTTCAACCGTGAATTAACAATCAAAGGCAAACAAGTGGCTTGCGCTTCATGCCACACAACAAATCCAGCTAATGATGGCAAACACATGGTTACCAACAAACCGATTCGCCCGCTAGCACCAGCAGTGAATGACAAACGCTTCACTTCTGTTGATAAAGTCGAGAAAAACTTCACTAAACACTGTAACGACATCATTGGTCGTGATTGCACTGCACAAGAAAAAGGCAATTTCATTGCTTACCTTTTAACAGTTAAGTAATTTAGCAACACCATAAAATGCGATACGTTTGGGATCCATTCATAAGACTCTGTCATTGGTCCTTAGTGATCGCTTTCGCTATCGCATTTTATACACACGCATCTGAATGGGATCGTGTCATTCACGTTAAAGCTGGCTATGTTGCTGGCACCATTATTATCGCCAGAATTATCTGGGGCTTTTTGAATACTGGCTATGCCAGCTTCCAAAGCTTCCCACCTGAACCAGAGCGCGCCGTTAAATATGTCTGGCGCGTTTTCCAAGGTAGAGCTAAACCTTTTGTAGGCCACAATCCTGCAGGTTCGCTTGTTATCTATTTAATGCTTATCGCTGGCCTGATGACCGTTACAAGTGGCTTCTTCGTTTACAACGATGGTTGGCTTTTTAATGCGCCTGCTTTGCTCCACGATTTGCACTTTTATAGTGCTTGGGCATGGCTAATTTTGATTTGCACCCACGTTACCGGCGTCATCACTGAAAGCGTTATCCACAAAGAAAACCTGATTATTCCAATGTTTACGGGCGTAAAACATGATGTGCGAAACGCCGTTGAGCCCAAAAATAGTGAAAACGTTTCACGTGAAACATATCGCACCTTTGCTATTCTAGGCGCACCGTTTAGATGGATATTGAAACTCTTTGCTAGAAACAAAGACTAGACCAGAAAAATAGCGTTATTTTCCGATACAGAATTTACTAAAAATCTCGCCAAGCAAGTCATCTGGCGTGAATTCCCCAGTGATACTATTTAAGGCCTCTTGGGCCATTCTTAGATTTTCAGCCACAATCTCGGATTGTCCGATGGCAACCAAGCCCGTTAATAAGAATTGCTCCACTTGCTTAATTGCTTCTAGGTGGCGGGTCCTTGCCATAAAAACACCTTCACTGGTGGACTGCCATCCAATTAATTTCAATAAATGCTCACGCAGCAGATCGATTCCCAACCCCGTTTTAGCCGAAAGATAAATATGCAATTCTTGATCGATAGTTTCTGCACTTGGCGCTTTTGAGCTTAGGTCAATTTTGTTATGGACCCAAATTTTGGGCAAATCCTTTGGCAATCGCTCTATAATCGATTTTTCCATTTCGGTGATGCCGTGAGTTGAGTCCACCAATAATAATGCAATATTGGCGTTTTCTAGAGCCCGCCATGTTCGTGCAATTCCGAAGCGTTCTATCTCATCTTCTGTTTCACGCAAACCAGCTGTATCCACCACATGCAAAGGTATTCCATTAATTTGAATAGAGCTTTTAATGGTGTCTCGTGTGGTGCCCGCTATCGAAGTCACAATGGCAACCTCTTCAGCGGCAAGTTGATTAATGAGACTCGATTTTCCAACATTGGGCTGACCAACCAAAACGACGGTCATCCCTTCACGTAATAAATTGCCTTGCTTCGCTTCGCCATAAATTTTTTGAAGCGCGATGACAATATCTTTAATCTTCTGCTCAACATTACCTTGCGTAATAAAGTCGATTTCCTCTTCTGGAAAATCAAGACAAGCTTCAACATACATGCGTAGCTCAATCAGCCGCGTTAATAATTGATTAATTCGATTTGAAAACTCACCAGAGAGAGAGCGCATTGCGCTTTTTGCCGCTTCAGTCGTTGCCGCGTTAATCACATCTGCAACGGCCTCTGCTTGCGCCAAGTCCATTTTGTCATTCAGATAAGCCCGCCTTGTAAATTCACCAGGGACCGCCTGACGCGCACCGAGAGATAAACAACGACTTAACAGAATCTGCATAAGCGCAGGGCCACCATGCGCCTGTAACTCCAGCACATCTTCGCCTGTATAAGAGTTTGGCGCGGCATAATAGATCGCAATCCCACGATCTATAAGCTGTCCATCAGCATCTAAGAAAGGTAAATAAGCAGCGTAGCGCGGCTTAGGACAATGCCCTAGAACCTTCGTCGCAATAGACTGGGCGGCGGGGCCAGAGACTCGAACAACACCAATACCGCCCGAGCCTGAGGCTGTTGCAATGGCGGCAATGGTGTCGATTTTGTTACTTGCGACCTGCATTTCCTTTTTTCTTGGTCAAAGCATCTGCATGAATTAAGTGATTGATGCGTGCTTGCTGGGCAATTGAAAGGATGTTATTCACTAACCAATACAGTACCAAGCCAGCTGGAAACCAGAAGAAGAAGATGCTGAACACGATAGGCATGATGACCATTACCTTAGCTTGTACAGGATCAGTTGGTTTTGGACTCAATTTAGTTTGGATAAACATGGTTGCAGCCATCAAGATTGGCAACAAGCCAATCGGCATGCCTCCCACTAATGGCAACCATTCTGGAAGTGTGCCAAATAAAGCATCTGGCGCTGAAAGGTCTTGCCACAACATAAACGGCGCATGGCGCATTTCTACGCTACCCAACAACATCCAGTAAAGTGAGATAAAGACTGGAATTTGCACCAAAATTGGCAAGCATCCACCCATCGGATTAATCTTCTCTTTTTTGTACAACTCCATCATGGCTTCTTGCATTTTTTGACGGTCATCGCCAAATCGCTCTTTTAAGCTTTGTAAGCGTGGCGCTAATTCACGCATCTGCGCCATGTTGCGATATCCTGCAGCTGCCATTGGATAGAACGCCAATTTAATCAAAATGGTGAGCAAGATAATTGCCACACCCCAGTTGTGCACGAAGTCATTGATGAACGAAAGCACTTTAAATAAAGGAGAGGCGATAAAAGTTAGCCATCCATAATCAACTGTGTACTCTAGACCTGGTGCCGTTTTAACCAACTCATCATGAGTTTGTGGCCCCATATATAGTTCAGCTGAAGCAGTTTTGGAAGCGCCCGGCGCAATCATGCCTAGGGCAGATTTAGCGCCTATTGCGTAAACCTTATCGCTCAATTTATTGGTATAGAACTCACGTGCTTGCTGACTTGCAGGAATCCAAGCACTCACGAAATAGTGTTGAACTAGCCCTATCCAACCGTCTTTCGCAGTTTTGGATAAGTCTTCTTTTGCCATTTCCTCAAATTTAATCTTTTTATACTTGTCAGCATCCGTGTAATAAGCAGCACCGGTAAAGGTAGGCATCATTTTATTACCTTGATTAGACTCGCTGTCATGCACCACTTGATAATAGACCCATGGATCTATTGCAGCATTTGAGGCGTTATTGATTAAGTAATCTACTTTTACAGCATAACTACCACGAGTAAAGGTATAGGTTTTAGTGACCTTAACACCCGCTTCATTAACCGCCTCCAACACCACCTGTAGCTGATTTTGGTCCGCTTTTAATTGGTAATTAGAAGAAGCGCTTGTATATACCGTTTTATGGGTTGGCAACTCATTGCCAATCAAACCCGATTGCGCCACGTAGACTAAAGGGGACTTGCTGTCATCTAACAACACGAAGTCTTGGTTATTTGAATAATCTGCATGGTGTTTAATTAGTTCAACACGGCGAACATCACCGCCTAAAGTATCGATTTCCGCTTTAAAGGTATCAGTCTCAACAGTGATTCTTTTGTCCGAGGCTAGCTGAAATACCTTGGCGTTAACATCGGCCTTAGGTGTTTGTGTGGCAGGCTGTAAAGCCTCTATTTGGGTAGGCGCTGGCGCATGTCTTTCTTGCCAAGTGCTCCAAAAAAACAAAATAGAGAATGACAACACCACAAATAAAATTAATCTTCTAACATCCATGTTTTAGGTCTTTAAGTAATAAATTAAGGGATAGGGTCATGACCACCTGCATGCCAAGGATGGCATTTAGATAAACGGCGCACACTGTAGAGGAAGCCTTTTATCGCACCGTGCTTTTCTATTGCAGCATAAGCATACTGAGAACAGGTTGGAGTAAAGCGACATTGCTGACCAAAAAAAGGGCTTAAAAGAATCTGATACCCTCTGATGAATAACAATAAAAGCTTAGCCACGTCTAAATCTCAGCAATTCGTCTAAATCTTGAACATCAGGAGTATAACCAATTACTTCTTATTTAATTTGCCGACTAGCATATCAAACTCTTGCACAATTTCATCGTAATTTTTAGCGCAAAAGGACTTTTGGGGGCGAATAATAAAATCGATACCTTTGAAGTTCGATTTATTTCGTCTAAATAGCTCTCGTAACACGCGGCGCATATAGTTTCGACTCACCGATAAACGTGCGATTTTTTTACTGACCACCAACCCCATTCTAGGGTAACCCAGCTGATTGGGTTGATAGTGTAAAACGAGGGTGGCGCTTGCAATTCGCTTGCGGAAACTAAAAACGGATGAAAATTCATCCGTTTTTAATAATTTTAATTCCCTGGGGAATTTAGCGTTCATACCTAATCCTAGCGCAGCTTGAACTGCGCAGTTAGGCCAGATTAAACTGCTAAACGAGCACGGCCCTTGGCACGGCGAGCAGCGATTACTGCACGACCACCACGAGTTTTCATGCGAACCAAGAAACCATGAGTACGTGCGCGACGAACTTTAGATGGTTGATAAGTGCGTTTCATTATGTTTCTCCGATGACTTTGTACAAGTCTCAAATACCAAAGGGGCACAATTAGACACCAATACCACACAAGGTGTCAATCAATATTTATCGACTTAAGCAAGGAAAATGAATAAAAAATACATACTTAGGCTGTGGATAAGTTTCACCAAACAGGCTAGAATAGGCTAATAATTTTTAACAAAAAACCCCCTCCTTACACTTCAAGACTCTCTGAGTTATTTTAATAAAAACAATAAGTTGGTAACTGGGCGTTAATTTTCGGGATTTCGGGTAACCGATGGATAATTTTTGGGCTGCTTGTTTGGGGCGTTTTGAAGAAGAACTCTCTCCGCAGCAATTTAACACGTGGATTAAACCACTGCATTTTAAGGTTGAAGATCAGACCTTAACCCTTTTTGCGCCCAATCGTTTCGTACAACAATGGGTCAAAGATCGCTTTTTATCCCGTATTAATGAGTTTGCCAAAGAGAAATTAGCGCACCCCATCACAGTAGATGTGCTTTTGCTAGAAGGTCACAAAGTAGATGGGGTTAAAAGTGTGGGTGCACTCATGGGTGATGCTCCACAAAAACCAAAAATCAAAACCATTGAGCCTGAAACAAAGCTTTCTAAAAGCACCGCTGAAAAACGTGCGGAGCCAGCAAGTAGAAAGAAAATACTAAGCGAAACCTCTGGGCTGAACCCTACCTTTAAGTTTGATAACTTTGTGACAGGTAAAGCCAACCAATTAGCACGCGCTGCTGCCGTTCAAATTGCCGAAAACCCAGGTAATGCTTACAACCCTTTGTTTATTTATGGTGGTGTGGGGCTTGGTAAAACCCACTTATTACAAGCGATTGGTAATCACTTAAAAGTGTTGCGCCCTGAAGCTAAAATTAAATACCTGCATGCTGAACGTTATGTTTCGGATGTAGTAAAAGCTTATGAAAATAAAGCGTTTGATGAGTTTAAGCGTTTATATCACTCACTTGATATGCTGCTAATCGATGATATTCAGTTTTTTGCAAAAAAAACTCGAACGCAAGAAGAATTTTTCTACGCATTTAACTCACTAATTGAGTCTAAAAAACAAATTGTGATTACTTGCGACACCTATCCTAAAGAAATCGAAGGAGTAGAAGAACGGTTACGCACCCGATTTAGTTGGGGGTTAACGGTTGCGATTGAGCCACCAGAGCTTGAAATGCGCGTGGCAATTCTGCTCAAAAAAGCCGAGGAAGCCAATATTACACTGAATGAAGAGGTGGCCTTCTTTGTAGCTAAGCAAATTCGATCCAGTGTGCGTGAGTTAGAGGGCGCACTTAACCGTATCGTGGCGATGTCCAAATTTACAGGTCATCAAATCGACTTGCATTTAGCCAAAGATGCTTTAAAAGATTTGATTGCTGTTCGCGGTCGTCAAATCACGATTGAGAATATTCAAAAAACAGTGGCTGACTACTTCAAGATTAAAGTCGCCGAAATGTATAGTAAAAAGCGGGCGCGCAATGTAGCAAGGCCAAGGCAAATAGCGATGGCTTTGGCGAGAGAACTGACCAATCATAGCTTCCCAGAAATTGGGGAGGCCTTCGGTAGTCGCCATCACACAACCGTGATGCATGCTTGTGATGAGATTGAACAACTCAGACAAAACGATACAACAGTTGCACGTGATATCGGGTTTTTAATCCAAGTTATTCGAGATTAAAACTGAAAGTAAAAGAAAAGCTGTAGATAAGCTGTGGGTAAAAATTGCATCTAACGTTAATTGCTTAAAACGTATAAAATACCAACAAATTATCCACAAGATTTTATTGAGTTTTGCTATGGGTTAATTGATATTTAATGAATTGTTTTTATTAAGATAATTTACATATCAACAGATTTTCTGAACATTATTATTTATTATTAAATTTATATATATATTTAGGTTTTTAAAAACATGAACATTAAAATAAATCGTGAAACCTTATTGAAACCGCTTTCATCTGTTTCAAGTATTGTTGAGAGACGTCACACACTACCCATTCTTTCTAATTTGCTATTAGAGGCAAATAACGAAAAAATGGTGTTAACGGCCACTGATTTGGAAATGCAAATCTCATTGGCGATTAATACTGCTATTGGTGGTGAAATCTCAACGACGATTTCAGCTAAAAAACTACTCGATATTTGCCGTGCACTTCCTGACGATACAGAAATTAACATGGCAACTAGTGATAGCCGCGTTACAGTGAAGGCTGGTAAAAGTAAATTCAACCTACAAACATTACCTGCGGTTGATTACCCAGTCATGACGAAAGCGGTTGGAACAGATACTGTTTCAATCAATATTGGTCAAAGCACCCTAAAGCGTTTATTCAAACAAGTTGAGTTTGCAATGGCTCAACAAGATATTCGTTATTACTTGAATGGTCTTTTGTTCGAAATTAACGGCAACCGTTTAAATATCGTGGGGACTGATGGACACCGTTTGAGCTTTACCTCAACTGAACTCTCATCAAGCTACAACAAACAAGAAATTATCATTCCACGCAAAACAGTTGTGGAGTTAATAAAATTGTTAGATGACAGTGATGATGAAGTCACTGTTGAGCTATCTTCAACCCAAGTGAACTTTAGCTTTGGGGATATCAAACTCATCACCAAAGTGATTGATGGCAAATTCCCTGATTACACGCGAGTGATTCCAGTAGGGCATCAAAACCACTTCACGGTCGATCGCTTAACGATTTTATTGGCAATGCAACGCGCCTCAATTCTTTCTAATGAAAAATATCGTGGCATTCGCATGGTATTGGCCAACGGTAACTTGCGTTTAATTAGCACCAATAGCGAACAAGAAGAAGCTGAAGAAGAGTTGGAAGTAAACTATCCAGGTGAATCATTGGATATCGGATTTAATGTGACTTATTTAATCGATGTGCTTAATAACTTGAGTACTTCAGAAGTTGTCTTCTCATTTGCTGATGCAAACAGCAGTTGTTTAATTACTGTTCCAAATGATGAAAACTACAAATACGTTGTGATGCCAATGCGCATCTAGTTTCACGTGAAACACGATTGATAAAAAAGATTCAAATTAACCTCAACACATAAGAAATTAATATGGCTGAAAACAAAAAAGATTACGACTCGTCCAGTATTACCATCCTCGAGGGTTTAGATGCGGTTCGTAAACGCCCAGGGATGTACATTGGTGATACATCTGATGGTAGTGGTTTGCACCATATGGTGTTTGAGGTGGTAGATAATGCGATTGATGAAGCGCTAGCGGGTCATTGTGATGACATTAAGATCATCATCCATCCGGACAACTCTATCAGTGTTTCAGACAACGGCCGTGGTATTCCTGTTGATATCAAGCAAGATGACAAGAACGAAGTAAAACGTTCAGCCGCTGAAATTGTGATGACAGAGTTACACGCTGGCGGTAAGTTTGACCAAAATTCTTACAAAGTGTCTGGCGGTTTGCATGGCGTGGGTGTTTCTGTGGTGAATGCGCTATCTGATTGGTTACGTCTGCGCATTTGCAAAAATGGCAAGGTTTACCAAATGGAATTTAAACGCGGTGTGCCACAGGCCCCGCTTGCAGAAACAGGGACAACAGACCGCTCAGGTACAGAGGTTCATTTTTTCCCATCAGTCGATACATTCACGTTAATCGAGTTTAGCTTTGATATCCTAGCAAAACGTTTACGTGAACTTTCATTCTTGAATAACGGCGTAAAAATTGAGTTGATCGATCAACGCCACAATAAGAGCGAGAACTTTGCTTATTCTGGTGGTGTTCAAGGTTTTGTGGAGTACATGAACCGTAGCAAAACCGTGCTACATCCAAAACCATTCTATGCAGTCGCTGAAAAAGACGGCATGACGGTTGAAGTGTCTATGCAATGGAATGACTCTTACTCAGAGTCAGTGCAATGTTTTACCAATAACATTCCACAACGCGACGGCGGTACCCACCTAACGGGTCTGCGCACAGCGATGACACGTACTTTAAACAACTACATTGAAGAAAACGAGCTCGCCAAAAAAGCCAAGATTGAGACTAGCGGAGATGATATGCGTGAAGGCTTAACTTGCGTGCTTTCAGTTAAAGTACCAGAGCCAAAATTCTCATCTCAAACCAAAGATAAATTGGTTTCAAGTGAAGTACAGCCAGTAGTGCAAGATGTGGTGGCGAGCAAATTGGCGGAATTCTTATTAGAAAACCCCAACGATGCCAAAATCATCTGTAACAAAATTGTAGAGGCAGCACGTGCGCGTGATGCGGCACGTAAAGCGCGTGAAATGACACGTCGCAAAGGCGCGATGGACACCATGGGCTTGCCTGGCAAGTTGGCTGATTGCCAAGAGCGCGATCCAACAAAATGTGAAATCTACTTGGTCGAGGGTGACTCAGCGGGCGGTTCAGCTAAACAAGGTCGTGACCGTAAAAATCAAGCAATTCTGCCTTTGAAAGGTAAAATTCTTAACGTTGAAAAAGCACGTTTTGATAAGCTACTTGGCTCTCAAGAAATTGCCACCTTGATTACCGCTTTAGGTACAGGCATTGGTAAAGCTGACTTTAGTTTAGAAAAACTACGTTATCACCGCATTATTATCATGACCGATGCGGACGTTGACGGCGCGCACATTCGAACATTGTTGCTCACCTTCTTCTATCGCCAAATGTCAGAGTTGGTTGAACAGGGTCACATCTACATTGCGCAACCACCGCTTTACAAAGTGAAGCAAGGCCGTGATGAGCGTTACCTCAAAGATCAACACGAGCTTGATGAGTACTTGTTGCAGTCAGCGCTTAGAGACGCTTCATTGCTCACAAAATCAAGCGGTACAACCCTAAAAGATGAAGGTTTGGCTGAAATTGCTAAACAAATGGTGCTCACAGAGGCCGTGATTCGTCGAATTTCATCACTTTATGATGAAAGCGTACTGCGCGCACTTCAAGACTTGGGTGAAATTAGCCTAAGCGATGAAGCCAGTGCCAACAAAGCGGCAGAAAAACTACGTCCAATTTTGGGTGCAACAGGTTCAGAAGTGATCGTGGCATTCAACCAAGAGGCAGGCACTTATCGTCTAGAAGTGAACAAGTACGTACACGGCAACTT
>Ga0172376_10003744_pt1 | contig 17785 bp, 17 predicted proteins | sample Lak35m_FD_121114 | JGI IMG/M metagenome (GOLD analysis project Ga0172376, IMG submission 121114) | Freshwater microbial communities from Kabuno Bay, South-Kivu, Congo - kab_092012_35m | ecosystem: Environmental > Aquatic > Freshwater > Lake | place: Democratic Republic of the Congo: South-Kivu... | reverse complement strand
TGTCACGCTTCTTCCTGGTGGAGATGACGCGCGTGGAGCAGACGCTGTGCGTGATCGGCGCGCTGCTGATGATCGCCCCGGGTCTGGCGCCGACGCTGGTGGGGCTGGCGCTGGCGCTGCCGATGCTGTGGCGGCACCTTGCGGCCGCACGCGCCGCGTCGGCCGGGCGTCGCCCCGGCCCGGCATGAAGGCGCAGCGCTCCCCGCTGCCGCCCGACCTGCTGATCCTGGCCTGCGGCATCGTCGCCGCGGTGCATGTGGGCAAGTTGCCCCCGGCGCTGCCGGTGCTGCGCGAATCGCTGGGCATCGGGCTGGTGCAGGCGGGTTTCCTCGTCTCGGTGGTGCAGGGCGCTGCGATGACGCTGGCGCTGGCGCTGGGCCTGTGGGCCGACCGGATCGGCCTGCAGCACGCGTTGCTGGGTGGCACGCTGCTGCTGGCGGGCGCCAGCGTGCTGGGCGCGGCGGCCACCGGGCCGGTGTGGCTGCTGGCCTGGCGCTGTGTGGAGGGCGTGGGCTTCCTGCTCGTGTCGGTCAGCGCGCCAGCGCTGATCCGGCGCGTGGTGGCACCCCAGCGGCTGAACCTCGGCCTGGGCCTGTGGGGCGCCTACATGCCCGCGGGCACGGCCACGGCACTGCTGCTCGGCCCGCTCGTCACGCAGACCGTCGGATGGCGCGCGTGGTGGGCGGTGCTCGGGGGGGTGGCGGCCGCCGTGGCGTGGGGGGCGTGGCGCGGCCTGCGCACGCACGGCCGTTCACGGGCCGTCGCGACCGGTGGCGAAGGGGCCGCATCCGGGGCCGGGCCTGCCGTGCAGCCGCCTCACGCTGTCGAGGCATCGACATGGCAGCGCCTGCGTCTGGTGCTGGGGCAGCGCGGGCCCTGGTTGGTGGCACTCACCTTCGCGGCCTATTCCTCGCAGTGGCTGGCGGTGATCGCCTTCCTGCCCACCATCTATACGGCGGCCGGCTGGCCGGTGTGGCAGGTGGGCCTGCTCAGCGGGCTGGTCGCGCTGGCCAACGTCAGCGGCAACATCGCCGCAGGCCGGCTGCTGCACCGCGGGGTGCCCGCGCTTCGGCTGCTGCACACCGGATTCGGTGCGATGGCGATCGGGGCCGTCGTCGCCTTCGGCGGGCAGGACCTGCTGCCCGTGGGGCTGCGCTATGGCGCGGTGCTGGCGTTCTCCGCCGTCGGCGGCCTGATCCCGGCCACGCTGTTCTCGCTGGCCGTGCGCGTGGCGCCGCAGGCGCAGGCGGTGCCCGCCGTGATGGGTCTGATGATCCAGTGGTCGGCCCTCGGCCAGTTTGCCGGCCCGCCGATGGTGGCGGCCTGGGCCGCGCAGCGCGGCGATTGGTCGCAGACCTGGGTGGTCACCGGCAGTGCAGCGCTGCTCGGGGCCGTGTGGGCCTGGCGCCTGGCCGATCGCCTGCAGACCGTGGCTGCCGCGCCGACCGGTGGCGACCTGCCGCGACGCTGATCGCGCCGGTCGTCGCCGTCCCCTGTCCTGGGGGGGTCGGTGGTGTGGTCGGCTCGGGCGTCGGCAGCCCCTTGCGTCGGGTCAAGCGCCGGTGTCGTGTCCTTCCTAGAGTCCCGGCACCATGCATGCCCACGTCCCGACGCAGACCGCGCCGTCACCGACCCCCCCGCGCCGCCGCGCCGCCGCCGCCGCATCCGATGAGCCGGCACCGGCATCCGTCGAGCTCGAATCGCTGCCGGTGGGGCTGTTGACGGTCGACCGGCGTGGCGTCGTGCGCAGCGCCAACGCGCAGGGGCGCCGTCTGCTCGGGGTGAGGCGCCGTGGCACCGTGCTGGGCCGGCGCCTGCTGGACCGGCTGTCGTTGGCGGACCGCGAGCGTCTGCTGGAGGCCTTGTCGCGCGTAAGTACGGCCACGGAGCTGACCTTTGACGACGTGGCCCTGGTCGCGCCGGACGGTTCCATGCGCATCGTGCGCGTCCAGGCGCGTCGGCCGACGCGCGGCGAGGCGGTGCTGCTGGTGCTGGTGGATGTGACCCAGCCCCATGCGCGCGCGCAGCGTGCGGAGCACGAGGCGCGGCACGATCCCCTGACCGGCCTGGCCAACCGCGCGCACGCGATGCGCTCGCTGGAGTCGATGATCGACCGCGCGCGGGCGGCGGGCCGCGGCGTGGCGGTCACCTTCATCGACCTGGACCACTTCAAGTCGGTCAACGACAGCTGGGGCCACGAGGCCGGCGACCTGCTGCTGCGGGAAGTGGCCGCGCGGCTGCAGGCATCGGTCGGCGCGCGCGGCCTGCCCGCGCGGCTGGGGGGTGACGAATTCCTGGTGTTGTGGCCGGATCTGCCGCCGGATGTCGACGCCACGGACGGGGCTCGCGCCGCCTTGGCCGCGGTCGGGCAACCGCTGCAAGTGCTGGGGCGGGCATGGACGCCGACGGCGAGTGCCGGCACGAGCCTGTTCCCGCGCGACGCCCAGGACGCGCGCAGCCTCCTGCGCGTGGCTGACCGGGCCCTCTACCGCGCCAAGCGGGACGGCCGCAGCCGCCTGTGTGTACCGGGTGATGTCGGGGGCGACGACGAGATCGCCGTCGGAGATGCGACGGCGCTGCAGCAGGCGCTGGCCCTGGCCCTGTCGCGGCGGGAGCTCCAGTTGCACTTCGAGCCGCAGCTTGACCTGGCGCGGCAACTTCCGTGCGGACTGGATGCCGTCCTGCGATGGATGCATCCGGTGCAGGGCCTGCTCGGCGCGGATCGCTTTCTCGTGCCCGGGCTGGGGGGCGATCTGCAGCTGCAGATCGCAGCCGAGGCCATCGAAGAGGCGCAGCAGCACCTGGTGCGCTGGACCGATGCCCGGGTGAGCCCGCCGCGCCTGTCGCTGCGGATCCTGCCCGTGCAACTCGAACAACCGGGTCTGGCCGACCGGCTCCTGGCCCTGCTGGCCGCCACCGCGCTGCCTGCGCCCCGCCTGCAGTTGCAGATCCCCGCAACGGTGCTGGTCCGCTCCTCGGCGCACGCGCTGGAAGTGCTCGAGTCGCTGCGGCAGGCGGGCCTGGAGCTGGCGCTCGATGGCGTCGGTGCCGGCGTGTTGCGGCTCGACGCGCTGTCACGCATCCGCCCCGGGGCCTTGCGGGTCGATCGTCGGATCGTGGCCCGCCTGCCCGACGGGCGAGACAGCCGGGCGCTCGTGCGCACCATCGTCGGCCTGTCGCATGCCTTGTCGATGCGGGTCCTGGCCGATGGCGTCGACGCCCCGGGCCAACTGGACTGCCTGCGGGAACTCGGCGTCGACGAGGCCCAGGGGCCCGTGGTCGGGCTGCCGATGCCGGCGCATGCCGTGCCGAACTGGCTGGGCTCCGCGGTCCGGCAGTCCTCGCCGCCGGGGTGATCTTCGGCAGAGCCGGCTCGGCGGGGCGTGCGGCGATCGATCGACGGCCACAGTGCTCCAGCGCCCGCACCGTGCGACAGCCCCGCCCGTGCGACAGCCCTGACCCTGCGACAACCCTGCCGCACAGACGGCAGTCGCGCCCTCGGCCGAGCCGCGACAATCCGGATCGATGGACCTCGGTGCCCGCCTCCTTGTTGCCCTGCTGTGGCTGCTGCACCACCTGCCGCTGGCGCTGCTGGCGCCCCTGGGTCGCGGCTTCGGCGCGCTGCTGCACGTCGTCGCGCATCGTCGGCGCCGCATCGCCCGGCGCAACATCGATCTGTGCTTTCCCGGGCGCACGGACGCCGACCGCGCCGCGCTGGTGCGCGAGCACTTCGCCTTGCTCGGCCGCAGCCTGCTGGAGCGCGGGCTGCTGTGGTACGCCAGCCCGCAGCGCATCCGCCGGCTGATCCAGGTCGAAGGCGATGTCGGGCTGGCCGAGCGCAGCGCGCGCCCGGTGATGTGGCTCGTGCCGCATTTCCTGGCCCTGGAGGTCGCTGGCGCGGCGGTGCAGTTGTGCCAGTCGCGCACCGGCATCGACCTGTACCGTCCGCAACGCAGCCCCTACCTCGACCGCGTGCTCAAGCAGGGCCGGCTGCGCTTCGGCCGCGGCGAGTGCTACCCGCGCGGCACCCCGATCCGCACGCTGATCAAGCGCATCCGCGACGGCTGCCCGCTGTTCTACATGCCCGACCAGGACTTCGGCGCTCGCGAATCGGTGTTCGTGCCCTTCTTCGGGGTGCCCACGGCGACGCTGGAGGCGCCGTCCAAGCTGGCCCGACTGCTCGACATGGTCGTGCAGCCGGTGATCGCCGAGATGCTGCCTGGCGGCCAGGGCTGGCGTGTGCGCTTCCTCCAGCCGCTGCAGGACTGGCCGGGCGACGACGTGACCGCCGACGCCGCGCGCCTGAACGCCTTCATCGAGGCGCAGGTGCGCCAGATGCCGGCACAGTATCTGTGGGTGCACCAGCGTTTCAAGACCCGCCCGCCGGGCGAGCCACCGCTGTACGCCCCGGATTGAAGACCCGTCGACCAGGCCCCCATGCCCGGAAGAACCCCCGATATCGTGATCCTCGGCGGCGGTGCCGCAGGGATGTTCGTTGCCTTGGCGGCGGCGGCCCGTGGCTTGCATGTGCGGGTCAGCGACCCGATGGCCGCGATGGCCAGCAACTTCGCGATCAGCGGAGGCCTCTTCCCGGCGGCAGGCTCGCGGCTGCAGCGCGAGGCCGGGGTCGAGGACGATCCGCAGGTCTGGCTGGACGACCTGCGCCGCCAGACGCCGCCCGGCACCCTGAACGCCGCCATCGCCGACGCCGTGGCGCGGGCCTTGCCGGAGGTGGTCGATTTCTTCGTCGACGGCCTGGGCCTGCCGGTGCGTTTCCTGCCCGACATGGTGGCTCCCGGGCACTCGGCGTGCCGCTTCCACAGCGTCGAGCCGGCCAGCGGCGCGGCCTTCCACGCCTGCATGAAGGCCGCGCTGCGGGGCAGCGACCGCATCACCTTCCTCGAGGAAAGGCTCTCGCCCCGGCGTGTGGACGACGGCTTCGAGTGCGCCTTGCCGGATGGCACCAGCCTCTGGACCCCCCGGCTCGTGCTGGCTGGGGGCGGCTTCGGCGCCCATGCCGACATGGTGGCCCGGTACATCCCCGGCATGGCCGGCGCCCTGAACAACGGCTCGCCCACCAACGACGGCAGCACCATCGCCCTCGGCCTGGCGTGGGGGGCGGACGTCTGGGGCATGGACGGCTTCCAGGGCCAAGCCCACACGAACCCCGGTGGCGCCACCCGGCTGGGCATGGGCATTCCCAGCCTGGGCGGCGTGATGGTCAATCGACAGGGCCTGCGCTTCGCGCGCGAGGATCTGGGGCCCTCGGCACTCGCCCCGCACGTGCTGGCGCAACCCGACGGGCTGGCGCTCGAGGTCTTCGATGCGGCGATCGAGGCGCGGCTGGGCCAGCACTCGGCCTACCAGCAGGCCCGCGCCGCCGGACGCGTGATCGAAGCCCCCGACCTGGCGTCGCTGGCCGACCGGACCGGCGTCGACGCCCGCGGGCTTTCGCAGACGCTGGCCGAGGTGGCGCGCTGGGCGAGTGGCGAAGGACGGGACCCGCTCGGCCGCGCGCGCTTCGAGCGCGTGCTGCAGGCCCCTTACCGCGCGTCCTGGGTGACAGGGGCGCTGTCGCACACGCAGGGGGGCCTGCTGACCGACGCGCAGGGTCGGGTGCTGGCCACCGACGGACACCCGATCCCCGGCCTGTACGCCGCAGGCGGCGCCGCGGCCGGGCTGGCGGGGCGGGGCGCGGAGGGCTACCTGCCGGGCAACGGGCTGGCCCAGGCCTTCGGCCTGGGCTGGTGCATCGCGCAGTCGCTGGCGGCTGGCCACGCCTGACCGGCGCCTGAGGGCCGACCGGCCCCAGGCTTGCGGTCGGGTGCATGCCAGCCTCGCGGGCCGGCGTGTGGCCGGGCGCTCCGTCCCGCTCAGTCCCGCTCAGTCCATCTTCGCGCCGGAGATCTCCACTGCACGCTTGAACTTGGCCATCTCGCCGCGATGAAAGGCCGTGGTGTCCGCGGGGGTGGAGCCCACGACGGTGGCGCCCTGGGCTTCGAGTTGCGAACGCACACCCGGGTCGTCCAGCGCCTTCTTCACCTCGGCCTGGATCCTGTCGACCACTGCCTTCGGCGTGCCGGCCGGGGCCATCAGCACGATCCAGGCCGTGGCGTCGAAGTCGGGGATGAACTCCGACAGCGCCGGCACGTCCGGCACCTGCGGCGAGCGCTTGAGCGACGTGACCGCCAGCGCGGTGATCGTGCCGCCCTTGATGCGGCCGACGATCGACGGCAGGCCCTCGACACCGGCCTGGACCTCGCCCGCCATCACCGCCTGCATGGCCGGTGCGCCACCGCGATAGCCCACGTGGGTCATCGTGATGCCGGCATCGGCCTTGATCAGCTCCATCACCAGGTGCGACGTCGTGCCCGGGCCCGAGGATGCGTGGTTGAGCTTGTCGGGTTGCGCCTTGGCCGCGGCGATCAGATCAGGCAGCGTCTTGAACGGCTGCTTCGGGCTCGTCACCACCACCTGCGGGAACGACACCAGCTGCGTCACCGCCGCGAAGTCCTTGACCGCGTCATAAGGAAGCTTGGTGAACAGGTAGGGGTTGATCGCCATCGTGCCCGGCGATCCCAGCAGCAGCGTGTGCCCGTCGGCTTGCGCGCGGGCGGCGAACTGCGTGCCGATGTTGCCGCTGGCCCCGGTGCGGTTGTCGATGTTCATCGACTGCCCGGTGTTGGCGGCCACCTTGGCCGCAACGATGCGGGCCACGACGTCGACCGCCGAGCCTGCGGCGAAGGGGTTGACCCAGGTCACCGCGCGGGTCGGCCATTCTGCAGACTGGGCATGCGACAGCACCGGCCACATCATCGGCAAGGCCAGCAGGGCGGTCACGGCACGGCGTCCAGGGCTCAGGCGCTTGCGCTTCATCGAATTCATCAACGGGTTCTCCTCATGTCATGGAACACGCCAGGGGGCGTGGGATGGTCGTGCCAGTGCCCGCGGCCCGCGCTTCACAGCGACAGACCCAGGGCCATGCCCTGCGAGGTGGCACGCATCGCATCGGCGGGGGCGAGACAGTCGCCCACCAGATGCACGGGGCAGCCCGATGCCTGCAGGTCTGCAAGCAGGGCCAGGTCGGGGCGGCGCGGGGCCGCGTAGCTCAGCAGCGCGACGTCCGTCACCGGGGGCTGCGGGTCGCCGTACAAGCCCTGGACCGACAGGGTGGCGGACGCCTCGAACCCGGCGTCCCAGTGCGACTGCGCGCGGATGCGGATCTCCACGCCCGCGCGCTCCAGGCGGCGCAGCACGCTCTGCCGGGTGACGAGGCTGCAGTCCTGCGCAATCGAGTCGCGCGGCGTCAGCAGGACCACGCGGTCGAACAGCGCCGCCAGCCGCTCGGCTGCGGCGTAGGTGGTCTCCACCGGGTCCAGGTCCAGCAGCACTGCGGTGCCCGGCTGCCGTGTACGTATCGAGGCCAGCTGGCCGCACAGCTTGGCCAGGTCGGGGATCCAGCCCTCGTCGCGCAGGTTGGCCGGCAGCTGCGACGGCCACACCGGGGTGGCGCCCGTGGCCAGGACGATGACGTCAGGTGCGAGTGCCGTCACAGCAGCCGCCGTGACGGCGCGGCCGAGCTCGAAGCGCACGCCGTGCTGCAGCGCCCGCCCGTACTGGTAGTCGTAGATGCTGGACAGCGCGTGCAGCGACGGCAGGGTCGCGGCCAGGCGGGCCTTGCCGCCGACCTCGGGCGAGGCGCTGAACACGACGACCTCATGCCCGCGACGGGCGGCCACCCAGGCCGCCTCCAGCCCGGCAATGCCGGCGCCGACCACGGCGATGCGCCGCCGCTGCGCGGCCACCGGCCAGGGCCCGTCCTCGACCTGCAGCGCCAGCGCCGGGTTGTTGTCGCAGGCGATGGGCCGGTCCTGGACGATGGTGCGCCAGCAGGAGTTGCACGACACGCAGTAGCGGATGTCGTTGGCCCGCCCTCCCAGCGCCTTGGCGGGCCAGTACGGGTCAGTAATCAGCGGCCGCCCCAGGCCGACGAGTTCGATGCCGGGGGCCCCGAGTTCGGCTTCCGCCTCGACCGGGTCGGTGATGCGGCCCAGCGCCATCACCGGCACCCCCTGCGCATGGGCGGCCAGGTCGCGGATCAGCGCCGCATAGGCCACGCGCGGCGCGCCGCCGTCGGGCAGGTGCATCTCCAGCGTGTGGGCGTGTGCGCCCTGAGCGAAGCACAGCAGGTCGGGGCGGCACTGCGCCAGCAGAGCCTGGAGCAGGCGGTGCGCCTCGGCCGGTGGGATGCTGTCGGGCAGGCCGTCGTCGCCCGGCATCTTGACGGCCACGACGAAGCCCGCGCCACAGGCGGATCGCACGGCCTGCACCGTCTCGGCCAGCCAGCGCGTGCGGCCCTGCGCATCGCCGCCATAGGCGTCGTCGCGCTGGTTGGCGCGCGGGGACAGGAAGAGGTGGAACAGGTGGCCGTGGCAGGCCGACAGCTCGACGCCCGAGAACCCGGCGCGCTGCAGGCGCCGCGCCCGGTCGGCCACCATCGACACCCAGTCGCGGACTTCGGCCGTGGACATCGCGCGCGGCATCGTCCCGCTGAGGTCGTCCGGCAGCGCGCTCGGGGCGAGCGCCTGCACGGCCCGGCCGGGCACATGGCGGCCCCGCCCCGGGTCCTGGATCTGCCCGAGCAGGCGGCAGCCCTCGGCCTCGACGGCATCGGCGAGCCGTTGCAGATCGGGCAGGTGCTCGTCCGACCATGTGGCCAGCCGCGCGGGCGCCTGCTGCGGCGTCAGGCCCAGCGGCTCGGTCACCAGCACGGCCGCCCCCCCTCGGGCCCGAGTCTGGCAATACCGCAGGTATCCCTCACCGAGCCCGCCGACCTGGCCCAGCCGCGTCGAGATCGACGCGTGGACGATGCGGTTGCGCAGGTGCCGCCCCGCGAGGGTCAGGGCGCAGGCCAGACGAGGGTAGGGGCTGTCGGTCGACGCGGCAGTGTTCAAGACGCGCGATGGGCGAGGTCATCGCCACTCGTGATCATTTGTCCTAATGTACGGTGAATGGAACATTTGTGCCGTCCTGGGCACACGAGACCGCCTTGCGCGTCCGGCAAGGCCCTGCTGCCCCGGGCCGATAATCCCGACCATGAAACTGCGCTTCACGAAGATGCAGGGCGCGGGCAACGACTTCATCGTGCTCGACGCCACGCGCGCGCCGGTGGCGCTGGATGCGCCGCTGGCCCGGCGGCTGGCCGACCGCCACTTCGGCATCGGTGCCGACCAGATCCTGCTCATCGGCCCGCCGCCCTCGCCGGCAGCCGATTTCGGCTATCGCATCTTCAATTCGAGCGGCGCCGAGGTGGAGCATTGCGGCAATGGCGCGCGCTGCTTCCTGCGGTATGTGCGCGAGCGCGGGCTGACCGAGCGTCGGGTGGTACGGGTGCAGACGGTGAACCGACTGCTGGAACTCGCCGTGCGCGACGACGGGCGCGCCAGCGTGGACATGGGCGCGCCTGTGTTCGACCCGGCGCAGGTGCCCTTCGACCCCACCGGCCTGACGCCGCAGGGGCCTGCCCTCGATCGGGTGCCCTTGTGGCCGCTCGCGCTGCCCGACGGCAGCAGCGTGCAGGTGGCGGCGGTGTCGATGGGCAACCCTCACGCGGTGCAGCGCGTGGACGATGTCGACAGCGCCCCGGTGGCGCGGGTGGGCCCCTGGGTCGAGGGGCATGAGCGCTTCCCGCGGCGCGTGAACGCGGGCTTCCTGCAGGTGGTCTCGCCCACCCGGGTTCGGCTGCGCGTGTACGAGCGCGGGGCCGGCGAGACGCTGGCCTGCGGCACCGGAGCCTGCGCCGCCGTGGCGGCCGGGGTCGGGCTGGGGTGGCTGCAGGCGAGCGCGGACATCGACGTCGAAACCCGCGGCGGTTTGCTGACCATCGCCTGGGCGGGCACGCAGGGCTTGCCTGCGCCGGTGCACATGACCGGCCCCGCCGAATTCGTCTTCGAAGGAGAGATCGAGCTGTGAGCACCCCCCCGATGGATGGCGGGCCCCTGCAGGGCATCACCGAGCAGGACATCGCCGACTACCTGGCCAACACGCCGGACTTCTTCGAGCGCCACGCCGAGCTGCTGGCCAGCGTGCGCCTGGCCAGTCCGCACGGGCACCGTGCCGTCTCGCTGCAGGAGCGGCAGATGGACATGCTGCGCGAGCGCATCAAGGGCCTGGAGCACAAGATCATCGAGATGATCCGCCACGGGCAGGAGAACGTCGCCATCGCCGACCGCCTGCACCGCTGGACCCGCGCCCTGCTGCTGACCCCCGAGCCCGCCGAACTGCCCAGCCGTCTGCTGCAGGCGCTGCGGCACGAGTTCCTGATCCCGATGGCGGCGATGCGGCTGTGGTCGGTGGACGCCGCGCTGGCCGACAGCGATGCCGCCGCGGCCTACACCGTCGGGGTCGACGACGACGTGCGGCGTTTTGCACAGGAGCTCGTCACGCCCTACTGCGGCGCGCCCACCGATCGTGAGATTGCCCACTGGTTGGGCGGCGCGGCCAGCGTGGCGTCGGTGGCGATGATCCCGCTGCGCCACGGCGGTGCCAGCGCCGAGGACGGCGGCACCTTCGGCCTGCTGGTGCTGGGTTCGCCCGACCCGACGCGCTACGCGGCCGACATGGGCACCGAGTTCCTGATGCGCGTGGGCGACATCGCCAGCGCGGCGCTGTCGCGGCTGCGGACGGCGCACGGGCCCGAGGACGTCCCCGACACCCCCGCTGCGGAAGACTGACACCGTGCCGGACCCCGGGCGCAGGCGCCCCGCCGCGCGCGACGGCGCAGCCGCTGAAGCGGCCGCCGACGCGGCAAACGACTGCACCGCTGAATCGACCTCCGAATCGGCGCTGGACCCCGAGATCGAGCAGTACCTGCGCCACCTGAGTGTCGAGCGCCGGCTGGCCTCGCGCACCGTGGCCATGTACCGCGACGCCCTGGGCTGGCTGCAGGAGGCCGCCGCCGCCCACCCCGTGGCGCTGCGCGCCGCACAGCCGCACCACATCCGCCGCTTCAGCGCCCGGCTGCGCGACCGCGGCCTGGGCCCGCGCAGCATCGCCATCGCGCTGGCCGCCTGGCGTGGTCTGTACCGCTGGTGGGGCCGCCACGGGCAGGTCGAGCTCAACCCGGTGGACGGCCTGCGCGCGCCCAAGGCGCCCAAGCCGCTGCCCAAGGCGCTGGCCGTGGACCAGGCGGTGGCCCTGGCCACGCACCGCTCCACGCGCGGCGACGCGGCGCTGCGCGCGCGCGACCACTGCATCGTCGAGCTGCTGTACGGCTGTGGCCTGCGCGTGGGCGAGCTCGTCGGGTTGGACCTGCAGGCCAGCGCGCAGGCCGCCGGCTGGGTCGACGAGACCGATGCCAGCGCGCACGTGCTGGGCAAGGGGTCCAAGCGGCGCAGCGTGCCGGTAGGTGCCCCGGCGCTGCAGGCGCTGCGCGCCTGGCGCGAAATGCGCCCCGGCGTGGCCGCGGCCGACGAGCCGGCGCTGTTCGTCAGCCGGCGCGGCACGCGGCTGACGCAGAGCCAGGTGCGCTCGCGCCTGAAGGCGCTGGCCCTGGAGGCCGGGCTGCCCACGCACGTGCATCCGCACATGCTGCGCCACAGCTTCGCCAGCCACCTGCTGCAGTCCAGCGGCGACCTGCGCGCGGTGCAGGAGCTGCTGGGCCATGCCCAGATCGCCACCACCCAGGTCTATACGCGACTGGACTTCCAGCACCTGGCCAAGGTCTACGACGCCGCGCACCCGCGCGCCAAGATGCGCACGGGCTGACGCGCCCCCGCCGGGAACACCATGAAGATCATCCGATTGCGAGAAGGCAAGGAGCGCTCGCTGCAGCGCCATCACCCCTGGGTGTTCGAGGGCAGCATCGAGCGCGGCCGCGCCGACGCCGGTGAGACCGTGCGCGTGGAGTCGGCCGACGGCCGCTTCCTGTGCTGGGGCGCCTACAGCCCGACCTCGTCCATCCGCGTGCGGGCCTGGACCTTCGACGAGGCCGAGCGCGTCGACCACGCCTTCTTCAAGCGCCGCTTGGCGCGCGCGCTGGCGCTGCGCGCGCGGCTGCCCATCGACAGCGACGGGGTGCGCCTGGTGCACGGCGAGGCCGACGGCCTGCCCGGGCTGATCGTCGACCGCTACGGGCAGACGCTGTCGGCGCAGTTCCTGTCGGCCGGCATGGAGCGCTGGCGCGAGGCGCTGGCCGACCTGCTGCTGGCGGCCACGGGCCTGCAGCACCTGTACGAGCGATCGGATTCCAATGTGCGCGCGCTGGAAGGGCTGCCGGTGCGCACCGGCTGGTTGCGTGTGCCTGCCGGTGCGGCGCCTGCGGCATCGACGTCGGCTGCTGCGACGGGCGTCGACGCCGCGACGGCAGCCGCGACTCCAGCCGCGGCCGCGACCGCACCTACGACCGCACCGACGACCGTGCCTGCGAGCTCGACCTCGACCTCGACCGCCCTGATCCTGCGCGAGCACGGCTGGCGCCTGAGCCTGGACGTGGCCGAGGGCCACAAGACCGGCTTCTACCTCGACCAGCGCGACAACCGCGCGCTGTTCGCGCGCTGGGTGCGGCACTTCGGCCTGCAGCGCGTGCTGAACTGCTACTGCTACACCGGTGGCTTCTCGGTGGCGGCATTGGTCGGCGGGGCGCAGCACGTCACCGGTGTGGATTCCTCGGCGCCGGCGCTGGCGCGGGCCCGCGAAAACGTCGCGCTCAACGGCTTCGACGCCGCGCGCCACGACACCGTGGACGCCGACGTCAACGCCTTCCTGCGCGAGCGGCTGCAGGCCGGCGAACGCTTCGATGCCATCGTGCTCGACCCGCCGAAGTTCGCCCCGACGGCCGCCCACGCCGAGCGCGCTGCGCGTGCCTACAAGGACATCAACCGCCTGGCGCTGAAGCTGCTGGCGCCCGGGGGGCTGCTGCTGACCTTCTCCTGCTCCGGCGGGGTGGGGGCCGAGCTGTTCCACAAGATCGTCGCCGGCGCAGCCATCGACGCCGGCGTCGACGGCGCCATCCTGCAGCGCCTGGAAGGCGCGCCCGACCACCCGACGACGCTGGTGTTCCCGGAAGGGGAGTACCTGAAGGGGCTGGCGGTGTTGAAGCAGGGGTGAGGGGCTGTCGAGAAGACGCCGGGCTGCCCGCGGCCTTCTTCACCCTCTCGGAGGCGGGTTGGGCCGGGCTCCGCCCAGCCGTTCTAGAGCCCCGGCAGCGGCAGCGCAGTCTCGAACTTCGCGCGCTTGACCGCGAAGAAGGCCTTGACGTTGCGCACGTTGGCGTCCTGCGTGAACAGGCGCTGCGCCAGCGCGTGATAGGCCGCCATGTCGGCCACCTGCACCACCAGCACGAAGTCGGGGCCAGGCGAGACGCGCCAGGCCTGCTGCACCCGTGGCTCGGCCACCGCCTTCGCCTCGAAGGCATCCAGGTGCTCAGCCCCTTGACGGTCCAGCGTCACCTCCACCACGGCCGCCAGCGGCACCCCTACGGCGGCCGGTGACAGCCGCGCCACCTGACGCTCGATCACGCCTTCGTCCACCAGCCGCCGTACCCGGCGCAGCGCCGTGGCCGGCGACACGCCCACGGCTTCAGCCAGCGCCAGATTGGAGCGCGAGACGTCGTGCTGCAGCAGGGCGAGCAACTGCAGATCGGTGGGGTCGAGGTCGGTCATGGTGGGCAGGAGGGCATGGGCGCAGGCCACGGGGCCCGACGCGGGTTGACAAGCAAGCCGACCATGGTCATGATCATGGTCATGCAAGGCGAGACCGTCAAGACCATCCGGGCATCGGATTTCAAGGCTCGCTGCCTGGCGTTGATGGACGAAGTGGGCCGCACCGGCGAGACCTGGGTCGTGACCAAGAACGGCCGGCCCGTCGCCGAGTTGCGGCCCTACCAGGGCGCCCGCGCCGCATCGCCCTTCGGTCTGCACCCGACGCTGCGCATCGTCGGCGACGTGGTGGCACCGCTGGACGAACCCTGGAACGCGCTGGATTGATCGTTCTCGACACCCACGTCCTGCTGTGGATGGACGCCCAGCCCGGCGCTCTGGGCCCCGGCGCCCGGCAGGCCATCGCCGCGGCCTGGCCGCATGGCGAGGTGGCGGTCAGCGCCATCACTTTCTGGGAAGTGGCGATGCTTCGCGAACGCGGCCGCATCGAACTGCCCATGCCGGTGGAGGTCTGGCGTGCCGAGTTGCTGGCGGCGGGCCTGCGCGAACTGCCGCTGGACGGCGCGACCGCTTGCCGTGCAGTGATGCTGCACGGCCTGCACCGGGATCCGGCCGACCGCTTCATCGTGGCCGCGACCGGGCAGGCCTCGGCCCGGCTGCTGACTGCGGACGCATTGATCCTGGGCTGGGACGGCCCCATCGAACGGTCCGATGCTCGGCTGTGAAAGGGCATGAAGGGGTCACCCGAGTCTGGGTTCGCTGTGTCGATGTGAATGTTTTATCAGAAAGATCTATGTTTCGTAAATATATTTCATTTAATCTTGTGTCTTATCGCTTGTTTCAAAGAATTTAGTCAATCGCAATTTTTCGTCATACCCGATCCTCTAGCATCCGCTGCACGTTCTCTTCCTCCCCCGGAGCTCCCCCATGTGCGGCATCGTCGGCGCGGTCAGCGCCAGCAACATCGTCCCCCTGCTCGTCGAGGGCCTGAAGCGGCTGGAATACCGCGGCTACGATTCCTGCGGCGTGGCGGTGCACCAGGCCGGCGGGCTGCGGCGGGCGCGCAGCACGGCGCGCGTGGCCGAGCTGCAGGCGCAGGTGGCGGCCGATGACATTGCTTCAGGCACCGGCATCGCGCACACGCGCTGGGCCACGCACGGCGAGCCGGCGGTGCGCAACGCGCACCCGCATTTCTCGTCCGGGCCGGGGGCGGCTCCCGGCACCGCAGCTTCCGAGTTGTCGGGCCTGATCGCCCTGGTGCACAACGGCATCATCGAAAACCACGACGAGCTGCGCGCCGAGCTCACCGCGCGCGGCTACGTCTTCACCAGCCAGACCGACACCGAGGTCATCGCCCACCTGGTGCACCACCACTACCAGGGCGATCTGCTCGAAGCCGTGCAGCAGGCCCTGCCGCAGCTGCGAGGCGCCTATGCGATTGCCGTGTTCTGCCGCGACGAGCCGCAGCGCGTGGTGGGCGCGCGCCAGGGCTCGCCGCTGGTGCTGGGCGTGGGCACCGGTGAGCGCGCGGGCGAGCACTTTCTGGCATCAGACCCGATGGCCCTGGCCGGCGTGACCGACCAGATCGTCTACCTCGAGGAAGGCGACGTCGTCGACCTGCAGATCGGCAAGCGCTGGATCAGCGCGCCCGACGGGGCCGGCCGCTTCCGCCCGGTGGAGCGCCCGGTGCGCACGGTGCAGGCGCACTCGGGCGCGGCCGAGCTGGGCCCCTACCGGCACTACATGCAAAAAGAGATCTTCGAGCAGCCCAAGGCCGTGGCCGACACGCTGGACGGCGTGCACGAGGTCAGCCCCGAGCTCTTCGGCGACGGCGCCTGGCGCGTCTTCAAGGCCGTGGATCGGGTGCTGATCCTGGCCTGCGGCACCAGCTCTTACGCCGGTCTGGCGGCTCGCCAATGGATCGAGTCCATCGCCGGGCTGCCGGCCAGCGTGGAGATCGCCAGCGAATACCGCTACCGCGACAGCGTGCCCGACCCGCGCACCCTGGTCGTGACCATCTCGCAGAGCGGCGAGACCGCCGACACGCTGGCCGCGCTGAAGCACGCGCGCGCGCTGGGCATGGCGCACACGCTGACCGTGTGCAACGTGGCCACCAGCGCGATGGTGCGCGAGTGCGCGCTGAACTTCGTCACCCGCGCCGGCCCCGAGATCGGCGTGGCTTCCACCAAGGCCTTCACCACCCAACTGGTGGGCCTGTACCTGCTGGCACTGGCGCTGGCCCAGGTGCGCGGCCGCCTGACCCGCGAGCAAGAAGCCGCCGAGCTGCGCGACCTGCGCCACCTGCCGATGGCGCTGCAGGCGGTGCTGGCGCTCGAGCCACAGGTGATCGCCTGGAGCGAGGAGTTTGCGCGCAAGGACCACGCGCTGTTCCTCGGCCGCGGGCTGCACTACCCCATCGCCCTGGAAGGCGCGCTGAAGCTCAAGGAGATCAGCTACATCCACGCCGAGGCCTACCCCGCTTGCGAGCTGAAGCACGGCCCGCTGGCGCTGGTGACCAGCGCGATGCCGGTGGTCACCGTGGCGCCCAACGACGCGCTGCTGGAAAAGCTGAAGAGCAACATGCAGGAAGTGCGCGCCCGCGGCGGCGAGCTCTACGTCTTCGCCGACGCCGACACGCACATCGACAGCGGCCCCGGCCTGCGCGTCATCCGCCTGCCTGAGCACTACGGCGCGCTGTCACCGCTGCTGCACGTGGTGCCGCTGCAACTGCTGGCCTACCACACGGCTTGCGCTCGGGGAACGGATGTGGACAAGCCGCGGAATCTGGCGAAGTCGGTGACGGTCGAATGACCGGGGCCGGCTTGCGCCGCGCAGCAGCGGCGCCGCAGGTGTGGCGAATGGTCGTCCCTCGCAGCAGCCCAGGCCTGCTTTCCGGGGTCCGGGCTTGCAGAGGATCTGGGATCAGTCCACCGGGCTGGCGATCCATCCCGCCAGTCGCACGCGGATCGCGCGCAATCGGTCGGGATCCACCGCCCCAATCGAGCCTGACAGCATTTCCCCACTCAGCACCGCCAGCCTGGACAGGCGCAGGGCGCTGGGAACCTTCAAGCCGGTTTCGCGGAAGTCTGGGTGCTCAGGCAGCAGGAACTCATCCAGGTCCGGTTCAGCCTGCCCGAGTTGTGACGTCACCATGCACACCAGCCAGTCGTCGTACCGTACCGATGCCCGTCGCAACAGCAAGACGGGTCTCAACTTGGCGTTGCCCAGATCGGTGCGCGGAAATGGCGTGAGCGCGACCTGCCCCTCCCGCTTCACTTCCAGCGCTCCTTGAGATCGCTTTGAGCGTAGAGGTCAGGCTCGTCTTCCATGCCCCGCAGGGCCTGTGACAGCGCCCACTGCGAGAACTCTTCCTCGGTCCAGGTTGGCAACGGTGACGCTGGGGTCGATGATGTCGTGAAGCGATCCGCGAGGTAATCGACGAAGTCGAACACCTCGGCCTGCTTGTCCTGCGGCAGGCGTTGCACCTTCTCGACGAAGGACACCAGGTTCATTTCACGACTCCTCTTCTGCTCATGCCGATGGGTGGTGGCAAGTCTATACAGTTCGAAAGCAGCCATGACGGGCTCGCAGCTGCCCACCGGACGGCAGAGGTGGCCAGCAAGCTGCGCAGTCGGCTGGCGGCGAGGGACGAGAGTGTGGCCTTCTGCGTCGTCGAAGCTTGTTCGGTGCCGGCTTACCTGCGACGCAAACCCGCCCAAGGGGGGAAGGGTGACGTCTGGTCAGAACTGCGCGGTGGCTGGTCGGCGGAGCTGCCGCCGCGCACGGAAGGCCCAGCGACATGCACCGCGGCCGAGGTCATTTGTAACCGTGCGGTCGTCGGGGCCGCATCCCGGCACAGCAAGATGGCCCCTCCAGCCGCGGCGGCGTCACGGCTGGGTTCTCCTCGCGGTCTCGCTGGCGGGATGGTTCATGCCCGACACCGCCGTATCGCTGTGGGCGGGGCTGTGGCCCAACGCCGTTCTCATCACGGTGTTCGGCCTGGCTGTTACGGCCTACGCTTTCTGAGGCTCGCCAGGGCCTGATGTCCCGCGGACATTTCTGATGATGCTGAGCGCGCGCCCGAGGGCTGCGCGGGACGAAGGCGCCAAGACATAGGCCGGTGCTCC